>Ga0214919_10000390_pt1 | contig 75339 bp, 73 predicted proteins | sample LL1503_MetaG_FD_177994 | JGI IMG/M metagenome (GOLD analysis project Ga0214919, IMG submission 177994) | Freshwater microbial communities from Lake Lanier, Atlanta, Georgia, United States - LL-1503 | ecosystem: Environmental > Aquatic > Freshwater > Lake | place: USA: Georgia | collected... | reverse complement strand
ACTAGTTCTTCCTATAGAGCCGTCGTAGACTACGACGTTGATAGGACGGGTGTGGAAGCGTGGTAACACGTTAAGCTTACCGTTACTAATAGCTCAATTGGCTTGATTTATGCACTGAAAAATTTTTAGATACAAATTACAATGTTACTGAAGTTCTTATTTTAATTATTTAAATTTATAATAAATTATTAACAATAGTTTTTTTTTATTTTAATTAAATAATTATGTCGATTTATCCATATTTAGAAAAAATTACTTTAGAACAAGCCAAATATATAAATGAATTTAATTTAGATAAAAATATTCAATTTATAGAAGTTAATTGTCCAATATGCTTTTCTTCAAAACAAAAAAAACTTTTCGATAATGATAGATATAATTTACGTTGTAATATTTGTTTATGTTTAAATTGTGGGCTTGTTTTTTCCAAGATGCAAATGGATGAAAAGAGTTTAAATTATTTTTACGAAAATTATTACCGAAAAATATATGAACAAAATTATGATTTAAACAAATATAGAGAAAAATTAATTAATTTTGATTTTAATTATTCTAACAACCCTAACTTTAATGAATATTCCAATAGTCTTTTTTTTGAATTTATAAATTCTCATAATTTGGATTACGATTCTGTATTTGAAATAGGAACTGGGATGGGTGTTAATTTGCTCTATTTTAAGCAAATAAATAAGAAAGTATCAGGAATAGAGCCTGATGAGAATTGTGTAAATATTTTAAAAGATTTTGTTCCTGATGTTAGGCATGGATTTTTAAATAATATTAACAAGTCTAGTGACTTGATAATTTTGAGACATGTTCTTGAACATTTGTCTGATCCAATAAAAAGTTTAAAAGTTATAAGTAAATTTTCAAATAAATATTTATTTATCGAGGTCCCAGGAAGTATAAAATATTTACAATCAGTTCAGAATGCACATAATTTATTTTTTACCCCTAACACCTTAAATAACTTGATCATTAATAATGGATTTGAACTTTTGTCTTTAGAGGTATGTAAAGAGAATGATTTTATATTTGCTTTATATAAAAAACAAAACAACACAATGAAATATAATTATGACCTTAAAAAAGAAATTAATGTATCAAAACGCATGTTTTATTTTATAATGCTCAAGTTTTATATAAAAAAGATTTTAAAAATATTAAAATTAATATAATTTTTATGAAAAGAACGTTAATAATTGAAATTAATTTATATTAAATTTAAAATAAGACTTTAAATATATTCTGTTTCTTAAATAACAAGTTTCTAGAAATAAAATATTATAATCAAAATATAGTATATATGTTAATTTATAGATACAAATTACAATGTTGGAAGAGTTTATATCTTTTTAAATTTTAATTACTTTATTTAATTTTTAAATGATAATTCGAAATATTTCAAAAAAAGATTCCTTAGATATTTGGCAGTGGAGAAATGACAAAATATCAATTTTTTTTTCAAAAAATAAAAAAAAAATTACTTTAAAAAATCACAACAAATGGTTTGAAAAAAATTTAACCAATACAAGAATAAAATTTTATATAGGGTTTAAAGTTGAAAAAAATGTAAAAAAAAAAGTAGGTGTTGTTAGATTTAATATTAAAGATAAACGCGCTTTGGTTTCTATAAATTTAAATCCAGTTATGAGAGGCAAACATTTATCGTATATTTTACTTGCAAATGGAATAAAGAAATTTTTAAAATTTAAAAAAATAAAATTGATTGCTGAAATAAAAAAAAATAATTTAGCTAGCATAAAGTGTTTTTTAAAAAATAAATTTTATTTTATAAAAAAAAATAATAATTATAACGTTTATCAAAGGTCTTTAAGTTAGTTTTTTAACTAAAATTCCAATTCTTTTATCGTCAGAGTATATTTTGGACATAACCTTAGCTGCTGCCTTGGGATTGTATTTAAAGGCTATACGAAGAATATTCATCCAGTTAATATTATTTTTTTTTCTTATATTTTCAATTTCAGAAATAATTTTTAAGTAATTTTTTCTTTTATTTTTTTTTTTCATATACTTTTGGATATAAATATTTTATTTTAGACTGACAACTGAAAGTATAACTTGATACCTAAAAATCCATTAAATAAAACACCTTTTTTTGTTGCAGAAATATCAGCAAATCATAATGGATCGCTATTTCATGCTAAAAAATTAATTAAAATAGCTAAGAAATATGGTGCTGATGCTGTAAAACTACAAACATACACGCCAGATACATTAACAATTAAGAGCAACAAAAGAGATTTTAAAATTAAAGGCGGTCTGTGGAATGGAAAAACATTATGGGATTTGTATGAAAAAGCACAGACCCCATTTGACTGGCACAAAGAATTATTTGAGTATGCAAAAAAAATAAAAATAATTTGCTTTAGCACCCCATTTGACGAAACGGCAGTGGATCTTTTGGAAAGTCTTAAATGTCCTTTTTATAAAATCGCATCATTTGAAATGAATCATATTCCATTAATTAAAAAGATAGCGCAGACAAAAAAACCAATAATTATTTCAACAGGCATGGCAAATCTTAAGGAAATTGACCTTGCTTATAAAGTTGCAAAAAAGAACGGAGCAAAAGAAGTAATACTCTTATATTGCGTTAGTAATTATCCTTCAAAAATTTCAGATTTTAATTTTAATAATATTAGAATTTTAAAAGAAAGATATAATTGCAGAATTGGTTTTTCAGATCACTCGACAAATAATAAAGTAGTTGCAGCAGCAATAGCCTCAGGAGCTGAGATTATCGAAAAACATATTGCTTTAGATAGACAAAAAAAAGGTTTTGACCTTGCTTTTTCTTTAAAAGGTAAAGAAATCAAAGATTATGTTAATACTATTAACGAAACATCTTTGATGATGGGAAAAAAATATTTCAATAGAAGTAAAGCAGAGACAAAAAATCTGCAGTTTAGAAGATCAGTATATATAGTTAAAGATATCTATAAAGGAGAGAAATTTACAAAAAAAAATTTAAGGATTATTAGACCGGGTTTTGGCGTTCATCCTATTTATTTTCAAAAAATAATAAATAAATTTTCTCCCTATTTTTTAAAAAAAGAACAACCTTTTAAAAAATCATTGCTAAAAAAAATTAAAATTAAATATAATGATTAAATCTGATTATATTTTTAATATTTTTAAAAATTTGCGAATAAAAGAAGAATTTATCATTATTCACTCGGATATTGTTGCATTCGCTTTTGAGAATTTTTCAATACAAAAATTGTGGGAAATGATTTTTTACGGATTAGGAAAAGAAAAGACCTATCTCATGCCTAGTTTTACTTTTTCTTTTAATAAAAAAAAAAAATGGGATTATTATTTGACAAAAAGTGAAACTGGTTACCTTTCAGAATTTTTTAGAAAAAAAATATCAACTTTTAGAACGATTCATCCTGTACATTCTTTAAGTGTTTATGGAAAAAATAGTAGAGAAATTCCAAAGCATAAGTGTAAGTCAAGTTTTGGAAGGGGCTCCACTTGGGAATGGATTTGCAAAAATAAACATGTTTGCAATTTATCTTTGGGATTACCATTGAATGGTGGAGCGACTATTTGTCATTACCCAGAAGAGTTAGTGGGCGTCAATTACAGAGAATATGTTAATTTAAAAGGAAAATTATATTTAAAAAATGGAAAAGTAGTAGAGTCTGATTACGAGTACTATAGCAGAATTAATAACAAAAATTATATAGGAATCAATGATTGGCTCAAACCTGAAAATGATTTATTGAAATATAAAATCATGAAAAGTTACACATTTAATAAAAATAGAATTTTAATCAACTATCTAAATGCTAAAAAAACTTCAGATTTTTTAATAAAAAAAATAAGATCTAACAAAAATTATTTGGGAAATTTAATTAAAATATAAATTATTTTTTTATTAATTTAATGTATGAATGAGTTAGACCAACACCGAAACCACAAAATAATACATTTTTATATTTTTCTATTTTTTTTAAATTTTTTTTTAATACTAGTGGAATAGAAGTTGAAACTAAGTTTCCAAATGTTTGATAGTTTTTTGGCATAAATATTTTTTTATTTAAAATTCTACTAATTTGATCTAAAACAATTTTGCCTGCTTGATGAATTATTAGACATTGTTTTTGATTATAATTTAAAAACTGTTTTATTTTTGGTATGACATGTTTTATGGCAAAAGATACGATTTCTGGTCCGTTCATATAAATATAATCAATTTTTTTGCTGTATACTTTTAATGTTAAGTTGTTTTGAGATTTTGGAATTGTTGCAGAGTATTTTTTTTTCAAATGCCAACCACTTTTAGAATAAGAAATAATGGTGGCAGAAGCTCCATCACTAAAAAGACTTTTTATATTTTTATTTTTAGGGTGTATATACTTGGAATATGTGTCGGTAGTGATCAAAAGAATAGTAGCGTTTTTATTAGATTTAATTATATCGTAAGACAAAATTAATGCATCAACGAACCCGGAGCAACCTAAATTCAAACTTAGGCATTGAGTGTTTTGTTTTACGTTTAAATAGCTAGATATAAATTGGGATATTGATGGAAAAAAATGAGAGGGGGTATTAGAAACTGAAATTATATGCGTCAACCTAGAAATGAATTTTTTTTTTATCTTTTTGCAGCAATTTATTGCCAAAATTTCTGATGTTTGATCTAAAGTAGAAATATATCTTTTTCTTATGCCAGTCTTTTTTAAAATTGAATTTGGCTGTAATTTGAACTGGTCTTCTAAAATTTTATTATTTTGTATTATTTTTCCCAAGGAAATTTCAATTTGATGAAATTTGATCATTTTAATATAAAATTTTTTCCATTGAAATTTTTGGAATTGAGTATTTTGCTCATTTCTTTTTTAATTTTTTTTATGTTAGAAAAAAGAATTTGATTTTTTTTTATAATAGGCAGTTCATTTAACAGATTATAACCCATTCTATTTTTTATTAGACCAAAAGATATTGTATTAAAACGTATTCCCCTTTTTTTTTGTTCTAGCGATAATATTTTACAAGAAAAATTTAGTGAGTTTTTGGAAATTGCATAGTATGCATTGCCAATCATTGGTTTTAATGCCGCTAGCGATGAAATAAAGTATATGGAGCTATTAAAGTTTAAGATTTTTTCTTCTAAAATAATTTTGCAAATTAGCAGTGGTAATTTTAGATTAGTATTGATGATCTTATTAAATAGAGTTTCGTCATATTTCGTTAATAAAGAAGATCTAAAAAAACCATTAAATATAAGTATATTATCAAATTTTTTATTAAATTTTTTTAAGCCCTTGATAATTTCTTTTTTATTATATTTTTTTATTACTACACTTTTTTTATAAGCAGAATTTTTTTTTCTGCTTAAACTAAATGAATTCTTGAAAGATTTAGCAATCTCAATAGCTATTTGACTAGACCCCCCAATAAAGAGATTGTCCATTTATTTTATTGTTTTATCTATTAATGAATTTAGATCTTTTATAGTTTTAATTTTTTGAAATTTATTAACATCTATATTTTTTTTATATTTTTTATTAATAGCGGTTATTAGATTAATTTTAGCCATAGAATCCCAATTATATAGATTTATATTGTCATCTAATTTTATTTTTTTTTTTTTAACTTCTAATATTGTTGCAATCAAATTTATAAACTTCATAAGCTAATTTTATTTAACAGTTTCCATATTATTATAATTGTATAAATTAATATATATTAATATAAACTTATATTTATCATATATTCTAATGACTAATAGTTTAGTAAAAAAAATAAAAACTCTTAATCAAAAAGGTTATGTTATTCTTGAAAATATTCTTAACAAGAATGAAACTAATAATATTAAAATTAAATTAAATAAAATTTTAAAAAAAAGAATCAGTAAAAAAGTAGTTGTCGGAGATAAAGAAAGTCAAGTCATGTACAATTACTTTTATGAAGACAAATCTTTACTCAAACTTATTTATTTTCCCCAAGTTGATTTTATTCTAAAGAACGTTCTAGAGCCAAATTATGTTTTGCAGTCAACGAATGCCCAAAATCGTTTAGTAAATATTATTAACAAAAATTATAAAAAAAGTTTTAAAATAGGTGCTACTTGGCATACTGATAGCAGGTATCTAAATAATAGAAGATTAGATAAAGGCTTTAGTTATATTGTTATTGTGGCTCTTGATGCTTTTACTAAATTTAATGGACCAACCAAATTTATAGAAAACTCTTTTAAAAGAAGAGAAGTTCCAAAAAGAGAGCTTAATATTCCTTATAAAGAACTTCTTCTACCAGAAGGTTCAGTTTGTATCATGGATAGTGGCATGTGGCACAAAGCTGGAGATTCTTCTTCAAGTTCTAGATGGTCAATATTTTCTATTTATACAGGCTGGTTTGTTAAACCCTATCACAACTTCCAAGATTTTTTATTAAAGAATAGAATTCCAAAAAAATATAAAAAAATTTTGCATTTTTATAGTCAGCCACCCAAGATAAATGAGATAAGAAATACAGTAAAGAATTTATAAAATATATGATTGATATAATGTATTTCTCTAATAAATTAGGATTATTTTAGTCATGAGAAAACTATCAAGAAATCTAATTTATAATTTATTAAGTATAGAAAATAAAAATAGTAATTATGGTCCATGGAAAGGCTCGTTAAATTTTTGGAATCTTATGTTATGGAATATCCTTTTTCCTGGACGATTAATTCATAGATTTCGTGGAAATAATCTTTTTAAATTCAATTTAAAAAAAAACAGTGCAGATTTTCAAAAAGAATGTAAAAATATAAAATTATTTAAAAAGTTGGAAGTATTCTATAGGGACGGAGCAGTTATTATTGACAATTTCTTTTCCAAAGAACTAATTGAGGAATTTAAGTCTACACATTCATCTGACATAATAAAATTAAGAGATGAAAATAATCAAAACAACCCTGTAACAAAAAAATCGCTAGTTTTAAGCGATATTCTAGTAAAGTTTTGGCTAGACAATGATTTAATGTTGTTTTTACAAAAATTTTATCAAAAAAAATTTTATGCAAGAAGCTATCCTCAAATTTATTTTCATGCCAATTTAAAATATTCAACTAGTAAAGAAAAATTTAAAAATAGCGCAAGTATTTTAACTGATAATTGGCATGTAGATCATGCAAATCTAGTAAACATGCACGTTTTATTAGAGGATGTTAAAGAAAATGATATGTGCATGGAATATATACCAAAATCACATAATTATTTTAATATGACAAATATTTATTCTGATGAAGAAGTTTCTAATTTGGATAAGCCTATAAAATGCATAGGTCAAAAAGGCACCGTCTATTTCCACTATGGAAATACTTTACATAGATTATTACCAATAGAAAATTCTAACAGATTACAATTTCATTTTGAATTCACTTCTGCTGAGAATATTCTCTTTAATTGCTATGAAGTTAAGAACGCTCTTTTAAATAACTTTAAACTTGATAGCTTAAAATCTTCTAATAGGGATATTTTATCTGGTTTATTTCCAAAGTCTTTAAATAAAGGTTTTAATATTAAGAATGGAGTCTTAGTTCCTAGTTCAGAAAAAGTTATCTAGATTCTTTGGATATGCTTAATAAATTTTATTTCTGTAAATAAACTTTAAAAATTATGACAAAACATAAAAACCAAATATATAGTTGGGCAAAAGATTTGTTTCCTATTAACAGAAGTTTGACAGGGCATGGAAATATTACAACGTTAAAGTATATAAAAAAAATTGTTCCCAAACTAAAAATAATCAATTTCAAATCAGGAAAAAAAGTTTTTGATTGGGTCGTTCCTAAAGTATGGAATGTTAGCAAAGCTTATGTACAAGACAGAACCGGTAAAAAAATTATTGATTTCAAAAAAAATAATTTACATATTGTGGGTTATTCTTCCTATGTTAACAAAACCATTCCTTTAGAAGAACTAAGGAAACACCTCCATTTTATAAAAAACCAACCAAATGCAATTCCTTATATTACCTCATACTACAAAGATTATTGGGGCTTTTGTGTTTCTTATAATCAGTTAAAAAAAATAAAAAAAGATAGATATAAGGTTTTAATTGATAGTAAATTCACTAAAGGAAATTTAAATATTGGCGAAATATTTATTAAAGGAAGTAGCGATAAAGAAATACTATTAAGCACAAATATATGTCATCCATCAATGGGTAATAATGAATTATCCGGAATAGTCGTAACGATGGCGATCGCGAAATTTCTAAATCACAAAAAAAATTATTACTCTTATAGGATATTATTTCTGCCAGAAACAATAGGATCAATTGCCTATTTATCTAAAAATTATAAAATTTTAAGAAAAAAAGTTGTCGGGGGATTAAATATTGTTTGTGTTGGAACTAATGCGTTGTTTTCTTTTTTACCATCGAAATATGAAGATACAATTACAGACAAAATATGCCTTCATGTTTTAAAACATTATTCAAAAAAGTTTAAAAAATATTCATTTTTAGATAGAGGAAGCGATGAAAGACAGTATTGTAGCCCAGGAATTGAATTACCCATTTGTTCAGTCATGAGAAGTAAGTATGGAACATATAAAGAATATCATACTTCTTTGGATAATCTTAATTTTATAAATGCAAAAGGTTTAAATAGTTCATATGAGATGATTTTAAAAATTCTAAATTGTTTTGAAATAAATAAAAAATACAAAACAACCTTTTTTTGTGAACCTAAATTGGGTAAATATAATTTGTATCATTTACTTAGTGATAAAAAAAATTATGCAAGCAGTTCCTTATACAAAGACATATTGACTTATTGCGACGGAAAAAATGATTTAGTTGACATAGCTAATTTACTTAATAAAAATGTCTTCGACGTTTATAATTCTATAAAAATTTTAAAAAAAAATAACTTAATTTCCATATCACGAAATTGATTTTAGTATTTACCAAAGTAACCAAAATTAATTGTTATATTTTAAATATATTATATTATTTTTCGTTTAATTTAGCTTATATAGAAATTAAATCACAATCTTTTTTAGAAAAAAAAAAAATATTTCTATCGTTAAAAAAGAAAAAAATTTATCAGATAGATAATTCATTTTTTAAACAAAAAAGTTTACATAAATTTTATAAAGATACTGATTCAACAGTAAAAAAGAAAACAAATCAGATTTTAGATTTAAATGTAACCAGACAATTTTTTTTACGACTAAAATCAAAAATAAAAAATAATGATAAAAATTTAAAATTATTGGTGCAACATCAAGTGGCTAATTGTTATATGAATTATAGTTTTTATATGTCGATATTTTCGAAAATATATAAAAATAAAATAATTTTACTATCTTTTGACTGGCAAGATTTTTTTATTCCAAATATTACCAATGTTACTAAAGTAATTCTTCCTTTAAATTTATTTAATATTTTATTTAAAAAAATAACTAGTCATAAAAGAATTGAGAGAAATTCTGAAAATCTAAACATCAATTATGATGCTAAAGTTGGATATATTATTCACGAATCTTTTTCTTACAGCCAATTATATAAAAAAGACAACTATTATTCTAAAGCTAATAACTCAAATTTTAATTCTAAAAATATAATACATTTTTTCTATTCGAATAAAAATCCTAGTAATTCAGTTTATATTAACGTAGATAAAGTTTTGGGTAGATTACAGATTATTAAAATATATCTAAATTATATTGTTAATATCAGAAATATTAATGATTTTGTATATGCTTTTTATTTTGCAAACGAAGAAATAAAATTTTACGGTTTTATTAATTTTTTTAAAAAATTTAAAAACTTGAAAATTATTTTAATTGATTTTGATTTACTTTGTCCAAAAAGCATTTTGTTAGTTTTGACGTCTTTAAATATAAAAATTGTGTCTTTGCAAGAGAGATCAATTTCAAAATACAATTTGCCAACTTATACTTTTTTTTGTGATTATTTGTTGGCAGATTCAAATTATTTGAAAAAAAACACTAATTCTAATTATACATTTAAAAATTATTTTACAGTTGGTTATCCTAGAGCTGATTTAGTAAGAAATAAAATTCCAGAATATCCAAATAAAACTATTTTATGTTTGGGTCTGTCTCCTTCTGATGTTTTATCAAAAGATATTATTCACCCGCTAACAAATTTTTATTTTCAAAAATTTTTTATTGAAGAAATAATGAGATTAGCGTCAGAATTCAGGTCTTATAAATTTGTAATTCGGTATAAATATTCGGATTGGTTAAAAAGTACTTTTTTCTCAAAAACACTTAAACAAATAAAAAATACAGAGAATTTATCAATAGATTTCAACACTCACGATAAAAATCTTACAACTTATATAAAGTGCATAAAATCTGACCTCATTATATCTTGTTATTCAACAATAGTGGAAGAGATGGTTTTTATTAAGAAGCCAGTTTTTGTATTTGATTATACTGAATATATTAATTCGTGTTTTAAAAACATAGTTGATAAAAATCTTCGTTTTTTATTTTGTAATTCTTATGAAGAGTTGCGATCTAAAATAAAATTTTATACAGAAGAGACTCTACAATTTTATGATAAATTAAATTTTATTAATTCTAAAATGCTATTTCCTAAAAAAGAAATCAATTCTAGAAGATTAATACAAAGTAGTTTAGAAAATATTTTAAAAAGTATTTAGTTAATTGCTTCTAATTATTTTTGAGTAAAAAGTTTTGAGAATTTTCCAGTCTTCTTTTGTGTCTACGTCTATAGTTTTATATTTTTCTAGCAAAAAAATTTTAGTATTTTCCGTAAATATTTTTTTATTCATTTCCCAATTTTTTTTACTCCCCCAGTAGAATTGTCCAGCATCTTGATAGGCTACTGTAAGATCTTGAGTTCTTATTTTGTATTTTGAAGGAAAAAACATCTTTAATTTTTTGTTTTTAAAAAAAAAAGATCTTTGAAAATTTAGAGTGCTAACAGTAGCTGAAAATAGGTAATTGCTTCTATGTTTTAAAAAAATTTTGTGACTCTTTATTAGATCTTTATTATTTATTAAAACTGCTGTAGGGAAAACACAGCAAGCATCATTAAAAATCTCCCCCTTTTTTTTTAAAAAATTCACAGCATGAGACATAACCTCATTTATTCCAACGAAGTCATTAGCAAGTTTTTTCGGTCTAATAAATGGCACTATTGCTCCCGCAGTCATTGAGATTTTTTTTATTATGTCGCTATCAGTAGAAACTATTATTTTACTAAATAATTTTGCTTTAATTAAATTTTTAATAACCCTTGCAATTATGGGCTGTCCAAATAATTTTTTAAAATTCTTTTTTGCCAGTCTTTTGCTACCATGCCTGGCGGGAATTATACAGATTGGTTTCATTTATAATATTTTAAATTTTTTCCTATTTTTAAGACATGGTCTAACATTAAACATCCCGTAAATTTTGCTGTGATATGGTAAAAAAAATAAAATTTTATGAATTAAAAGTCTAATTTTTCTTAAAATTTTATTTTTGATATCTTTTTTATGAGAATATAATTCAATATCCTCTAATTTAATTGATGATTTAAGTATTACATCTTTAATTTCATCAGATATTTTGTAATTTTGCAAATAATTATAATTTTCGTTATAAAATTTATTTACTTCTTTTTTTTTTCTAAATCTAAAATGAATATGAGCCCTGTCTTTGTCAGATATACCTCTATGAAGCAAAGATGGATGGAAAACTAATACTTGTCCAGACTTGCAATTTATTTTTTTTGCTCCCTTTAAAAAAGAGTACTGAGATTTAGATAATATTAATTTTTCTTCTTCATTATCATCTCTTAAATGACTTTCTGGAATAATTTCCGTTCCATTTTCATCGTATAAATAAATGTTTAATTGAATTGTTTCTAAGGCAGAAGGTCTTCCATCTCTGTGCCATATTCCTATATGAGAATATTTTGATGTAAGATGATATCTGCATAACGTTAGTTGAATATTTTCATCTTGCAGAATATTTTTAGCAATTTTGATTATTTTTTCTTCTTCAATTAAATTAATTATATCTTGATTAATTATTTCAGAATGAAAAGGTAACTCAATCCCGGCTAGATTTATCTTATTTGAATAGTCATCATAAACTCTCACATATTTATAGGAGTGTTCTGATTTTTTTTTAATTTCTAGAAAAGCTGCTCTTGCTTTATCTAATATTTTATCACTTAAATTATTATCTATAACTAAAAAACCATTTTGTTGAAAGCTACTTATATTTTCTTTGCTGACTAGAGACATATCTAATTTTTTTTAAAAACAAGCAGCGACGTTTGATTAAACAACTCAATACCAAATTTTTTTTCACTCACAAGTTTAAATTTATTTTTTTTAAATTCATATCTCCAAAATCTCGGATATTTATGGACATGCTCATGTATTAGAACTATTATATATTTACTAGTTATTCGACATATCTCTGATATAACATCAAAGGTTGGCTTTACTAACTCTAAAGTAGCGCCATGAGTATACAAAACATCAAAGTAGTTATTTTTTTTTTTCAATAAATAATTCTCTAATGAACTACAAGAAAAATTTACATTTCTTATATTTTTTTTTGTATTTAAAATAGCTTCCTTATTGATATCAACGCCATATAATTTTTTATAATTTTTTTTTTTCAAATAATTCAAATATCTTCCAATATTACAGCAGAGATCAAGTATTTTATCTTCTTTTCTAGAATATTTTATAATTGCTTTAATTAGATCTTTAGAATTTTTAGTAAATTTTAAATAATGTTGCGCCCCATGAATTTTATCATCTAACTTTACATTCATCCAATATCTCGAATTTTCAATTGATGGAATAAACCATAATTTAGAAAAGAAATAAAAAAAATTTTTATTTGGTTTTTTTTTTTTGAGATATTTTTTATCTACATTAAAATAAAATAAATTATATCTTGGAGTAAGAAAAGTATTAATAGTCTTTTTGATTAATATATTTATAAGAATAATTTTTTGTTTAATCATTTTGTGAAATTTTTTTTAGTTACTTTAATCAAGTATTTAATCTAAATATTTTTAAAATCATACATTTAACTAGAATTGTGCTTAATTTAATTATATATTTTATATTTTAACATATAATAACTAGCCGTGAATTTATTTTAATGATTAGGTACGGAAGGCAATTTTTAGACAAAAATGATATTGAAGGAGTTGTTTCGGTTTTAAAGTCTGATTTTTTAACTCAAGGCAAAACAAGCTCTATCTTGGAAAGAGATATTTGCGCTAAATTTCACACTAAGGCCGGGTGCGTCGTATCAAGCGGAACAGCCGCTCTTCATTTGGTATCAAGAGTTTTAAATTGGAAAGAAAAAGATCTTATAATTTGCAGTCCAATAACTTTTGTTGCTACGGCAAATTCTATAATTTATTCAGAAGCTAGTCCTTTGTTTGTGGATATTGACCCAAATACATTTAATCTATGCCCCGATAAAACAGAATATGAATTAAGAAAAGACAAAAAAAAAAAAATTAGAGCAATTATAGCTACAGATTATGCTGGTAATCCATGTAATTGGAAAGATTTTAGATTTTTGGCAAATAAATATAATTTATCTTTAGTTAATGACAATTGTCACGCTATAGGAGCCAAGTATAATAATGATATCAGTTATGCTGCTAAATATGCTGATTTAGTCTGTCATAGTTATCATCCTGTAAAAAATATTACCACAGGAGAAGGCGGCGCTGTTATTTCTAATAATTTATCCCTAGTAAAAAAAATTAAGATTCTTCGAAATCATGGTTTGTATAAAAAAAATACACCTTCTTTTATTCCAGACCCAGGCAAAATGGTAAGTCTTGGTTATAACTATAGACTTTCGGACATCAATTGTATGCTAGGAATTACACAGTTAAAAAAATTAGATAAATTTTTAAAAAGAAGAACGGAGATAGCAAGAGCTTATGATAATGAATTTTCAGGAATTAATTATTTAAAGACTCAATTTATAAAAAAACAAGATAAAAGCGCATACCATTTATATCCAATTTTAATAGATTTTAAAAAAATTGGTAAAAATAAAATTGAATTATTTAAATTGTTTTATAAAAATAAAATATTGCCTCAAGTTCACTACATCCCAGTTTATAGGCATTTATTCTATAAAAAGAAATTTAATACAGTCTATAAAAATTTTATTCATGCAGAAAATTTTTATAAAAATGAAATTTCTCTGCCTATATATTATGCACTTAAAAATGATCAAATAAAAAAAGTAGTAAAAATTTTAAAAGATTTTATTTCATGACGAATAATGCCTTTTATTATTATTTTAAATTAGTAAAGTTTTTTTCAAAAAAAAAAAAAATTTACTTATTTTTATTTTTTTTTTTATCTCTATTAACTTCATTAACCGAAATCTTAAGTATCGGATCATTAGTTCCGTTTATTACTTTATTAATTAATCCTGACAAAATTTATGAAAATAATATTTTTAATTATTTGATATATAAATTTAATTTAGATTTTAGTAATTTAGTTTTGATATTGTTTATCGTTTTTGTATCGTTAATTATAATATCTACATTATTGAAAATTTTATACATAAGGTTAAATTCCTATTTATCCTATGGAATTATTAAGGATATCACCAATCTTTTATTTAATAAAATTATCAACAAAAGTTACTACCATTTATTAAAATTAAATTCCAAAGATATTTCAACAACTATAGTTTTAAGATGTCAAAGTGTTGGTGAGACTAACTATTTTTTTATCTCAGGAGTTGGATCCCTTTTTATTATTTTTTTTTTATTATTAAATATTTTATATTTTATATCATATAAATTTATTTATATAATATTTCCATTATTTTTATTGTACGTAATTTTTTTTTTGTTTATAAAAAAAAATATTTCAAAATATAGTAAGACCGTATCAGATAATTTTGCAAATATTACGAAGAATATACAGCAAGTAATTAAATTTCACCCAGAAATTATTTTGTATAAACTAAATAATTTTTTTTTTAGAGATTTTAATAAAGATAATTATAATCTAAGAAAAGCACAGGAGGGGCAGACTTTTGTATCTTCCTATCCCAGCGTAATTATTCAGAATTTTGTAATTATAATTTTAATTCTTTTAATTTATTATTTATATTCTGAAAATATTTTGAAAGACAAATTTCCAATTTTAGTGCTGCTATTTTTTAGCATACAAAGAATTATGCCAAATTTACAAAATATTTTTCAAAGTCTTACCGTTATTTCCTTTCAGAAAGATATGCTTAAAAAAACTTTGGAAATATTAGAGCAAAACCAAAATGATAATATAAATGATAGTAGTTTTATTAAAAATAATTTTGACAGTATTGTTTTTAAAAATATTGATTTTGGATATGAAAAAAATAAAACTATTTTAAATAATATTAATTTTAGAATAAATAAAAATGATGTAGTCGCTCTAATAGGCGAATCTGGTGTTGGCAAAACTACTCTAGTTAAAATTATACTTGGTTTTTTGAAGCCGACAAAAGGAAAAATTTTATTAAATAATAAGGTCTTAAATGAGGATTTTGTTAAATTTTGGCAATTAAATATTGCTTATCTGCCTCAGCAAATATTTATTTTAGATGAAAGTCTAATTGCAAATATAGCTTTATCTAAAAATATATCTTCATTAGAGAAAAAGAATATTTATAGTATTTTGAAAAAATTAGATTTAAACTATAAAGATACAAACAATATAAGTAATAAGTTTACTGCAAAAGTTGGTGAAGATGGTAAATTTTTTTCTGGTGGTCAAATTCAAAGAATTGGTATTGCAAGAGCTATTTTTCAAAAAAGAGAGTTCTTAATACTTGATGAATCTCTAAATGCTTTAGATGATAAAAATTTTAATTTAGTTATCAATTTTTTAAAAAAGATTGATAATATAACTATTTTAATAATCTCACACGAAAAAAAAGTTATTAATATATGTAATAAGATTTTAGAAATAAAAAAAGGAAGAATTTATGAGTCTACAAAAATTAAATAACCAAAATATTTTTATTTCAGGAGGAACGGGTTCGTTCGGAAAAAAATTTGTATCTTTTTTATTGAAAAATTCAAAACCAAATAAAATAATTATTTATAGCCGCGATGAACAGAAGCAATATCAGCAAAAAAAATATTTTAATTCAAAAAAATTAAGATTTTTAATTGGTGATGTAAGAGACCAAGCCAGATTAAATTTTGCAATGCAGGATGCAGATATAGTTATTCATGCCGCTGCTTTAAAGCATGTTGATATGGCAGAGTACAACCCATTTGAGTATACAAAAACTAATATTATAGGAGCTCAGAATATAATTCAATGTTCACTTAATAATAAAGTAAAAAAAGTTATTGCCTTAAGTACTGATAAAGCTTCTTCTCCAATAAATTTATATGGAGCTACAAAATTAATTTCTGACAAATTATTTATAGCAGCTAACAATTATAAAGGTTCTAAAGACATAAAGTTTTCTGTAGTTAGGTATGGAAATGTAATGGGAAGCAGAGGTTCTGTTTTGCCTTTACTTCTTAAACAAAAAAATAATAAATTATTTACTATTACAGATCCCGAAATGACTAGATTTAATATTACCTTAACTGAGGGTGTAAATTTTGTATTATTCTCTTTAGCGGAAATGATGGGGGGAGAAATTTTCGTGCCTAAACTGAAATCATATAGATTAATTGATCTAGCTAAAGCCGTCTCCAGTGATTCAAAGATTAAAAAAATAGGTATAAGACCAGGTGAAAAAATTCATGAAGAAATGATTTCAGTTAATGACTCAAAAAATGTTTTAGAGTTTAAAAAATACTACGTAATTCTTCCAAATTCCGAATATTCTAACTTGAATAAAAAGAAATATATAAAGATTAAAAAAAATTTTAATTTAGTGGAAAATAATTTTACATATAACAGTCTCAATAATCCTTACTTTTTAAGCATTAATGAGATTAAAAATCTTATCAAGAATAATTATGAGGATTTTGAAGTTTAGATGAGATGAAAGATATTATTCTAATTGGCGCAGGAGGGCATGCCATATCATGCATAGACATTATAGAGAATAATATTAACGATGTCTTCGTAATATGTGGTTTAATAGATGAGCAGAAAAGTAATAAAATTATAAATAATAAATATAAAATTATAGGAAATGATAATGATTTAAAGTCTTTGAAAAATAAGTTTGATTACGCATTTGTTGCTTTCGGGCATATTAAAAAATTTAAATTAAGAGAGAAAATGTTCAAAAATTTACTATCATTGGGATATAAATTGCCCACAATTATCTCTAAGAATGCAATTGTTTCAAAAAATACTGTAATCGGAAAAGGAACTGTAGTGATGCATGGAGTTATTATTAATTCAAATGTTAATATTGGAGACAACTGCATAATAAATACCCATTCCACAATTGAGCATGATGTGAGTATTGGAAATAATTGTCATATAGCGCCAGGCGCTATTTTAAATGGAGGTGCAGAAGTTGAAGATAATTGTTTTATTGGTAGCGGCTCTGTAATTAAAGAAAATATAAAAATTTTAAAAAATTCTATTATAGGAGCAAATATTTTTATTAAAAAAAATACTCGCGTTAATGAATTAATAAAGAAATAAATCGAATTTATGCCTGGATTTGAAGTAATTAATTATAAAGAAAAAAAAGCAGTAGAAAAAATTTTTGAAGAAGGTGGCGTTCTTTTTGCTCATGGATTTGAAAAAATTAGAAAAAAATTTCATGTTAGAGATTTCGAGAAGAAATTTTCTAGTAAAGTAAAATCTAAATATAGCTTAGCTGTTTCATCGGGAACGGCGGCAATAAAAATAGCTTTAAAAGCATTAGGAGTAAAGCCAGGCGATGAAGTTATTACGCAGTCTTTTAATTTTATTGCAACAGTTGAAGCAATATTAGATATAGGCGCAGTTCCTAAAATTGCCAATGTAGATTACACATTAAATATAGATCCTAAAGAAATCCAAAAACTTATTACATCTAAAACAAAAGTCATTATCCCTGTTCATATGCTTGGTGTCGCAGCCAGAATGAAAGAAATATTAAGTATTGCAAAAAAAAATAAATTATATGTTTTAGAAGATAATTGCGAAGCGTTAGGCGCAAAATACCAAAATAAGCATTTAGGAACTCTTGGAGATATTGGTGTTTTTAGTTTTGACTATGGAAAAATAATTACCACTGGAGAAGGAGGAATGATAACGACGAATAAAAAACTATTTGATAAATTTTCAAGGGAATACCATGATCATGGGCATGAAAATAATCCTAACTTGCCAAGGGGACGAGATACAAAAACTATTTATGGATTTAATTATAGAATGACAGAATTACAAGGAGCTATTGGAAAAGTTCAATTACTAAAATTAAGCTCAATATTAAAGGAAAATAAATTAAGATATAATGAATTGAAAAAAAATATTGTAAAAAGATTTAAAATAAGAAACGAACCAGAAAATAGCATCTCTTGCTTTGATACTTTTATATTTTTTGTTGATGATAAAAAACTTAGAGAAGAAATTATTAATCTTTTAAAAAAAGAAAAATTCGGAACAAAAAATCTACCAGATGCCATTCAGTGGCATTGTTCTTATTTTTGGGATCATGCTTTATCTAAGTCTCAAGTTAAGAATTCTATTAAAACTATGAAAATTCTTAGTTCTGCAATTGCAATACCAATTTGGTTAAGAAAAAGCGTCACTGAGTATAAACTCCTAGGCAAATCACTGAGGTTGTTGTAATTGAGAATACTGTGTTTTATACCAGCTCGTGCAGGCTCTAAAAGTATCAAGAATAAAAATTTAATTAAAATTAATTCTAAGCCTTTAATTTATTATACTATTAAGTTTGCCAAAAAAATAAAAAATAGTTTTATTTTTGTTTCAACAGATTCCAGAAAAATTTTAAAATATACTAATAAACTCAATTTAAATAACAATTACATTCGACCAAAGAAATTGTCAGGTGATTCTAGTCCAGTTATAGATGCCCTAATAGATTCTTTAAATTGGCTAAAAACAAATGGCAAGAATTTTGATGTTGTAATCTTATTGCAACCAACAAATCCAGTAAGAAATATATTCGAAATTAATAAAGCAATTAATTTGTTTAGAAAAAAAAATTTAGATTCTTTAGTGTCGGTAACGAGAATGAGGGAACATCCTTATGAATGTATTGAAATAAAAAAAGATCAAAGTTTTAAATTTCTTAAAACAAATCCTAATAAAAAAAGCTCTGGTAGACAAGATTATAAAAAAAACTTTTTTTTTATTGATGGTAATTTTTATATTTCAAAAGTTAGTTTTTTATTAAAGTATAATAAATTTATTGATTCAAATGCAACTAAGTTTTTTATTCAAAAGAGTATTTGGCCAATTGATATTGATTATTTAGAAGATATCAAAGTTGCTAAAAACTTTTTATAGAACTACGATAATGAGATATTTTTTGTATACTCTATAAGAGTATTTGAGACATGTTCAATTTCTTTATTTTTTATCAAGGGGAACGTAGGCAGAGAAATTGATTTGCTAAAAAAAATATCCGTATTATATTTTTCTTTATAAGAATATTTTTTATAAATTTCTTGCTGATTTAAGGGGTAAAAAAAATTTCTTATTTCAATTCCATTTTTTTTCATAAATTCTTCACATTTAGAAAAAATAAAATTTTTATGATTAATTGTCACTCCTACAGCCCAATAAGTATTTAAACATTTGTCTTCATTTTTTTGAAATTTAAAATAATTAAATTTACCTAAAAAATTTTTATAAATATTTAATATCTCTATTTTCCTATTTATGATTTTATTAAATTTCTCTAGTTGAGCAAGACCTATAGCTGCCTGCATGTTCGTCATTCTATAATTGTATCCTATTAAATCATGGTAGTATTTTTTTTGTGAAGACATTCCATGATCTCTTAATTTTTTTGCTAAATTATAACAATTCTCATTTTTAAATAAAATCATCCCTCCCTCTCCTGTGGTGATTGTTTTATTTCCAAAAAAACTAAAAACAGAACAATCACCAAATGTACCTACAATTTTTTCATTATATTTACTTCCTATTGCCTCTGCGCAGTCTTCTATTAGTAAAATTTTATTTTTAGAGCAAATTTTTACTATTTCGTTCATTTTGCAAGGATTGCCGTATAAATGAACCGCAATAATTGCTTTAGTTTTTTTTGTGATTTTTTTCTTTATATCCTCAATGTCTATCGTCCACTTATCTTTATCAACATCGACAATTATTGGTTTTGCGTTTGCATATAAAACAGAATTGATAACTGCTGCAAAAGTCAAATTGGGTACAATTACTTCATCATTTTTTTTAATTCCAAGGGATAATAATGCTAAATGCAAACCTGTGGTAGCGCTAGATACTGATAGAGCCTGTAAATTTTTGTGAATTTTCGAAAATTTATCTTCAAATTTTTTTACAAATGGTCCTCCAGACGAAATCCAATTACTATTTAAACATTCTGTTAAATATTTTTGTTCATTTCCTTCTAGATAGGGCTCATAAATAGGAATAAAATTTAATTTATTTCCGATAATTATATCTACTACTTGGTTTGATTTGTTTATGACTGGAAATACTTTGACTTTATTTTTATATTTTTGACATATCTCAAATATTATGTCTTTAGGACTGTTTTCATGTATTGATATATATTTTTTGTTTGCAGCTACTTTAATTTTATTATTTATATTATAACCAGATAAGAGAGATCTTCTAATGTCACCATCTGTTGCCACGCCTATTATTTTTCTATTTTCATTAATAAAAATTGTACCTGTTAAATTTTTATTAATTTTTGTCATTGCTTCTTTTATTGTTTTCTCAGAATCAATTATAAAATTTTTTAACATAAATTATTTATTTTCTTATTTGCTAGTTTAATTTGTTTTTTTAGAGAAGGTATATTTTTATATTTAATTTCTAAAGAATATGTTAAATTTTTTTTTAAAAATCTCCAAAACCAAGAGTTTTCTTTAACAGGATTATTTTGATCATGGAGTCCATTATTTTCACTGAGATGATAACCTTTTATCCAAAAATTGCATTTTCTAATAAATTCATATTTACAAAAGTTTAAAGTTTTTGCCGAAATATTTAGATGACCCACGTCTAATAGAATTCCTATATTAGACGGGAGTTTATTCATAATTGAGATAATCTCATTAGTTCTCACGAATAATAATGGATTTTTTTTGTATTTTAAAAGATTTTCTGTAGTTAAAACATTATTTTCTATTAGCAGAAGTATACCTAGTTTTTTTGCCTCAGCTGATAATATTTGCACTGAATTAATAAAATTTTTTATCCCGTCTTTTTTAGAAATTAAAATTTTAGTTTCTAATGCCCTACCAAGAGTATTAATCTCCGGATCTATTAAAAATCCACCATGAAAAGAATAATAGTTAGCATTAATTTTTTTTGACAACTGAATTGCTTTTATAGCTAAATTGATACTTTTATTTCGGATACTTTTGTCGTTGGATGATAAATTAAATACAAACCCATTTTTTGGTACTGGGAAATAATTATGTATTAAGTAGTTAATTTTTTTTTTCTTAACTATAATTTTTTTATTTATATTTTTTTCATAGAATCCAGAAGACAACTCTATATTTGTAATATTATTTTTTAAAAAAATATTTATAGTTTTGCTTGTAAAATTTTTTTTATTTAAGCCTGTTGAAACATAAATCATCAATATAAATCCCCAAATTTAATTTGATAATTTTTAGGTTTATTATACTTAATTTTTTTTCCTAAAATATTTTTAATTTTAAATCCGTTCAATCCTGTCCCTGGTCTTTTCATTGTAATGTTCATTAGAGATATCTTTTGATTCTTTTTAAGATCAATTTTTAATGTTATACTTTTAGAAGATATTTTTTTCATCTCTTTTTCTTCTTGATAGATTTTTTTTATTGGAGATCCAAGAATATTTTCTGCTATTTTGATTTGAGCGATATATTTAGCAAAATCGATTGGGTTAAGTGACGCTTCATGATCTGGACCTTTCATTGTGTTTGAAAGCGTAAAATGTTTTTCAAAAATTTTTACGCCCATAGAAACAGCCATCATGGCAGGGAAATAGCTTTTGCAATGATCAGAAAAACCAATTGGTATTTTAAATTTATCTTTTAAAGAATTAATTACCGCAAGATTTGTTTCTTGATCTGGACATGGATATCTAGAAACGCAATGTAGCAGTATTAAATTTTTTTTTTTATAAAAAGGTATTATTTTCTCTATATCTTGCATTGAAGACATGCCAGTTGAAACTATAACTTTTTTATTTGTTGCACCTAATTTTTTATGTAACAAAAAATCATTTATATCTGCTGATGCTACTTTAAAAATATCTGTTTTGATTTTTTTCAGAAAATCAACACTTTTTAGATCATAAGGAGTTGATATGAAGTAAATTTTATTTTTTTTACAATATTTTCTTAATGATTTAAATTCATTTTGTTTTAACTCAAGTTTTTTAAGCATTTGAAAATGAGTTTCCTTTTTAGGTGAATTTTTTTTCTGATAACTAACCTTATCTGTCTTGTTCGTTACAAATTCTTCTGTTAAATAGGTTTGAAATTTAACCGCGTCTGCCCCAGCTTTTTTTGCCGCATCAATTAGTTTTTTTGCTAGCGTGTAATTGCCATTATGATTTACTCCAATTTCAGCTATAACAAATATTTTTTCTTGAAATATCATATTATTATTATAAAGTTTTTTTCATGAATTTATATAAGAGCCTTAAAGAAGAATACGTAAAATCAGGTTTTTGTTTAGTTAAAAGTTTTTTTACTAAGGATGAAATTGAAGATTTAGATGAAACTTTAAAAAAATTCCTAGACGAAAAATCTCACAATTTAAAAGGAAAAGATATTAATAAAACAAAAAATAATCAAGTAAATACAATGCACGATATAGATAAGCATGAAGATTATTTTAAAAAATTTTCTCAAAAAACAAAAATTTTAGACTTGGCCGCATTTTTATTAGAATCCGATGCAGAGTTTAGAAAATGCGAAATGTTTGCAAAGCCAGCAAAGGTTGGTATGGCAAGTCCAATGCATCAAGATAATTACTTGTGGGCCATCAAAAATAACAATGGCCTTACTTTTTGGGTTGCCTTAGATCATTGTGATCAGACTAATGGAGGGTTAACCTATATTACCAGTAGTCATACAAAAGGATTATTAGAACACGAAGATTCTTTTGCACCAGGAACATCTCAAAAAATAAAAAAAAAAATTTTAGAGGATCAGCTTAGTAATTTAAAGATTGTTACTCCTGTATTAGAACGGGGCGATGTTCTTATCCACCACTGCCTGACAGTTCATGGAAGTAATGTAAATACTAGCAGTCAAAATAGAAGAGGTTTTACAATTCAATTTAAAGACAAAAAATCAGTTTATGATGAGGATTTATTAAAACATTATCAAAATAGGTTGCAAGCTCAACTGCGTTTAAGAAATCAGATTTAATTATATATATTTATTTTTTTTATTAAAAAATATTTATTATAAAAATAATAACTTAAGGTTTGCTAGAGCTAATTAATTTAATGAAAAAAAAGATTTTTTTCTTAACAGAAAATTTTTTTACTAAATTTGATTTTAGTAAATTTAAGATAAAATTACTCTCTAAGCATTTTTTAGTTGAAGTGGTAGATTTTACAAGTTTCTTATCAAAAAAATATTATCTTAAATATGCTAAAAAAAATTTGTCTTTTAGTAATAAGAGTTTTACTTACCTTAAAATTCATAACGTAAATGATTTAAAGTTTTTTATTCAAAAAATTAAAAAAATTAATTACAAATCTTTTATCATTGATTCTATGTCTAACACTGTTTCAAATTTAAAAATTAAGAAAAATTTATTTAAGCTTAACAACGTTAAGAGCATTCATATTTCCCACAATTACCCAAGTGGTAATTTTATTTTCAGTCCTTTAAGTTATTTAAAATTATTTATTGTAAATTGGAGAAACTATTTATTATTATTTTTTAAAAAAAAAATAATAAAATATGATTATAATTTTTTAACTAGTAATTATAATTTTTTTACTAGTAATTTTACTGATTCTAAAAAAATATTTTTCACAAATACATTTGATTATGAGAATTTTGTAGATGAAAATAAAAAAATTAATAAATCAACAATCTCCAACAAACCATATGCCGTTTTTTTAGATGAAATGATGCCAAATCATCCTGATTATGAAAAATTAGATATTAGGCCTCCAATTTCATCAAAAGCTTATAAAGAAATAATTCACAATTTTTTTTACTACTTTGAAAAAAAATTAAAAATGAAAATTGTAATAGCAAGACATCCAAAAGATCATTTCATTAAAAAAGATAAAGATATTTTTGAAAAATTTAGAAATTATTCTGATTGTACTTTAAGTTTAGTGAAGTATTCAAAATTAGTTTTGTTGCATGCCAGCACCTCAGTATCGTATGCAATTATGTTCAAAAAACCACTGTTGTATATAAATTCAAATGAATTTGGGTGGATGAAAAAGAGAATCAATATTTTTCATAATAATACTGGCGGAAAAATTATTTATTTACCAAATATTAATCAAAATAATTTTCAAGATAAAATTTACGAAGTAAATAGTTCTAAATATAAAAACTACTTAAATAGCTATATTAAACATCCTAATGCAAGTAATTCTTTATTTGAATCAATTGTTCAGTGTATAAAAGTTTCTTAATATAAAAATAAGTAATTTTTTTATTTAATTAATGTAGTAATTAAAAATTTTGATGAAAAATTTAATTTATTCTAAAATTCATGCTGACATTTATAGACCAGATTGGTTAATCGATGAAAAAAGAGATAGAGCCAAATTATGGTTAGATAAGAATGAAAATACCGATAAAAATTTATCAAATTTTTTAAAAAAAATATTTGTTAATTTAAAACCAGAGTTTATTAATAGCTACCCAAGCTTAGCAAGAATATACATTAAACTTTCTAAATTTTTAAATATTAAACCAGAACAAATTCTTCTAACCCACGGTTCTGACGGAGGGATTAAAAGTGTATTTGAAACTTTTATTAATCCTAACGATATTGTTATTAGAACCGACCCTACTTTTGCAATGTATGCAATTTATATTAAAATTTACAAAGCTAGGGAGATACTAATTAAATACGACAAAAAACTTTCTTTAGATATTAATTATTTAATAAAAATTTTACGGTCTAAGAAGCCTAAATTATTATGTTTGCCTAACCCAGATAGTCCAACAGGACAGATTGTGGAGGCAAAATTAATTAAGCGCATATTAGAAGTTTCTAAAAAAACTAAAACTTTTGTATTAATTGATGAGGCGTATTTTGAATACTATAACAAAACAAATATTTACCAAATAAATAAATATCCAAATTTAATTGTAGCAAGAACTACCGGAAAGGCTTTTGGGCTTGCTGGTGCTAGAGTTGGTTATCTCATTGCAAATAAGAATATTATTAGAAAATTGCATCAGACCAAGTCCATGTATGAAATTAATCATATAGGAGCTGAAATATTTTATCAGCTTTTAAATGACAAAAATTATAAATTTATAAAAAAAATAATTAACGAGCATTTAAAAGGAAAAAAATATTTTATTAATGAATTAGAAAAGCTAAAATATAATGCCCTAAAAACTTATTCTAATTTTATAATTGTTAATTTTAAAGAGAATACTCATAGAATTTTATCTGAATTAAAAAAAATTTGTTATATTAGATACTTTAAGGAAGGGGCGCTAAAAGGACAGGTTAGATTTTCCTTAACTAATATTAATAATTTTAAAAAAATTATAAAAATTGTTAAAAAAGTATCATGATCAAAATTAATGTTGGGATTATAGGTGCAGGAAGAATTGCCGGACATCATCTTAAAGCAATAAAGCAAAATAAAACATTTAAGGTTTGTTGCATTTGCGATTTAATTTTAGAAAAAGCCAAATATTATTCTGATATTTATAATATACCATTTTATGCCCACTATTCTGAGATGTTAGAGGTTCATAAAGAATTAGATCTTGTGGTAATTCTTACTCCGTCAGGTATGCATTATGAGCATGCAAAAGATATTCTTAAAAGATTCAAGAAGAATATTATTATCGAAAAACCAACTTTTTTAAAAACTTCCCAAGTTAAAGAAATTTTTAATTTAGGAAAAAAATTAAAGTGTAAAACTTATCCTGTATTTCAAAATAGATACAATAAAGCCATTCAAAGATTAAAAAGAGCTATTCTTAAAGAAGAATTAGGAAAGATGAGAATAATCAATGTTAGAGTTAGATGGTGTAGGCCACAAAGATATTACGATCTTTCTGATTGGAGAGGAACTTTTTCTCATGATGGTGGGGCACTTACAAATCAAGGAATTCATCATATTGATTTATTAAGATATCTTTTTGGAGAAATTAAAGAAATTAATGCAATAATGAGAACTTTCGGAGCCAATATTGAAGTAGAAGACTCAGTTGCGGCTAATCTAATTTTTAAGAATAATTGTATTGGGACTTTAGAAATTACTACAGCGGCTAGACCTATAGACTATGAAGCAAGTATATCAATAATTGGATCTAAAGGCTTGGCGCAAGTCGGAGGATTGGCCGTAAATGAATTGCAAATTTTCACACCAAAACCTAGCGACTGTAAGACGTATAGTCAAAAAATACCTGATGCTTATGGATTTGGTCATTACGATTTATATAAAGATATTGCTTTGGATATGAAAAAAATAAAAAAATTTCCAATACAATATATCGACTGTTATAAAACTATTAGATTATTAAATGCTTTCTATTCATCCAGCGAAAAAAATAGAACAATTCTAGTTGATAAAATTACAGACTCTATTCAATTGGGAAGGAAAAATGAAAAAATATCAAAAAAGTATAGATAAAAATATTAAAATTTACGGCATTATACCCGCAAGAATGGCCGCCTCAAGATTTCCAGGAAAGCCTTTAAAGAAAATATGTAATATTCCTATGGTAGAGCATGTGTACAGAAGAGCCTCTTTTTTTAATAATTGGGAAAAATTAATTTTAGCAACTTGTGACAAAGAAATTGTAGAATTTTCAAAAAATAAAAATATTCCTGTCACCTTAACTTCAAGCAAGCATAAAAGATGTCTAGATAGAGTGTGTGAAGCTATATTGCAGATAGAAAAAAAAGAAAAAATAAAAGATACGGATATAGTTATTTGTGTCCAAGGAGATGAGCCAATGCTACATCCGCAGATGATTAGCAATTCATTAAAACCATTTTTTAAGAAAAAAAAGGTTAATTGTACAGTTTTGGCAATGGATATAATTAACAAAGACCAGTATTTAGATCCAAACATTGTTAAGATAGTCCATGATATTAATGATGAAGTTTTATATACTTCACGCGCCCCCATACCTTACAGCAAAAAATTTTCAAAAAAAATTAGAGCAAAAAGAATATATGGTATTTTTGCTTTTAGATGGAAATTTCTTAAACAATTTACAAGTACCAAGGAATCTTTTCTAGAAAATATCGAATCTTGTGACTCTAATAGAATTTGCGATAATGGGCGAGGTCAGTTTATTGCAGGACAAAAATTTATTAATTCTTTTTCGGTAGATTGTCCTGCAGATTTAATAAAAGTTTCAAAATATATGAAGAAAGATAATTTATTTAAAAAATATAAGGATAAATGTCTTTAAATAAAGCATGGAGTTCAAAAAAAATTGTAAGTTATTTTTATAATAATAGATCAACATTTAATAGTCTTTATAAAGGTGAAAAATATTTAATTTCAAAATATGTTAAAAAAAATGATACCGTTCTAGATATAGGTTGCGCACAAGGAGGATTGTTTAAGATTTTAAAAAAAAAATTTGGTAACATCGATTATACAGGTCTAGATTTTAATAAAGAAATGATTAATTTAGCAAAAAAAAAAATCGATAAAAAAAATTTTTTTTTATTTAAAGACAAAAATTATTACAGTTTTTTTAAAAAAAAATTTGATGTAGTTATAATATTTGGCATTTTGCATTTAAATCCAAACTGGAAAAGTATTTTAATAAATGCTTATAAAGTTACTAAAAAAAGAGTATTGTTTGATTTACGCTTCGCTACAAATCAAAATAGTACTTTAAAAAATTATTTATCTTTAAATTTTGATAATAAAAAAAGCAAGAACTTTACAATACCCTATTTACTTTTAGAAAAAAAAAAAACTATAAAATTTTTTAAAGACAAATTTCCAAATTCTATTTTTGACAATTATTCTTATGCAGGAAAACCTTCAAAATACTCATCCGTAGAATCTAAAATAGTTTTTGCAAATTTTTGTTTAAAAAAAAATGGTTAAATTATCAACCGCAATAATTGGTCTTGGTGTAGTAGGTAAAAGAAGAAAAATTTTTATCGAAAAAAATAATAATTATAAAATAATTGCTATTAGCGATATTAGATTTAAAAAAGATTTTAAAAGAACGGATGTATTATATTTTAAAAATTATAAAAATTTATTAGATTTAGAATTAGATTGTGTTTTTATTACCCTTCCAAATTACCTTGCTCCTATAGTTACTAAAGAATTCCTTACAAGAGGAATAAATGTTTTTTGTGAGAAACCACCCGGTAGAACAGTTGGCGATGTATCAAGTGTTATAAAAGTTGAAAAAAAGTGTGGAGCTAAGCTTAAATATGGTTTTAATCATAGATATCATGGCTCTGTAGAGTTAGCAAAAAAAATAATTAATAGTAAATCTTTAGGTGAAATTTTAAATATAAGAGGATTATACGGAAAAAGCAAAATTCTTACTTACGATAAAAGCGACTGGAGATCTAAAAAAAAATTCGCAGGTGGAGGAATACTATTGGACCAAGGTATTCATCTTTTAGATTTAATTAATTATTTTTGTGGACCTTTTGTAACTTTTAAAAGTTTTGTAACTAATAAATATTGGAATTATGATGTAGAAGATGATGTATTTTCTATATTTAAAAATAAAAAAAATGTTGTGGCATCCATACATTCCACAGCTGTAGAATGGCAACATAAATTCAGAATGGAAATTAGTTTGCAAAAAGGTTCTTTAGAATTAAACGGAATATTGTCTGGTTCTAAATCGTATGGTAGGGAAAGTATTGTAATTAGCAATGTATTCAAAACTAAATATAGTACCAAAATAAAAAAGAAGATTGTTTATTTCAAAAAAGATATTTCGTGGAAAAAAGAAATAGATGAATTTGCAAATGTTCTATTAAGGAAAGCCAAAATTATTAATGGAACAAGTAAAGAAGCACTAGAGGTAATGAAAATGGTTTACAAAATCTATAAAAATGACAAAAGAGGATCATGATAATGAAAGAAAGTATTAAAGAAATTGCGAAAAAAAATAATAAAATTTCAGAATTTGCTGTAGATTATTTTAATAGACTTTTAAGTATTTTTAATAATTTAGATTTAAAAAAACTTGATAAGTTAGAAATAGTTTTAAAAAAAGCTCGATTAAATAAAAATAATATTTTTGTATTTGGCAATGGAGGATCAGCTGCCACAGCATCGACTATGGCAAACGACCTTGGTTTTGATATTTTAAAGAAAACATCTATCAAGACGCCATTTAAATTCTTTGCTTTAACTGATAACACTCCAGTAATTACAGCTATATCAAATGATACAGGATATGAGAATGTTTTAATTAATCAATTAAGAATACATTTTCAAAAAAAAGACACTATAATTTTGATTTCAGCGTCAGGAAATTCAAAAAATTTAATAAAGGCTGCAAACTGGGTTAAAAAAAATAATGGATATGTCTTCTCTTTCTTAGGCTTTGACGGTGGAAAGCTAAAAAATATTTCTAATGATTACATTTTAGTGAAAACAGAAAAAGGAGAATATGGCCCCGTAGAAGATATGCATTTAATTATTAATCATATTTTTGCTCACTGGTTTCAGTCTCGATTAATAAAATAAATGAAAATCAGTTATAAAGGTTATAATGTTGTCGTAACAGGAGCCTCTAGAGGCATAGGCAAGAGTATAGCTGATGCCTATTTTAAATTAGGAGCTAATGTCATTGGAACATCAGCTACAAAAGAAATAAGTAGAAAAAATTATAGAATAATTAAAGCAAATTTTTTAAATCAGAATGATCTAAATTATTTTATTCAGGAGTTAAAAAAAATTAAATCTGTTGATATTCTTATTAATAATGCAGGTATAAATAGAATTAATAATATTTCTAATGTTTCAGACGAGGATATTCATGATTTGCTTGAAGTTAATTTGATATCGTCCATAAAGATTTCAAGAGAGGTTTCAAAAAAGATGATTAAAAGAAAATATGGTAAAATACTTAATATATCTTCCATTTTTGGAGTTGTGAGCAAGAATAAAAGAAGCATTTACTCCACAACTAAATTTGCTCTAAATGGTTTTACAAAAGGCTTGTCTTTAGATTTAGCCAAAAACAACATTCAAGTTAATAGTATTTGTCCAGGAGTTGTTGAAACTGAATTAACCAAAAAAATTTTGGGAAATATTGGAATGAAAAAAATAAGAAGTGAAATCCCTCTAGGCAGGTTAGCAAAAGTTAAAGAAATATCTAATCTTGTTATTTTTTTAACAAGTGAATATTGCAATTATATTACTGGCCAAAACATCATTATTGATGGAGGGTATACGGCAAAGTAAATGTTATGATTATTAAATCTAAATTCAAAAATTACAGGGTTGAGTTTAGATCTAAAATAAATTCAAATTTTTTTAAATTACACAAAGACAATATTTATATAATAGATAAAGAAGTATATAAAAAGTTTTCTTTAAAAAAATTTAAAATAAAAAGAAAAATTTTAATTAATGCTTCAGAAAAAAAGAAAGAATTTTTAAATCTTTATCAGGTAATCGATAGTTTATTCAAATTAAAAATTAAAAGAAATGATACTGTAATCTCTATTGGCGGAGGAACTGTTCAGGATATTTCTTCATTTATTTCGTCTATAATTTTTAGAGGCGTAGAATGGTATTATGTGCCAACAACTATTATAGGTCAGTGCGATAGTTGTATTGGTGGCAAAACATCAATTAATTATAGAGGTACCAAAAATCAGTTAGGAAATTTTTACCCACCTGAAAAAATTTTTATTATAAATGAATTTATTCAAAATATTAATAAAAAAAATCTATTCTCAGGAGTTGGTGAAATGGCGCATTATTTTTATGTAATTGGAGGTAAAAAATTAACGTTTTTTTTATCAGTTTTAAATAATATTTTGGGTGGTAATCAGATTAAATTACATGCTTTAATAAAAAAAAGTTTAGAAATTAAAAAAATTTTTATAGAAGCCGATGAATTTGATAAAGGCAAAAGATTAATTTTGAATTATGGCCATACTTTTGGACATGCTTTAGAAAAATATTTGAGTAATAAAATACCTCACGGCATAGCTGTCGCACAAGGTATGAATATAGCTAATTATCTTTCATATAAGTTTGGTTTTATGAGTCAAAAAACATATCTTCAGATAGAAACTGTTCTAAAGAAAATTTATCAAAAAAAAATATCTAATATTAAGATTGATCAATATTTAAATATATTAGAACTCGATAAAAAGAATACTAAAGGAGTAATAAAAGTTGTATTTTCTAACATTCCCGGAAAAATGTTTTTATATGAAATTAGGAATAAAAACCTACTTAAAAAATACTTGCATCAATATTTTAATGTTTAATAAAAATTTTTGCTATCTAATTTAAAAAAAAATTAATTCTTAATATATCGAAAGATAATGGACTACCTATTCCCTAAAATTCAAATTCATTATAATAATAAAAAAAAAATTATAAATATTAAAGAATATATTGAAATAAATTCGAATTTATTAAAAAAAGAATATTTAGATTTTTGTTATAGAATAGAAAATATTAAATTAAATAAAATTAATCTATATAATTATTTTTCAATAGAAAAAAATCATAATCTTTGGGAGATGTCTCTAATTAAGGAGAAGAGTAATTTCAAATCAAATAAAATCTATGATGTTATTATATTTTTAGCTATAAAAAAAATTACTATAGATTACAGAGTCAATAAAGTTATTCTCCATAATTTTGCAATTGGAAATGATGTTTTAAAATTTTTTAAAAATTATAATGTTGAATTAGTTTTTTCAATCAATAATTATAACAAAAGTTTTAAGTTTAGGTCCGTCTTAAAAAATATTTTCTTATTTTATTTTTTTTATCATTTATTCGTTTTAATAAAAAAAATTTTTTTTGAACTAAAATATAATTTTTTTAAAGATTCCAATAGTAATTTTTTAATTTTTCCTTATTTTGCTCATTTTAATCATAAAAAAAATTATGTTAATTTTAATCAATTCGGAAAATTGGGAGAAATTATTAAAAAAAAATTTATTATAGATTATCAATATCTTTTTGTTCCAAGTCATAACAATAAAACACTCAGTGACTTGCCTAGTTTTTTTAAAAATAATTATTCTTTTTTAAATGGAAATATCAACTTCATTAACAAAATTAATATAATACGGAATTTTTGCAACTACTCTTTTAAATTTTTTTTTCTTAAAAAAAAAATTATTTCAAATCTAAATAAGATAGATAATTGTATATTTAATATTATATCGAATGATTACGATGCTTCATTTAGCGGATATATCTTAATTGAAAATTTAATTTGGATAAAAGTTTTTGAGAATTATTTATCCAAAACTTCAAAAAAGAAATATGGAATATTTTTACTGGAAAATCAGCCATGGGAAAAAGCGTTGATTACTGCTTGGAAAAATTATGGGCATGGCGATATCATAGGATATACACCGACCAGCATTAATTACTGGCACATGTATAATTTCGACAAATCAAATAAAAATTACTCATCGCCAACTAAAATATTTATATCTAGCAATGAAGGTTATAAATTGCTTAAAAGACAATATGATAAGAAGAAAATTATAATTCATAAGATGGAGTCTCTGTGGTTCAATTATTTAGTAGAAAAAAAGATTAATTCAAATAAAAATAATAGTCTGGTTTTGATATTGGGGGATTATGATCCCACTAATAATTATGAAGTACTCGATATCGTTTCAAATTCAAATCTCAGCAAAAAAAATAGAATATTATTCAAAGCTCATCCTCATGATTTAACAAAGTATAATTTAGATAATATAGATCAAACAAAAGAATCAAATGACTATTTTTTTGATAAGGCATCTCTTATTATTTCATCCGGATCCACAGCGGCTGTTTTAGAATATCTATATTTCAGAAAGAAAATTTTTATTTATGACAATCCATTTAATTTTGATATGTCACCTGTTAAACATTTGAAGTATCCATTAAAGTTTAGAAGTTTAGAAGAGTTTAATAATTTATTAAAAAAAAATGCAAACAAAAGTTCTATTATTAAAAAATATAATAATTATTATTTTTTAAATAAAAACTTAAAAAGATGGAAAGAATTTTTTTATATATAGTTATATAGATGTATAAAATTGGAATTATTGCGAGACCATTTGGAATTTACTCAGACTCATTAAAAAAATTAAATAATTTTTTTAAAATCAAACTTTATAAAAAAAAAGAAAGACCCAATAAAAGAGATTTAATTAAGTTTGCAATTGATTGCGATGGTTTGATCGCTGGTGGAGAGGTATATGATCGAGAAATATTGAGTTCTCTGCCAAAGTTAAAAATAATATCACGTGTTGGAATTGGAGTTGATAATATTGACATTAAATATGCCAAATCAAAAAAAATTTCAGTATTTAATACTCCTGACGCGCCGTCGAATTCAACTGCTGAGTTTGCTTTTAGTTTGATACTGAGTTCAGTTAAAAAAATTTATATTTTAGGACAAAATGTAAAAAATAAAAATTGGACAAGAATTCATCATTATGAATTTTCGAATCTTAATGTCGGGTTAATAGGTTGCGGAAGAATTGGCTCAAGAGTTTTGAAATTGTTAATAAGAATGCCTTTTAAAAAAATTTTTGTTAATGACATTGATAAAAAAAAATACAAAATTAAAAATAAAAAAATCGTTTATACCAGCAAGTCTAATATTTTTAAAAAAGCAGATATTATTTCCTTTCATGTTCCTTTGACACCACAAACTAGAAATTTATTTAATAAAAAAAATATAATTTTAACTAAAAAGGGGGTTGCACTAGTTAATACTGCAAGAGGAGAAATTATTAATATTAACCATTTAGAAGAATTTATTAAAAAAAATCATTTTTCAACTGTGGCTTTGGATGTAATGCCTGTGGAGCCTTATTTTGGTTCGTTATTAAAATATAAAAATTGCATTATAACTCCTCATAATGCGTCAATGAGTTTTACTAGTAGAAAAAATATGGAATTAGGTTCAGCAAAAAATCTTATGAATTTTTTTAAATTAAAATAATGAATATTTATAAATTCTTTAAAAATAAAAGAGTAATTGTAACTGGGCATACCGGCTTTAAAGGCTCATGGCTCGTTGCTTGGCTTGATATGCTTGGATGTAATGTAATGGGTATATCTTTAGATCCCAATAGTGGCGATAATCATTTTAAAATATTAAAGAAAAATATTAAAATAATAGATCAGAGATCAGACATAAGAAATGAGAAATCATTAAAAAGATTAATTATAAAATTTAAACCAGATATAGTATTTCACCTTGCGGCCCAGTCTATCGTTTCAACTTCATATAAGTTTCCAAAATTAACTATTGAGACTAATGTTCTTGGCACATTAAATTTACTAACTTCTTTAAACGAGCTAAAAAAGAAATGTACTGCAGTTCTTATAACTAGCGATAAATGTTATAAGAACAAGGAAATGTCTAAGGGATATAAGGAAGATGATGAATTGGGAGGTGAAGATTTTTATAGTTCATCTAAAGCATCAGCAGAACTAATAATTCATTCATTTTACCAGTCCTTTATTAAAAATAAGAATAAATTTTTAAGAATAGCAACAGCAAGAGCAGGTAATGTTGTTGGGGGTGGAGACTGGTCTAAAAATCGCTTGATACCAGATTGCATGAGATGTTGGTCAAAAAATAAAAAAGTTATATTGCGCAATCCTAATTCTACTAGGCCTTGGCAGCATGTTCTTGAGGCTTTGTCTGGTTATTTACATTTAGCATATCAATTAAATAAAAATGAAAGAATAAACGGAGAATCATTTAATTTTAGCAACAATAAAATTAAAAATTTTACAGTATTAAAATTTATTAAAGGAATAAAAAAATATTGGAAAAATGCAAACTGGAAAATTATTAAAAAAAGTGTTTTTTATGAATCTAAATTACTTCAATTAAATAATATTAAAGCTAAAAAAATTTTAAAATGGGATAATAAATTAAAATTAATTGATACCATTAAATTAGTTAGTGAGTGGTATATTGCCTATTATAAGAATAAGGAAATTTTAACTAAAGAACAAATTCTCTTCTACATGCAGCAAAATTAAAATGAAAGTAGTTATCTTAGCCGGAGGGTTTGGAACAAGATTATCTGAGTATACAAAGACTATACCAAAGCCGATGGTTAAAGTTGGAGGTAAGCCGATTATTTTTCAGATTATGAAATTGTACGCAAAATATGGTTTTAATGATTTTTATATAGCGCTTGGTTATAAAGGAGAGGTTATTAAAAGTTTCTTTAAAAAAAAATTTTACGACTGGAATGTTACTCTTGTTGATACAGGAAAAAAAACAATGACCGGCGGAAGATTAAAAAAAATGAAAAATCTTTTTGGTAAAAATGAAACATTTATGATGACTTATGGCGATGGTCTATCAAACGTTAATATAAAGAAATTATTAACTTTTCATAAAAAAAATAAAAAATTGATTACCTTAACTGCTGTTAGACCACCAGCTCGATTTGGAGTTATTAAGCTAAAAGGGAATTTTGTTAATTATTTTAAAGAAAAATCTAAAATGGACGAAGGCTGGATCAATGGTGGATTCTTCGTAATGAATGCTAAATTTTTAAATTTTATAAAAAATAGTCAAACTTTTTTAGAAAAAGAACCTTTGGAGAGAGCAACGAAACAAAAACAATTGGCAGCATTTAAGCACAGAGGATTTTGGCAGTGCATGGATACTAAAAGAGATAAAGATAAATTAGATGAGATTTTAAAAAAGAATATATTTTGAAAAAAAAAATTCTTATAGTTGGTGGCACAGGTTTTCTTGGTTATCATTTAGCCAAAAAATGTATTGAAAAAAGTTGGGATGTTACAAGTATTTCAACAAATAAGCCTAAAAAAATTAGATTTTTATCAAAAGTTAAATATTTAATTTTAGATATATCAAAAAAGAAATTAATTAAAAAACTAATTAGATTCGATTATGACTACGTAGTAAATTTTGGTGGTTATGTTAATCATAATGAAAAATTTAAAACATATCAAAGTCATTATGTTGGTTGTAAAAATTTAGCTGACTTTTTTTTAGATAAAAAAATAAAATCCTTCATCCAAATCGGCAGTTGTGTTGAATATGGATATAATAAATCCCCACAAGAAGAAAATAATATTTTTAATATTAATAAATTAAAATCGACCTATGGAATAGCGAAACTTTCAGCAACAAATTATTTATTACAAAAATTTAAGGAAAAAAAATTTCCGTGCACAATTTTGAGATTGTATTTGGTTTTCGGACCCAGACAAGATTTTAATCGTTTTATACCATCAATCATTAAAGGTTGTTTGGAAGATTCGTTATTTCCTTGTTCTTTAGGAAATCAATTTAGAGATTTTTTATATGTTGATGATTTAGTAAATGCTATCTTGAAATGTTTAACAAATAAAAATTCTCATGGGGAAATTATAAATATTGGCTCAGGTAATCCAATACAAATTAAAAAAATAGTTCTTTTAATTAAAAATATTATAAAGCAGGGCAAGCCTGATTTTGGGAAAATTAAATTAAGAAAAGATGAGATTTTAAAGTTATTTCCAAACATAAAAAAAGCGGAAAAAATAATAAATTGGAAACCCAAGTCTACTTTTTCAGAATCTATTGTAAAAACAATTAATTTTTATAAAAAAATAATTTAGGTTTTAAGAACTTAAGCAGATAATAAAAAAATAGATTATATTTTTGAACGAAAAATTTGATATATAAAATATATTCCTGTTATAGTTTTCAGCTTTGATGATCCATGTACTCTTTTTTTCTCTCTACTGGGAACTTCTGTAATTTGATACTTTTTTTTAATACTTTTAAGAATTATGTCTAATTCTATTCCAAAATGATTTTCTGTAGTTTTTAAATCTAAAAACTTCTCTTTCCGAACTCCTTTTAGGCTGTATAGGACATCTGATAATTCTGTATTATGAATTTTATTCAAAAGTAACGATAAAAAATCACAACCAGCCGCCCTTACAAATCCAGACCAACTTACATTTGCTGTTAAATCATAACTGCCACCAGTTTTTCTGCTGCAAATAACTAAATCAATATTGTCTTGTTTTATTTTATTATATATCGCAGGAATATCATTTTCATCATGAGATCCATCTGCGTCAAAAAAAATAATATATTTTTTTGATGTAAAATTTGCTCCAACTCTTTGTGCATCTCCCTTTCCTAAATTATTATCTTTTAAATATGTAATTTTATGAAGGTCACATAATTCTTTTGTGCCATCATTAGAATTTGCATCAACAACTATAATCTCATTTGAGTATTCTTTTAGCTTGGGAATAATAAACTCCAGGTTTTTGGATTCATTTTTACAGGGAATTATTATGCTTAAATCACTATAAATCATAGTTGTTATAACATTACATGAATATTAAAATTTTGCAAAATTCATATTTTGCGATTCTAGATTTAAGCACGATATAAAAATATTATGTGCTTATTACTTATTTGTATTATTTTTAAAAATTAACTAAAAAACTTTATGATTAAAAATTGTTTGCTATAGATATTTGATATACTATTTGCAATATAAAATTTTCTTATTAAAGAATGTAGCGACATGTCAAAATTTCAATATAAGTTATTAAGTGATGCATTTTCTGGCAAAGATATAAATGCTGGAATAAATGTTTTGAAATCTCGTCAATTAACAATGTCAAAAGTTACAGAGAATTTTGAAAAAATATTTGCAACAAAAATGGGTTGTAAATATGCTGTAATGGCAAATTCAGGCTCCTCTGCAAACTTATTGGCTCTGTCTGCAATAATAAATCCTTTATTTAAAAAAAAACTTAGTCAAAGAGATGAAGTTTTAATACCAGCGATTTGCTGGTCAACATCTTTGTGGCCGATTGTTCAAAATAATTTAAAACCAGTCTTTGTCGATGTCGATTTAGACACTTTCAATATTTCTGTAGATGATTTGAAAAAGAAAATTACATCAAAGACTAAAGCTATATTGCTGGTTCATGTGCTTGGCTTGTCTTCGGATTTAGACAAAATAAAAGAAATTGCAAAAAAAAATAAACTTATAATAATAGAAGATACCTGCGAAAGTCTTGGAGCTAAATTTAAAGGAAAAAATTTAGGCACCATAGGAGATTTTGGCACATATTCCTTTTATTATTCTCATCAAATTACTTCTGGCGAAGGAGGTATGGTTGTTTGTAATGACTCTAGAAATTATCATATTCTTAAATCTTTAAGATCTCACGGATGGTCCCGAGGCACAATTTTTCATAATTATTTTAAAAAAAGATACAAGAAATTAGACGAGAGATTTTTATTTATAAACTCTGGTTATAATTTAAGGCCAACAGAAATTCAGGCGGCTATAGCTAGAAGTCAATTTAGAAGAATGAAACAATTTAGTAAGATAAGGAATGAAAATAGATCTAAAATTATAAGCTCTTTAACAAAAAATAACAAATGGAATAATCAATATACTTTTTTAACACCAAAAAAAAATATCCAACCAAGTTGGTTTGGATTAACTTTTTTAGTTAGAGATGATTTAATAATTAAAAAGAAAAATTTTTTAAAATTTCTTAGCAGAAATGGTGTCGAAAATAGACCAATACTAAGTGGAAATTTTTTAAATCAACCGGCTAGTAAATTATATAAATTAAATAAAAAAATGCATTTTTTTCAAAATTCACAGAAGATCGAAGATAGTGGTTTTTTTATTGGATTGCATACAAAAAAATTAAATAGATCTGATGTAAATAAGCTTACAAATCTTCTTTTGAAAATTGAAGAAATTTAAAAAATATAAAATTGGGATAACGGGACATGATGGAGTTTTAGGCTCTCATTTATTGAAATTAATTGAAAAGTTTGGAGTTGCTAAATTTAACGGAGATATTAGAAAAAAAAATGATATTAAAAAATGGTTAGAAAGTAATAATTTTTCATTTATTTTTCATTTAGCAGCTGTTGTTTCAACCAAGCATTCCATAGAAAATAAGCAGCATACAAAAAATGTTAATTTTCAAGGAACAAAAAATTTAGTTGATCAAATTAACAAATCTTACAAAAACAAAGTTTGGTTATTTTATTCCTCTACCTCTCATGTTTATAATTTTTCCCAAAAAAGATTATCCGAGAGCGATTTGGTTAAGCCAATCAGTTTTTATGGAAAAACTAAGCTTCTAGGAGAAAGATATATTATTAAAAATTGTAAAAATATAAATTATTGTATAGGAAGAATTTTTAGTTTCACTTCAAAAAATCAACATAAAAATTTTTTAATTCCAAGTTTAATAAACAAGATTAAAAATGATAAAAAAATCGTTTTAAATAATATTAATCATTATAGAGACTTTTTAATTTTGGAAGATATTTGTAATGCAATTAAAATTTTATTTATTAAAAAAAAAATTGGAATTTTTAATATTTGTTCAGGAAAAAAGATAAAACTTATCAATATAGTTAAAGGTCTAAATCTTTTTAATAAAAAAATTATAATTAAGAAAAAAAATAAACTAACAACTCTTGTCGGTAGTAATTACAAAATTAAAAAATTAGGTTGGAAAAGATCAAAAAGTAATTACATTTCTTATTTAAAGAGAGTTTTCTTAAATTAGTAAAAAATTTAACTATTTTGTGTTATTTTTAATAATTATAAAATCTAAGATCTTCAAATATTTTAAAAACTGAAAAAGTCGGATGTAGTGACCAGGCAAATAGACCCGTTATAAAGAAATAGAATAAATATCTATTTTTTATAATTTGTTTAAGATCAAAAGTATAAAAAAAGAAAACTGTTAGCAATGGATAGCAGAGACTAGCTATTCTTCCAACGTTGTTAATGCTACCATCTGGACCTGCCATAATTGGCTGCCCAATCATCATTACACAAGCAAACAGCATTATAATTGCACTAAGAATATTAATATCTTTTTTAATTTTGCTTAAAAAAAATATTAGTAATGGGAAAAAAGATACCATAGGTAATAATAAAAATTTTATTAATTTTTCAATCTGATTAAAGTCATAAAAAATTATTCCATACGCAAGATGTATAGGAAATTTATCGATAGATATGAATTTTCCAACTTTGATTATTAAAATAAAAGAAAGGGAATACATTAATAACAAAGCAATGAATATTTTTTTTTTTTTATTTAATAAAAAAAAAATACAGGAACTTACAAATAAGGCTATTGATGTCTGCCTTAAGTAAATAGAAAATACCGTTGCTGCTAAATTAATAATGTAATTCTTATTAATTATTGTTAGCGCAAAAATTAAACCTAAACAAAAAAAAAGCATGTCGTGGGCCATTATTGGTTGAAATATGCAATTTCTTACAACGTATGGGTTTAAGAAAAGTAAAGAAAAAAAAAGAATAGATTCTTTAAAATCAAGTTTAAGGTTTTTAATTAATAAATTTATTAAAAAAATATAAAAAAAAATGAATATAAATATAAAAATTTTAAAAATTACAAAAAAATCAATTTGCAAAATATACGCTAAATAACCAGCAAGATAGGGGATTAGAAATCTTTGTGAAACATTTTGAATAATCACATCGCTATTTTTTGGAAGTAAAGGAGCATTTTTTGCTATTTCAATGTAGCTTATTACATCCATTTGATTTGCTACATGGATAATATCGTAAAGATCAATGTATTTAGTTGTTAATAGAATAAAAGAAAAGCAGATCAATATGTAGATGTAGTAAATTTTTGTTTCAAATTTATTCATTGTGAAATAATTAAATATTAATTTTTTTTGTATATATGAAAGATAACAATCTAGTAAGCATTATAATGACTTGTCATAACGGAGAGTTCTTCTTGAGAGATGCGTTATCTAGTATTTTTAAACAAACTTATACAAATTGGGAATTAATCTTTTACGATAATTGTTCAACAGATAAAAGCGTAGATCTAGTTAATGAATATAAAGATTCAAGAATTAAATATTATAAATCAGATAAATTAATAAATCTTGGTACAATTAGAAAATTATCATTTGAAAAATGTAATGGAAATTTTATTTCTTTTTTAGATGTAGATGATTATTGGTCAGAAACAAAATTACAAAAGCAAATTGAAAAATTTGAAAGAAAACAAGAAATAGATGTAATATATTCAAATTATTTTGAAATTTGTAACGAAGTTTTTGTCAAAAAAGAAAAGAAATTGTTAAATGGTTATTGTCAAAGCGATATAATTTATAGCTATATTAATGGTTTACCACTTACAGCTTGGCTTACATTAATGATAAGAAAAAGCGCTATTGATAAATTGGAATATTCTTTTGATAAAAATTTGCACATCAGTTCTGATTTTGATCTAATTATTAGATTAAGTAATTTTTGTAATTTTGATTTTATTGATGATTATTTAGCATTTTACCGTTTGCATTTTTTTAACGAATCTAAAAATAAAAATAGGGAGATAGAAGAGTTGGCCTATATAGTTATGAAGTACAAAGACAATAAAAAAATAAATTTTTTATTTAACAAAAATAATTTTGCAGATAAAATTTTTATAAAAAATTTTTTGTTACAAGAAAATTCAAATAAATTAAGAATGAACTACACGCAAATAAATAATAAATTTTTTATGTTACTATATTTTATTATTTCAATAATCCCTAAAAAAATACTAAACATTTTTTATAAGTAATGCTTTTAAAAATTCATCCATTATTATCAATTTTTTTTTCATTACTTATTATTAATGGCTTTTATAATTTATCTAGAATTATTTCAGAAAGAAAAATTTTGCAATTTTTTAATAATTATGCTGTACAGGCAAAAATTATAGTATTTTTTTTTATAATAAATTTTTTTTCAATTTTTTTTTATATATATTTTTTATTTTTTGGAGTTAACAAAATTTTTCTGCAAATATTTGTTGTTTTATTGATCTTAATTGGTTTTTACAAACCAGTTCACTTCAAAAGTTTTTTAAAAATAATTAAATTAATAGATAATAAAATAAAATTTTTGTTGTTGTTGTTTATTTTTTCTTATTTTTTATTATCTATTCTTCCAATTACAGATCCGGATTCTTTAGATTATCATTTAACAGTTCCCTATTTATCTTTATTAAGTAATAAGTTTTTTATAGAAAAAGAATGGTTTACTAGTCAATTGGCTGGGGCCGGAGAAGCGTTAATTACATTTGGCCTATCCATTAATGCCTATAAATTGTCTTCAATTTTGCAGTTTGCATCTCTTTATTCAATTGTTTTTGCAATTATAAATTTAAATTTTAAAAATGTTCTTTTAAAAATAGAGAGTAAGATTCTAATTAGTTTATCAATTCTTTGTATACCTTCTTTTTTGTTTCTAACTTTTACAGCAAAACCTCAATTATTTTCAATCGCTACTAATTTTATAGCTTTTTTAGTGACTTTTTTTGTTTTGCCATATGAAAATAATAAAAAGAGAGCAATTATTGTTTTTGTATGTATTTCTTTTTTAGCTTTATCTTCTACTCAGTTTAAGTTTTCATTTTTTTTATCTTCCTCAATTATTTTATTATTTGCTTTTTACGAAATGATAAAAAAAAAGTTATTTTTAAAAAGTTTTTTTATAGTTCTATTTTTATTTATTATAATTATTATACCGAGAGAGTATTTTGATTATAGCAATCTAAGTACTGATATAATAAAGAATTTCCTCCAGCCTGTTACGGATAATTATGTTTCCGGTTATTTTGTAGAATCTTTAAGACATGGTTCTGGAAATCCAAGGTATTATCCATACTGGTTATTTCTTCCAATATATCATAATGAAATTTATTTATTCACACTTACAGAAATTCTTGGATTAACTGTCTTAATATTTTTTGTTAATTTTAAATTCGGATTAATAAATAAATTTATTTTAGCTAGTTTAATATATTTTGTTATAGCTCTTCCATTAGGTCAGCCTGTCGGAAGGTTTTTTATAGAGCCTTTTTTATGGTTAATGACAGGATCAATTTATTACATAGGTTCTAAAAATAATTTAATATTTAGAACATTTCAAAAATTATTGATAATCAATTCAATAGTAATAATATTCATTATTTTTTATACAGTTATAAATTTTCTACCTGGAATTCTTTCTGTAGAAAAATATAGAAACATTTTAAGAAAATATGGTGAGGGTTATTCATTGTATGAATGGGTTAATAAAAATTTACCAAGTAATGCAGTATTATTAACATCTCATAGGTCTTATATATTTTCTGATTATCCGTTCATTAGTTATGAGTTTAGATTATTTGTTAGAAATCAAAATCAGCTAGATTATTTCACTTCACTAATTGCCAAAAAAAAACCAACTCATTTATTATATAATGGTTTAGATTATAATATTAGCACTGACGTATTAAAAGAATGTAGAGGCAAATTAGTTAAGTCTGAAAAAAATGTCACAACAAGAGCAACTAGAAATCCACTAACTACAAATCATGTGTATCATGATGCTTATCTCTATGAGATTAATATAGAAAAATTAAAGAATTGTAAAAAAATATAAACACTATAAATGAAAAAAAATACCTACGTTCAATTTGAAAATACTTTTTTTGAAAGAATTATAAATCAAAAAAGGATGGAAATGTTTAAGTTGGTCTGCAAAAAAATCAACATTTCAAAAATAAACGATCTATTAGATATAGGCACAACAAACGACAGCAAATTAAGTAGTTCTAATTTTTTTTGTAGAATGTTTAATAGAATTCCCAGACATAAATCTATATCTGATCAAAAAATTAACAATAATAGATTTACAATACGTTTTAAAAAATCAATCACTTCTAATTTTTCTAAAAAAGAAATTAATAATTTAAAATCTGATTTAGTTATTTCTAGCGCAGTTATTGAGCATGTGGGAAATTTTAAAAATCAGACTAATAAAGTTAGAAATATGATTAATTTGTCAAAAAAATATATAATGATTACCACGCCAAATCGTTTCTTTCCTGTCGAGGTACATACAAAATTACCATTAATTCACTGGTTGCCAAAAAAAATGTTTAGAAAAATACTGCTATTCTTACGCATGGATTATTTTGCATGTGAAAAAAATTTAAATTTATTAGATATCATCGAATTAAAAAAAATTTTAGACACTTTCTCTAGAGAAATTAGTTATAAAATATATAATATTCGCTTCTTGGGCTTTGTTTCTAATTTTTTAGTTATTTGTAAAGTAAAAAAATTTTAAGATAACATTAAATGGTAATTATAGGATTAAATATAAATCATGCAGATACTGCAGCTTGCATAGTAGTCAATGGTAAAATTGTAGCGGCAATTGAAGAGGAGAGATTTGTTAGAAAAAAACATTATTCTGGGTTTCCCTTTTATTCTATAGAATTTTGTTTGCAAAGAGCAAAATTAAAGATGACGGAAGTCGATTTTGTAACTCTTAACTATTCTCCTTCATCAAATTTGAAACAAAAAGTTTTATATAGTATTAAAAATATTACCGCTTTGGCGACATTAAAAAAAATTATAAATTTTAAGAATAAATTGTTTCAAACAAATGAATTAAATTCTTATTTACAAGAAAATAATTTTAATGGCAAAGTAATAAATATTGAGCATCATATGAGTCATATGGCGTCTTCCTATTATAATTCAACTTTTGATAATGCGGCCGGTTTGACGCTTGATGGCTTCGGCGATTTTTGCAGTACAGAAACTTTTTTATGCAATAATAATGAAATAGAAAGTTTAAACAAAGCTTATTTTCCACATTCTCTGGGAATTTTATATCAGGCGATTACTCAATTTCTTGGTTTTAAGAATTATGGTGACGAATATAAAGTTATGGGTCTAGCTTCTTATGGAGATCCAAAATATTTAAAAGAATTTGAGAGTTTGGTAAAATACAGTGATAAAAAGTTTTTTTTACTTAATCTTGATTATTTTTCTCATCATTCAAATTCAGAATTTTCTTATAATTTTTCTGAGGGAATTCCAAAATTTAATAATCTTTACTCAAATAAAATAGAGAAATTACTAGGAGAAGAAAGACAATCTAATGATAAAATTGAAAAAAGACATTTTGATATAGCCTGTTCTTTGCAGAAATGTTTTGAAGATATTGTTCTTTTAATTTTAAATCAGTTACATTTTAAAACAAAAACGGAAAATTTATGCATAGCAGGAGGTTGCGCTTTTAATTCAAAATTAAATGGGTTAATTCGTCAGAAGACTCCTTTTAAAAATATCTTCATTCAACCAAATGCAGGTGACGCAGGTGGTTCTATGGGTTCAGCTTTGAGTTTTATTAAGAAAAATGAAAATAGTAATAGTCATATCTACCAAAATGAAAGAAACAAATGCTATTTAGGCACAGATTATTCTAATGATTTTATTAAAAAAAATTTAATAAATAATAATGATTTGTTAAAGAAATATCATTTTAAAGAACTAAATGATTCTGACCTGTATATCGAGGTCGCAAAAAGGATATCCTCGAGTCAGATTATAGGATGGTTTAAAGGACGGTGCGAATGGGGTCCTAGGGCACTGGGTAATAGATCAATATTGGCGGATGCAAGGAATCCAGAAATTAAAGACATTTTAAACAAAAAAATTAAATTACGTGAAAGTTTTAGACCTTTTGCACCTTCAGTTTTAGAGGAATTTTCTAACATTTATTTTGACTTAAATTATCCTTCACCATTTATGCTTAATGTAGTTAAGGCTAAAGAGATGGCAAAAAAAATTGTTCCATCAGTTGTTCACGTAGACAACACTTGTCGCGTACAAACAGTTAGTAAACTTGATAATTATCACTTTTATAATTTAATAAGTGAATTTAATAAAATTACTGGAGTACCAATAGTTCTTAATACTTCTTTCAATGAAAACGAACCAATAGTTCTTACCCCGGACCATGCATTCGATTGTTTTAGAAGAACTTCCATGGATTGTTTAGTTTTAGAGAATTGGATTATAACTAGAGAGTAAATGAAAGTATTACAGGTCGTTGATCAATTATCAAAAAAAAATTTTAGCCTTGTTAGTGTTGCTAAAATTATAAATTCTTTTAAATTTTTATCTAAAAATTCGAAAATAATTACTTTTAAAAATTATGAAAAAATAAACAAAGTTATAATTTTAAAAGATTTATATGGCTCGCTTTTTTTTAATTCTAAATTTATTGAAAAAATTAGAAATGAAAAACCTGATGTTTTTCATATTCACGGTATGTGGGGCCCTATACAATTTTTTTTTATACTGTATTCTTTTATTTTTAAAATCCCATTAATAGTGCAGCCACACGGCATGCTTTTACCGGAAGCTTTAAAAAGTAAATCAATTTTTAATTATATATTAAAATTAATTAATATTTATTTTTTTTATAAATTTTTATTATCAAAATGCATATTTATTGCTGTCACAATAGAAGAAAAAAAATTTATTATTAAGTATTTTAAGAAATCTAAAGTATTTATTATTAAAAATTCATTTGATATTCCAAAAATAAATGTAAAAAAAATTAATAAAAAATTTATTTATTTTGGGAGATACAATAAACATAAAAATTTAAAAGAGTTTATACAGGCTTTTATCTTTGCTAACCCAGATAAAGAATGGATATTAGAAATTTATGGAATTGAGGATGATTTAAATTACAAAGCAGAATTAATTGATTTAGTTAAAAAGAATAAATTCAATTCCAGAATCAAATTCATAGAACCGGAATTTAATTTAAAAAAAAAATTTAAAATTTTATCACAGTCTTGGTGTAACGTTTTAGTATCAAAATCTGAAGTGTTGAGCTTGTCAGTCTTAGAGGCTTTGTCTCAGGGGGTTCAAAGCTTAGTAAACAAAAATATATATTTTCCTAAATGGATTAAAAAAAATTTAATTACATCTGACTTAAAAATCTCTGCTTTGGTAGGTAAAATTAATTTTATAATTAATCAATCATATAAAAAACATATTTCCTTAAAAGATAAAATAAAAAAGAGTTTTCTCCTTAATTACAGCTTTGACAATGAAAAACAAATTTATAAAGAAGCATTGATCTATGTAGTAAATAAAAAAAAAGAGAAAGAAATTATGTCTAATAATTTTTTTAATGTTGCAGTATTAAATATATTAAACTCAGTTCTAATTCCTTTTTTAATTGTGCTTTCTGTTATTTTTGGAAACGCAACTCATGCTTCAGAAATAGCATTAATTCCTGGTATAGTATCATTAATATTGCAGCTCTTTTCGTCTAATTCTCGCTCTTTATTAATTTATAATACTAATAAAAATTTTTTATATGAGGTAATTAGTTTTAGATTTTTTCTAAATATTTTTGTTTTTACAATAACTTTTTTTTTAATAAAAATATTTTATTATAATCAAGATTTTAATTTTTTTATTATATTACTTTTAATTAATAGTTTTTCATGGATGAATGAAATATTTTTTACTTTAAATGAAAAAAATAAAAATTATTTAATTATTAATATTTTTACAATATTACACATATTACTATATATTTTAATATCTTTAACCTATTTTCAAAAAACTTCTAATCTAACTTTAGTTCTGATTTTATATTTATTTTTTCAAATGTTATTTTTTTTAATTCAAGCAGATCTAGGAAGATTAAATTTTAATAATTTTATAAACTATTTTAATTCAATGGATAAAATAAGACCAACATTTTCTACTTTTTCTAATATTATAGCAGTAATAATTTGGAGAGTTTCTTTGTTATTTTGCGTTGGAAAATATCTGTCGGGTGTTTATTTTGCTGCTTTTTCAGTAGCTTCATTTCCTGGAACTTTGTTTAATAATTTATTTGCCCAAACTGTTATTACAAATAAAGCTATTAGATTATTTTTTGAAAAAATATATTTCAAAACGGCATTAATTTCATTTATATTTATATGTATAGTAATACTTGCAACAAATATTTACCTATCTAGTCATGTGAATTTCAATTTATTTATTATCACATTAGTTTCTTTTATAGGAACCATAGTGATGATTGCAGGATTGTATATTAGACACAAAAAATTATCTTTGGGATTTATTTATCAACAAAAAGTTTTTGATATGGATGTTATATATAGTATTTTAATCGCCCCAATGATTTTGATTTTATATTTTATTGGTGGTCAGCAATTTTTGTTATTTTCTTATCTTTTATCATCAGTCACCTCTTATATCTGTTATAAAAGTATAAAGTTATGATTTTAACAATATACAGGGCAATTCGATTTATCTTATTTATAATATTTTCATTAATTTCTATATACGCTAGTAAATTTTATGAAGGTTCAATTTTAATATTTGGTTTTTATTGTTTTTTTCTAATATTAACAGTATTTTATCTAACCAGTCACAAAGCTAGTTATTTTGAAATTTTTTTTTCTTGTTATATTTTTTTAGGTTTTTGGTTCAAATATATTTTTAGTTTGATTTTTTATAATGGAAAAGTTTTCGATTCTGGTCAAATAAGATCAGTTAATATAGATCAAGTATTAACATTAGTAATATTGGTATCACTTGTTTGTCTAATATCTTCTTTTATAAACAAAAATTTCATGAGTATTAATGAAAAAAGAAACAAAGAAAGAGTTAGATCTTTTTTTGAAAACCTTTATTTAAAAAACAGGAGCACAATACTTTTTTTGTTTTTATTATTAACAATAGTCGTTGGTTTTTTTAATATTACATTAGGAATTTATCAAAGGGGTTTTATATATTTAACCGGAATTTCTTTTTATTTAAAAGATTTAATTAAATGGCTTTTGTTATTTGGTTTTACAACTTTTTCATGTTTTATAATTTATATTGAAATTTTAAATTATAAAAAAATTAATTTTTTTACATTTATTGTTGGAGTCCTTGAGATCTTTATTTCATATACTTCGATGTTAAGCAGGTCATTCGTAATTAATGCTATTTCTTTGATACTTCCTACTTATCAAAAAACATTACTCAAAAAAAAAAATGATAAAAAATTTTTTTTAATTTTTGTAATTATATTATTTTTGACTATTTTATCGCTTTATTTCACAAGTAAGATTAGGTTAAATAAGTTATACAGCATCCAAGAGGAATGGTCTCTTAATGAGAAAAATCGAAATCAATTAGAAAAAACGGATGATTTAAAAATAAAGGAATATAATTTTCAAATTCCAAATTTTGAAAATAATTCTACAACCCACCAGAAAATGCATATCGTTCCTGAAAAGATGATTAATTTCATTTTGATAAATCGTTGGATAGGAATAGAATCTTTAATAATTGTTCATAGTTTTGAAAAAAAAAATTTTGATTTATTTTTTAAATCTTTTAGGGAAGATAAAAATAATTTAGAAAATTCTTTTTATGAAAAGACTTTTAACTTAACTAGTGATAAACTTAATATTGAAATTAATCAGAAATATTTAAAAGGAAATACATTGCCAGGAATTATTTCTTTTTTATATTATTCTGGAAGTATATATTTTGTGTTAATATCTCTTTTTATAATATTTATTTTATGTAATTCTTTTGAAAGATTAATAAAAAGAATTGCAGTGGGAAATACAATCTTTGCCTGTTTTTTATCAAATATGATAGCAACTCGCCTTTTTCATTTTGGTTATGCACCCAAAGATACATATCTATTTATTTTATCTATTTTATTATCTATTTTGTTAATGATATTTTTATTGAGATTTAGATTTTCCCACTCTTGTCTTAAGAAATAAATAACCAGTTATATAAATTATAATGTTAATGAATAGAATTAACATTAGAATTTTACTGCTATTCCGAAAAATAATACTAGCAAATATTCCAATGGACATAAATATATTTATAAAGATTCCGCTTAAAGAATTTGAAAAATTTATATTACTATTTTTCAGAATTTTATTAAATATTAAGGTATGAAGATGAGATCTGTCAGCTACTTCAATTTTTTTTTTAGTAACAATTCTTCTAATTATAGAAAATAAATTTTCAAACGCAGGGTACCATAGTAAGTTTAAAGCAATCAAAGAAGAAAGATTGGTATTTAAATTTGTAAATTTAATTATGTAAATGGACATAAAAATACTAATTACATAAACTCCATTATCGCCTAAAAAACATTTTTTAAGTAAGTTGAATATATAAAATATGATATAAATAAAAATTATTATCTCGATTGTTAAGAAATTTGGCGTAGGTAAACCGCTATACAAAATAGCTAAACATATAATTAAATAATATCCTATAACATTACAATTAATGCCATCACAAAAATTAGATCCATTTAGAAGCACAAGTATGCAAAAAGAAGTGAAAATTAAATTAAAAAAATTATTGTTAATATAGATATCTAAATAAAAAATATTTGTTTTATTGATTTTTAAATCTAAAAAAAAAATCATTAGAATTATTAATGTCGCTTGAAATAATAATCTAATTCTTGGACTGAATTTTTTTTTTATATCTGAGTAGATTCCTAAAAGTAAGAAAAAAAAAATAAACAGTAAAATTAAAAAATTTTCATTATGATATTTTGTTAAAAATGTACTAAGCAGAAACGATAAAAATAAATAAATACCACCGCTTAAAGGTACATTTTTGTTATAATTTATTTTGTGTCGCTCACCTTTTGGATCATCTAGTAGAATTGAATATTTGCTCTGAATTAATATTAAAGATATAAATAAAATTATAAGAAAAATACATTGATAGAGCATATAAAAATTGCAAATGATAATTAAAAATAAAGATTTATATCATAAATTATTATTTGTTACATCATCGTTGTTGTTATTGTTTCCTGCAGCGCAGATTTCTGGACCATTTTTCACAGATTTTTTTTTAATATTAATGGGTATAATTTTTCTATTTATTCATAATTATAATCATAAATTTATTTTATTTAAAAACCGTTTTTTTCTTATATTTATTATTTTTTATATTTATTTGATTATTGGATCTCTGTTATCAGATAACTTAATGTTATCAGTCAAATCCTCCCTGTTTTACATCCGTTTTCTTTTTTTTTCTTTGGCTGTATTTTTTATTTTAAGAAATAATAAAAATTACTTAAAATACTTTTATATAGCTTTATTTATTACTCTGATTATTTTGGTTTTTGATGGATACTATCAGTTTTTCACAGGCAAAAATATATTCGGATTTGCCAAAATAAGACCCGACAGATTAGGAGGTCTATTTTTTGAACAATTAATTTTAGGATCATACATTTCAAAAATATTGCCAATCTTTTTTACATTTGTAATAATAAATAAAAATCTTTTTGATAAAAAATATATTTTATTATTTTCAGTTTTGTCATATGTTTTGATCTTTCTTTCAGGAGAAAGAGCTGCATTTCTATTATGTAGTTTATACTTTATTCTGATAGCGCCATTTTTTTTGAATCTAAAAAAATTTTTAGTTGTAGTACTGACAGCTTTTATTTTATTAAGTGTATTAATTTTCTCAAATAAAAATTTGAAAAGCAGGTATGTAGATCAAATGCTGATGCATACAATTAAAAAAAATGCAGAGTTTACTATTTTTATGCCTGATCATATTGGATTATTTACTGCGGCAATCGATATTTTCAAAAAAAATATTTTCTTTGGCAGTGGTGCTAAAACTTTTAGAGTTGAGTGCATTCTTGCAGAGCAGAACGGTAATATAATTAAATTAAAAGAAGAAATTCCAAACATTTCTTTTTGCTCTACGCATCCACATAATTATTATTTGCAATTATTAGCTGAGACAGGACTTGTTGGATTTTTTTTTATTTTTTTAATTTTTTTAAAACTATGTTTGGATTATTTCAAGCAAATACATCGACATTATTTTAATAAAAAAATAAATAAAGCATACATTTGCATATTAGTTGGCATGATACAGACAATTTGGCCATTAACAACAACAGGTAGTTTTTTTAATAATTGGGTTTGTTCTACAATTTTTTTAACTGTAGGTATTTATTTATTTGTATTTTCTAATGAAGCTAAAAATAAACTATAACTATATATATATTTTTTTATTAATCTCGTTTTTATTTTTATGGGATGTAAATTTTTTAATTTTAGAAAATTTAAAATACGGAAATTTATTTGATAAATTTTATATTAGCTTAAGGCATTTAATTATATTCTTATTAATACCAATTTTTTTTTTTATAAAAAAAAATAATTTATATTTTTCAATTTTTAAAATATTCAATCAACAGAGGTATATAGTTTTTTTTTTTTTTTTTTTTTTATTCCATTATTCTTTTTCAAATATTTTATATTCGCAGACTACCCAATTTAATGAATTTCTAAGTCTTGCTTTTTTTATTTTTTTAGCACTTATTTATTCTCATTTTAGAGATTTTTTGTTAAATAATTTTGATAAAATATTACTTATTTATTTATTTATTTTTATTTTTTTTTCGGTTTTCTTAGAATATAAAATTCCTAATGTTGGAGCCTGTAATAATAATTTTTATCTAACTAATTTTTTTCAAGAAAAACTAAAATTAAATCTATCTAAGAGTTTTTATTTAGAGAACTCGCATATAGGCATGATGATGCCTGCTGTTTTTTTTTCAGCAATACTTATAATAAATAAATCTAGAAATTATTTTTTTATTTTTTTATGTCTATTATCAATTGTTATCGCCTGGATAAATTCTTCTACTACTTTCTTTATTAGTGTTATTATATCACAAGCTTTTTTATTTTTTTTCTTTTATAAAAAAATTCAAGATAAATTTTGGATTTTTTCGCTTATCTTTTTTTTAGTAAATTTTTTTATTTTTTTTTCAAATGCTAACTGTACTAGGAAAATTACCGATATTAATTTAAAAAATGTTTCAGAACAAAAGATTTCTAATGAAGGTGGGAGTAATAAACTAACATCCATTATTTACGAAAGATCAATAATAATATCTTTAAATACTCTATATGAACATCCCATTGGATGGGGATATGACGGCATGTATAAGGCAACTGATTATTTTCTCAAAAAGACAGAACATGAAAATGTTTATCATTTAGTTAAATTACTGAATTTAAAAGATGGTCTTGGTAATTTTTTTAAATTAGTGAATGAATTTGGTTTGTTTTCTTTTTTTATTTTTCTATTCTTTATTAAATATTTATTCAAAATAAAAGAAATTCATCCCTATAATTTATTTATTATAGTTCTGTTTATTACGCAGTGCCTCAGAGGGGCTGGTTATTTAAACGGTGGATTTGCTTTTTGCTTATTCGAAATCTTTTATATTAATAATATTTTTGGACAAAAATCATTAATTAAGTGAAATATTATTTAAGTATTGAAAATGACGCACATATTTTTTTTTCTAAAACTTTGATATCGAATCTTTTTGAATTGTTATGACAATTTTTAGAAAAAAATTTGTAATTATTTTTAATGTGCATAATATTTTTCTCGATATTTTCTATACTTGTTTCATTATTTAATAAAATTCCATCTTTTTTATTTTTAATTATTTCTCTTATACCGCCTTTAGAGATTGATAACGTCGGTATAGAGTAGCTTTTTGACTCCAGCACCGTAAATGGACAGTTCTCAATTGGGCTAGTTACCAATAGCAAGTGAATATTTTTATATATGTTTTTTTGGTCTTCCCATCCACAAAATTTCAAATATCGGTTTGAACCTTTTTGTAGTTGAGTATTTCCATATATAAAAAATTTAAGTTTCTTGTTTTTAATTTTTTTTGCAATTTCTAAAAACCTACTATAGCCTTTTTCTTCTTCTATCCTTCCAATAAATCCAATATTAAAATTATCTGTGATTTTAATTTTTTTTTTATTTTTTGGAATATATATAAAATTATGAATGACTATATTTTTAGAAAATCTATATAAAAAGAAATATTTAAACCACCAATCACGAGTAAATTCTGACACAAAAATTGTTTTATCTATAAAATTACTTAAGAATGAGGATATAAGATTTATCGTTATTTGAAATAATGAAATTTTAGTTATGTGCGAATGTTTTGTGAATATTATTTTTTTATTTTTAAATAGTAATTTTAATATCAAAAAATAAAAAACAAGTATAACTGGGTTGTTAATAATAAATATAATTTGTTCATTAATTATTTTTTTTTTAATTTTATAAATATATTTTAATACTTTCAGCGGTTCCCGGATTGCATCGCAAAAATGTAAAGTTTCAAATTTATATTCAGTTTTGTGATTTATGCTTCTATTTTTATTTACTATTAAATGAATTTTTTTTTTATTATAAATTAATAATTTAATTAAATTATTTTCATATGTCTCAATACCAGCGATTGCATTTGATATTACAACAAATATTTGTTTCATTTATTATGTAATTTATTTATTTAAGAAAATAACCTAAGGTATTTTACAGATGTTTATAGAAAATTTCATAAATTTTATTGATAGAGTATATCATCAAAGAAGAATACTAAATTTTTTGCAAAAATATTCCATAAAAACTATTATAGACGTAGGCTCTCATAAAGGAGAATTTATTAGTTATGTTTTAAAAATGCCAAGTATTTCTGCAATATATGCTTTTGAACCACAGAAAAATATTTTTAATATTTTAAAAAATAAATATATTAAAAATAAAAAAGTTCATCCTTATTGTGTGGCATTAGATTCGTTAAGCAGAAGTAAGAAAATTAGAATTAATAAATTAACAATGACTTCTACTTTAAGTGATCTTAATGACAGTTCTTTTTATTTTAAATTTAAAAGTATTCTTTTAAATCAGAAAAATTCAATAATTAACGAATATAAAATAAAAACAAAAACATTAGATCAGTTTTTTAAAAATATTAAGCTTTCAAAAGACATTTTACTTAAAATTGACACAGAAGGTTATGAATTTAATGTTTTAAAGGGTTCTTTAAAAAATATTAAAAACTTTAAATATATTTTGATAGAAAATCAATTTTCCAACATGTACAAATACTCAAAATTTTCTAATTGTGAAAAAATTCTTAAAAGATACAATTTTAAATTAATAAAAAAATTTATTTTTCCAACTTTTCATTTTGAGGATAGATTTTATATTCAGTGTGCAAAAAACTAGAATTTTATTTTAAGTTCATTATTAAAACTTCTAAAATCATGTTCATATTTAGTTAATTTTATAATTTCTTTTAAAGTTTTTGAAATAATTTTTATATATGGAGCTTTTACTAAATTATCAGTAACTAATAATTTAGGGCAGATAATGAAACATAACAATATTAAAAAAATATTTTTTCTTTTTAATGATAGAACATTGATTTTATAATTTAGAAAATTTTCATCTATCATTTTGTTTTGAAACATTAGTATAATTATAATTGTAAAAAAATTTATTGATATGTAAGCGACTCTTCCCCAATCATAAATTAATAAGTGCATAGGTATCAATAAGAGAAAAGAAGCAAACGTAATAAATTTTATATTTAAATATTTATTAAAATTTTTTTTCGTTTTTAAAAAAAAAATAAAAGGGGAAAAAGCTAAAAAATATATAATTAAATAATTAAAAATACTTTTTAGAGTTATGGCGTTTAATGTTCCCTGCATAATACTTGCAAATGATGGTTTTAGCCAAGATATAGCTCCTGATTGAGTTGTTATTTCTATATTATATTCTGCATATGTAGATACCATTTTATCTAAATCAACAAATTTACTTAGATGAATATTGATAAAGATTAGAAAAAATAAAAATATTAAAATATAAAATATATTTTTTATATTTATTTTTTCTTTTAATAAATTTATTTTTAAAAAAATAACAAGTAAATAATGGAAAATATAAAATATTGTGATTTCATGTATTAGAGTTGAGATAAAAAAAATAATAAAGAAGTTGTAAATTATTTCATGTTTACTTTTTTGTTTTAAAAAAGTAAAAATTAAAAAAAAACTAATTATGAATATATCTTTTCTACCCAAAGCCTCTAAAACGACTAATGGGTATACTAATAATAATGGCGTGAATATTATTAAATACCAAAAAAAATTTATTTTTATTTTTTTTACAAATTGATAGAAGAAAAAAAAATATAAAAAATACCCAAGTGTTTGAATAATTAAAGTTGCGTATTCTAATTTTAATTTAAATATTTTTGTAATCTCTAAGATTATTTGTCCACCAAGACCCCTTTTGACAAATCCACCCTCGTAGCTAATTAGCCATTCAGTATAAACATATTTATATGGAAAAAAATTAGTCTGCAAAAATAAGTGAAAAAAAAATAAAATTGGCAGAATTAAAATTAAGATTCTCATTCTTAAAATCTTTTTTAAGTACATTTAGAATATTAGTTATTTTTTATTAATTCTTTAATTATTTTTTTTATATTGTAATTAATTTTAAACTTTGGATAATTTTTTATAAACTTGCTATTGTCTGTAATCCACCATTTATGATCTCCAGTTCTATTTTTTTTTTCATATTTTATTTTAATTTTAATACCTAATTTTTTTTCTAAAATCGCAATTGCCTCTAATATCGAGCAACTACATTTTCTACCACCGCCAATATTGTATATTTGACCAGGAATTGGCTTTTTATAATATTCCCAAAAAGATCTCACTAAATCTGAACTATGAATATTATCTCTTACTTGTTTACCTTTATATCCAATAACAGTGTATTTTTTTTTTTGGATACAGCTCTTAACAAGATAGGATAAAAATCCATGTAGTTGTACTCCGGAATGATTAATTCCAGTAATGCACCCAACTCGAAAACAAACAGTATTTAAGCCAAAGTTTTTACCATATTCTTGGACTAATAAATCAGCAGATAGTTTTGAAGCTCCAAATAAACTATGAACGCAATTATCAATAGACATGTTTTCATTAATACCCTTATAAAATTTCTCATTAGATTTTAAATCGTATCTTGAGCTAAATTCATTAATAGTTAGATAATTTGGATTGTCTCCGTAAACTTTGTTTGTGGACATATGTATAAAGGTAGTTTTATTAGAGAGATATTTTTTTGTAAGCTGTAATAAATTTAAAGTTCCTGTAGCGTTCACTCCAAAATCAACAAACGGATTAGAAGCCGCCCAATCATGAGAAGGTTGCGCTGCCGCATGAATTATTATTTTTATATTTTTTTTGTACTTTTGAAATATAGTTTCTAATTTTTTATAATTTCTTATATCTGCATCAATATGATGATATTTTTTTTTATATTTAGTTTCTAAAATTTTTTTTAACCATAAAGTCGACCCATCTTTTCCAAAAAAGAATTTTCTTAGATTATTATCTATTCCTATTACATAAAAATTTTTTTTAATAAAAAAATTAACTGATTCTGAACCTACTAATCCACAAGATCCAGTGATTAACGCTATTTTCATAAATTATAATCTTTAAAAAAATATTATTTAGATATAAATTTATTTAATGTCCATATCATTATCAATACTAATACCAGTCAGAAACGAGGAAGAGAATGTAAATATTATTTCGAAAGAGATAGTTAACAAGATCAATATTCAGAATTATGAAATACTTTTTATAAATGACTTTAGTGTAGATGGTACAGAAAGAGAGTTAATTAAGTTAAATACGGAAAATACTAAAATAGTATACTATAATAATTCTAAAAAAGGTCTTGGCGGCGCTATTGATATAGGTATCCAAAAATCTAAAGGGGATTATGTGTGCATTATGATGTCCGATAGTTCGGATACAGTTGAAGATTTGAATACTTATTATGAGGTCATTAGTAATTATAATCTCGATGCAGTATTTGGTTCTAGATTTATTAAAGGTGGAAAAACCGTAAACTATCCTTTGTTAAAAATGATTTTAAATCGTATTGGAAACCTTTTGGCAAAATTTTTACTTTGGACAGATTTAAATGATTTTACAAATGGATTTAAAATTTATAAAAGAGATTCTTTGGTAAAATTATATCCTTTAGTATCAGAAAGTTTTAACATTTTTTTTGAATTACCATTAAAATTAATAATAAGAGGTTTTAAATATAAAATAATTCCAATTAGTTATTACAATAGAACCGTTGGAGAGGCTAAATTTAAAATAGACGAGTTAGGTTCTAAATATATATTTACATTACTATATTGTTTTTTAGAAAAAATTTTGTTGGATAAAAAAATTAAATAATTTTTGATAATTAGAAAATTTGTATATTTTAATTAAAATTTAATAAGAAATTAGTTAAGATTTTTTTTGAAAAAAAAAACTTTATAAGTGCTAATAATTTCTAAATTAATTTCATCCAAAGTAAAATCTGTGTTATAAAAGTAGTGAGTGCATGGACTGGGAGTATAGTGACAGCTTCCTTCCTTTGATTTATAAAAAAGGAATTGTCCATTTTTATAGATTGCAATATTTTCTATTTTCTCAATATTTTTATTTTCAGGATAAATATTTGGCCATTCAGTTGTTTTTTTTTCATTTTTTATTAACAAGTTAGGATAGATTCTTGCAATATTTTTAATTGAAATAGACAATAACAATAAAAATAAAATATTACTTAGAATTTTTTTAAATTTTTCGGGATTGGTAAAAATCGTAAAATTTCTTAATAAAATATATAGAATCAAGCTTAATCCACAAGCTATATAAGAGTATCCGTATCTAAAAACAGGAAACTTAAGAAACCATAAAATAGCCCCAGAAATGCACATAAAGCATAAAAAGTAACTATCAGATAAAAAGTTTTTTTTATCTTTTTTTTTATAATAATTATTTTTCATTTCATAAGTTACAACGGCAGCAATTATTAAAGACATAAATATTAAAAATGGAGATATTTTTTTGATTATATACTTGCCATGATTTTTTGACCAAGTGTTAATCCAGTTATAATCCGACAGATATACTTCAAAAACTTTTTTTGGGTTTTCTTGGTCAGGCCAGCCTTTTGCCCATGCCTCATTTTCAAGTCTGGTATTAATAGCGTTAGAGTTTCTTTTGCTTCCATAATCATACCAAAAAGTTTGTTTTATACATGTTTGTTCCACTGGAAAAATTAAACATCCAGAAACTAAAAAATTTTTTAATAAAAACAAAAATAAAAATATAAAAGAAAAAATATTAATTTTATTTATAATATATTTAAGTTTAAAATTTTTTATAATAAAGTAAATAGGCACAAAAAAACATAAAAGAAGCGTTACTTTGTTTAAAAAAATAAAAGTTGAAATTAGAGTAGTTTTTTTTATCTTATAAAGAGTGTTATTTTTTTTTAAGCTTTCACAAATTAGATAGAAAAACAAAAAATGAGCAGGAGCATCATTTCCAAAATCTCCATATCTATTTATTAAAAAAATAGAGAACGCAAACAAACTAAAAAAGATAATAATTAAATCTTTGTTTTTTTTATTAAAGATTTCAAAAATTAAATAACCAAGAGAATGACAATAAATTAGACCAAGCGGAATTAGTATTCCATCATTTAAAAATAAATCATTATTAAAAAGTGCTGATAGGTATTGCATTATTGAAGTGTGACCAAATCTAAAATGTAAATTATTAACACCAATAATAATTTTACTTTCGTTAATAATACTTACATAGGGGAGGTGATACAAACCAGCGTCAGGCCTGTAAATAGTATCGTAGGATATTGTTAATACAAAAAGAAATGCAATTGGAATAGAAAATGTAATTATTTTTATAAAGATATTTTTATTGAAAAAAAAAAAAAATATTAATAAGGGCAATAAAAATATTATATTATTAATTTCTCTAGATAGACTTATAAAAAAATTTAAAAAAATAGATATAAAACTTAATAAAAATATTCCATAAAATCCAAATTCAAAAATATTTATTTTTGAATCTTGCTTTTTTTTAAAAGAAAAAAGGTAAAATAAATAACCTGTAATTAATATTTGTATTGAAGAAAGATAACTAAAAAGAGCAATTTTTATCATTAATGGATAGATATTTATATCATTAAAATTAATGTAAATATAAATATATGTTTTTTAAAAAATTAAATTTAATTAAGTACAAATTAGTTAGATTTATAGAATCAAAACCAAGTTTAAATTTATTCATTTACAATAATATAAGATTCTTAAGATTTTTACTTCCTCACGAAAAAGATTTTTATGGAATGTTACTTGTTTGTAAAAACGAAAGAGATCTTTCAATTTTAGATATAGGAGCTAATTTAGGAATCTCATTATTAGGTTTTAGACAATTAGGATTTATAAATAAAATTTATGCCTTCGAACCTAATCATTATTTATATAAAAATTTTTTAAAAAATATTAGCAATAAAGATTCCGATATTTATGTAAAAAATTTTGCGCTTGGTAATAAAAATGAAGATAAATTTTTTTATATGCCATATTATAAGTCTACGTTTGTTCATTATTTTTCAAGTTTTGATAAAGAATATATTTATCAAAGCATCAAAATGACCTTCTCAAAAAAATTTACTAAATTCTCTTTAAAAAAAAAAAAAGTAAAATGTAGAACATTTGATAGTTTAAAACTCAATATCAAGCCACATTTTATTAAAATTGACACTGAGGGTTTTGATGAGTTTGTTTTGTGTGGCTTAAAAAAAACTATAGAAAAATTTAATCCTATTTTTTTAATAGAATATAATAAAGATTATTTTTTTAGAATTAAAAAAAAATTAAATAATTACGTTGCTTATATTTATGATATTAATTTGAATAGAATGAAAAAATTAAATAAAAAATTAATTAATCTTCATGTCGCAAGAACTAATAAAAATAATTCTTTATCAATTAGAAATGTTTATTTTATTCCAAAAAATTATAAATTTTAAATGTTAATTTCGATTATAATTCCAGTTTTTAATGAAGAATCTTTTATAAAAGAAATTTTAACTAGAATAAATAATATCAATGGACTTAAAAAAGAAATTATAGTTGTTAATGATTGTTCTAATGACAATACTACTAAAATTTTGGAAAGTGAATGTGAGAATCTTTATACTAAAATTATTACAAATAAAAAAAATATGGGAAAGGGTTATTCTGTTAGGCAGGGCATAATTCATGCTTCTGGTGAAATAATCATTATTCAAGATGCAGATTTAGAATATAATCCAGATAATTATTTAACTCTTATTAACCCAATTGTTAATGACGAAGCACAAGTTGTGTATGGTTCAAGAGTTCTTAATGGTGGAAAAAGAACTAGACCAAACACAATTGATACAAAAATCAGAATATTTGCAAATAATTTTTTAACGTTTTTTTCTAATTTTTTAAATAATCAAAATTTAACGGATTGTCATACCTGCTACAAAGTTTTTTTATCAAGTGTTATTAAAAAAATACATCTAGAAGAAAATGGATTTGCTTTTTGTCCAGAGGTTACAGCCAAAATATCTAAACTTGGAGTCAAAATTAAAGAAGTACCCATTGATTACTTTGGACGAACTCATAAGGAAGGAAAAAAGATAGTCTTTATGGATGGTTTGAAGGCTGTTTATGCTATTATTAAATATAATCTAAAGTAATAAATATATATTTTTCTTAAAAATAAAAAAAATAAAATTAAGATTTATAATAAAAAATAAAAGTATAAAATAAACTTACATTTATAATGAAAAAAAAAGCAATAATATTTGGCGTGACTGGGCAAGACGGATCTTATTTAGCTGAGTTACTGCTTAAAAAAAATTATATAGTTCATGGAGTTAAAAGAAAATCTTCATCTTATAATACCTCGAGAATAGATCATATGCTTTCTCAAAATAAAAATTTTCAGTTACATTACGGTGATATTACAGATTTTTCTTCAATAAATAATTTAATTAATTTTATCAAACCAGACGAAATTTATAATTTAGCGGCACAATCACATGTGGCAGTATCATTTCAAATGCCAGAATATACTGCAAATACTAATGCAATAGGTTGTTTAAGGATTCTAGAAACAATTAGATCATCTAAAATTAAAAAAAAAATTAAATTTTATCAAGCTGGAACATCCGAAATGTTTGGTAAAATCACCGAAAAACAACAAAATGAAAAAACACCTTTTTATCCAAGAAGTCCATATGGAGTTTCAAAACTTTTTGCTCATTGGATTACAATTAACTATAGAGAGTCTTATAAAATATTTGCTTGCAACGGAATACTATTTAATCACGAAAGTCCAAGAAGAGGAGAAACATTCGTTACTAGAAAAATAACAATTGGGTTATCTAAAATAAAACTAGGTTTACAAAAAGTACTTGTGTTGGGAAATCTAGATGCAAAAAGAGATTGGGGACATGCACGAGATTATGTAGAGGCGCAATGGTTAATTTTGCAGCAAAAAAAACCAGACGATTATGTTATTGCAAGCGGAAAAAATTATTCTGTCAAAGATTTTATCAATTTATGTGCTCGTATCTTAAAAATTAATCTAAAATGGAAAGGAAAAGGTATATCAACAAAAGCTTATGATCAAAGAGGAAATTGCATTATTCGATGTCATAAGAGATATTTTAGACCAGCTGAAGTTGATCAATTATTAGGAAATGCTCTAAAGGCTAAAAAAAAATTAAAATGGAAACCCAAAACAAGTTTTAAAGATTTAGTTATAGAAATGCTTCATGAAGATCTTAAAATAGCGGAGAATTCAATTAGTGAACAAAAAAGATAGAATCTTTTTAGCAGGTCATAAAGGTCTTGTTGGCTCTGCTGTTTTAAGAAAATTTAAAAAATTAAATTATAAAAACATAATATTAGCAAACAAAAAAGAGCTGAACCTTCTTGATCAGTCAAAAGTATTTAATTTCTTAAAAAAGAAAAAAATAAAATCAATTATTATTTGCGCAGCAAAAGTTGGTGGCATTAAAGCAAATAATGATTTTAAGGGTAATTTTATATATGAAAATTTAACTATACAAAATAATTTGATACATGGAGCAAAAATCAACAATATAAAGAATTTAATTTTTTTAGGCTCTAGTTGCGTTTATCCAAGAAATTGCAAAATGCCAATCAAAGAGGAGTATTTACTGAATGGCTGTCTTGAAAAAACAAATGAACCATACGCAGTTGCTAAAATTGCAGGTATAAAATTATGTGAGGCTTATAATTTTCAATACAAAACCAATTTTAAATGCTTAATGCCCACAAATTGTTTTGGTCCCGAAGATAATTACGATCCAGTAAGTAGTCATTTTTTACCTGCACTATTGTCAAAAATTCATTATGCAAAGATTAGTAAAAAAAAATATGTTAATTTATGGGGCAACGGAAAATCACTTAGAGAAGTTATATATGTTGATGATTTAGCTGATGCAATAATTTATTTTTTAAATAAGAAAACTACACATTCATTAATAAATATTGGTACAGGAATTGAGAAAACGATCAGAGAATTTGCATTTATTCTATGCAAAATTATTGGAGTTAAATTGCATATAAAATATGTTAACAAAAATTTAACTGGAACACCAAGAAAAATTTTAGATATATCTATAGCAAAAAAATACGGCTGGAGATCTAATACAAATTTAATTAGAGATTTAAAATATACCTACAAAGTTTTTTTGCAAAAAGCTTATAAATAAAATTCAATATACAAAATATGTTATTGGCAATTTTTTCAAATTATTTAATACTATTATCTTTGTTTGGGTATTCTTTAATTTTTAAAAATTTTTTTTATAAAAAAAACTTAAAAATAGAAAATTTAGATTTTTTTTATGGTTTTTTATTTTTAATTTTTTTATCGATATTACTAAATTTTTTTTTCCCACTAAAATATTTTACAATACCCACTATAGTTATTGGAGTTATATTTTTTTCAATCGGAGTTAAAAAAAAATATTTTAAAATAAATTTTATCTATTATTTTTTGATAATTTTTTTGATAACTTTTATTTCTTTTTATAGTGCTGATAATATTGATTCTCCAATGTATCATCTCCAAATTATTAAATGGTTAAGTCTACATAAAATTAGTTTTGGTTTAGCTAATTTAGAAGTACGACTTGGCTTCAACTCATCTTGGCATTCTTTTATAGGTTTATTAAATTTGAATTATGAAAAATTTACTAGCAAATATTATCTTAGTGCAATTATTTTTAGTTTTCTTTTGTACGAAGTAACAAAATACAAAAAAAAGTATAATTGTAGTGATATTTTTTTATATTTAATTATTTGTTATATATTTAGTTTTAGCTACCTTCATCCGTATAATTATGGAGTTGTTCTTAATCATTTAGGCAACCCAGAGCGCGATATTGTTTCTATGTTATTGTATTTTTGTACTATTTATTTTTTTATTAAAATATTCGAGAAATCAAATAATAGAGATGATAGAGAAAATATAATTAATATATTCCTTATTTCATTTTTTGTTTGCGTTACAACGAGAGAAGCTACTATTCCCTTAATAATTTTGGTGCTTTATTTTTTTTACAAAGAAAAAAAATATAAAATAATTAATTTTTTAAATATTTTCATAGGAGTTGTGGCGTTTTTATGGATTTTGCGCAGCTTCATACTTAGCGGCTGTTTTGTTTTTCCGATTACACAAACTTGTTTTAAGACTAGTTGGTCAGCTAACGTTGAAACAATTGACTTTCTTGTAAAAGAGGCGATGCGTTATTCAAGAACCTTACCTTCTTTAGATAAAGTTACAGATTTTAATTTTACTTTATATACCTATGAGTGGTTAGTTCCTTGGTTAAAGAATTATTTTTTAGAAACTGCCTTACTACAGATCGCTTCATTATTAATTATACTTATAATAATTTTGATAATATTTAAATTTATTTTTAATAATAAAAAAAAAAATTTTTTAATTAAAATTCATCAATACGAACTGATAATTTTTATCACATTAATCATTAATATTATTTTTTGGATGCAAGCACCAGAAATTAGATACGCATGGGGAATGCTTTTTGTTTTGCCCTGTTTTTTTATTTTAATTTATATTAATAATAGTTTTTTTAGTAAATTAGTTAATTTTCCTCATAATTTTTTTTTAGGAACTTTTTTGATTATCTTCTTATTATTTTTTTCAAAGAGTCTTCGCTTTTTTAAAATAGAAGATTTCTTATCAGCACAGGGCAGACAACATGATTTTTCTAAAATTCAAAAAATTGGAACTTTTAACAATATAGAAATTTATTATAATTTTTGGAAATGTGCAGATTATGAATTAGTTTGTGTAAACATTCCAAAAGACAAATATAATATAAGCCAAAAATATTCTTATACATTTTTTGAAAATGATTTATTTTTAAAATGAAAATCTCAATAATTATTCCTACTTTCAATAGTTCAGAAACAATTCAGGATACTATTAATTCTGTTGTTTCTCAAAATTATAAAAATTATGAAATTATAATAGTTGATAAAAATTCAAAAGATAAAACAATTGAGATAATCAAAAAAAATAGATTAATAGATATAAAATTTATTATTGAAAACGATAACGGTATTTATGATGCTATAAATAAAGGAATTAAGCTAAGTACTGGAAAAATAATTTCTCTTTTACATAGCGACGATATTTACTATGACAATAAAGTTTTAGATAATGTCGTTAAAGCCTTTACCACCTATGAAACAAAGATTGTTTATGGAGATTTATTATATGTTAAAAAAAATAATATAGACTCAGTTTTAAGATTTTGGAAACCCAAATCATTTGTTAAGGGGTGTTTTTTAAAAGGTTGGCACCCTCCGCATTCAAGTTTTTTCGTTCAAAAAGAGTTATTTAATAAATATGGATTTTATAAAACAACTATTGGTAATTCAGCAGATGTGGAATTAATGTATAGATTTTTAGAGATAAACAATATTTATAGCACTTATATAAATTATATTTTTGTAAAAATGCGTTATGGTGGAAAATCTAATAAAACGTTTAGCGCAATATTAAAACAGAATATAGAAATAATTAGATTTTTAGGAATAAATAAAAATTATTATAAAATATTATTTTTTTTTATGCATAAGTTGATTAATAGATTAAAACAATTTCTAGTTAGACCGTAATTAATTATGAAAATATCAATAATAGTTCCTTGTTTTAATGAAGAAAGAACTTTGCAAAACATTATTGAAAAAGTTTTGCTTTTTAATTCTTTTGATAAAGAAATAATAATTATAGACGATCATTCTACAGACAATACTGATAAAATTATTTTAAATTTATGCTCCAAATATAAAGATATTAAATCTGTAAGACACGGCAGCAATCAAGGCAAAGGCTCAGCCATTAAAACAGGGATTAAAATTTCATCAGGAGATATAATTATCATTCAAGATTCTGATCTAGAATATAATCCAGGCGAGTATAATAATTTATTAAGGCCTTTTATAGAAGCAGATGCTGATGTGGTTTATGGTTCTAGATTTTTAGGAGGTCATTATGTTAGGTTGCATTATTATTGGCATTACATAGCTAATAAAATCCTGACTAATTTATGTAATATTTTTACTAATTTAAATATGACCGATATGGAAACTGGATATAAATTATTTAAAAAAGACGCAATAAATTCAATTAATATTGAAGAAAAATCTTTTGGAGTTGAACCGGAAATAACTATTAAGTTAGCAAAAAAAAATTTTGTTTTTTATGAAGTGCCAATTTCTTATCGAGGAAGATCTTATGAACAGGGAAAAAAAATTAGATTAAAAGATGCCGTTAGGGCGGTTTATTGCATATTTAAATACAAATTCTTCAGTTAAAATAGATTATTTTGGTTGCGGGGCTTGGATTTGAACCAAGGACCTTCAGGTTATGAGCCTGACGAGCTACCAGACTGCTCCACCCCGCGATAGAAAGTTATTGTTTATAGCATGATATTTTAATTTATCTACTTTCTTATATTTTATCGAAAATATTTATATCTATAAAAGACTATTTAAATATGTCGTTACGTATAGTTTTATATTTTAATTGTTATCGAACTTTGTTTACAAAATTAGGTTATTTATATATAAAACTTTTGCCTGGTGATTATTGCAAAGGAGTAACACCCGATCCCATTCCGAACTCGGCAGTTAAGCCCTTTAGCGCCAATGGTACTTTGTCTTAAGGCACGGAAGAGTAGGTCGTTGCCAGGCTTAAAAAATCCTCGTTAAATGTCTTAATGAAAAATATATTAGTAGTGACTGGAGGAGCGGGGTTTGTAGGATCTAATCTTATTGAAGAATTAATTAAATTTAAAAAATACACAATAATAAGCTTAGATAACTATTCATCAGGGTCTACAAGGAATCATATAAAAAATTCAAAAATTAAATATTTAAAAGGAGATACTAAAAATATTTCTAATATTTTAAAAAAATATAAAAAAAAAATACATACCATTTTTCATTTTGGAGAATTTTCTAGAATTTTTAAAAGTTTTGAAAGAATTGCAAATTGCTTTAATTCTAATGTACAAGGAAGTTCTGAATTATTTAATTTTGCCTTAGAAAATAAAACTAAATTAGTTTACTCAGCAACATCAGCAACTTTAGGCAACAAAGGTTTAGATATGAATTTATCACCTTACGCATTTACTAAAGCAAAAAATTTAGAATTATTAGAAAATTTAAAAAGATGGTTTAATTTTAAATATGAAGTTATTTATTTTTATAATGTATATGGACCAAAACAAATATCGAAGGGAGAAATGGCAACAGTAGTTGGAATTTTTGAAAATTGTTATCTTAATAAAAAACCTTTAACAGTTGTGAAGCCTGGAACTCAAACAAGAAGATTTACACACGTTAAAGATACAGTAAATGCATGTATATATGCATGGAGAAAAAATAAAAATTTACATTATTCTGTTGCAGCAAATAAATCTTATACCATATTGGAATTAGCAAAAATGTTTAAATCTAATATAAAATTTTTACCAAAAAGATCAGGAGAAAGATACTCTTCTGCTTTTTCAAAGATGAATTTAAATAATAAAGTTATAAGAATTAAAGCAAAGATTAAGATTCAAGATTATATCAATAATTTTTTGTCTATTTAGTTTTTTTAAAATTTATGAAAATATCAGAAATAAATATAGGCACTGAAATAACCGTAAAAAAAATTATGACAGAAGAATTAATAAATTTATTTTCAGAAATTTCAGATGATAAAAATCCAATTCATCTTGATAATGAATATGCTAAAAATTCAAGATATAAGAAAAGGTTATGTTATGGAATGTTAGCGGCTTCATAATTTTCTGGAATATTTGGAACAAAATTGCCAGGTTTGGGATGTGTATATAAGAGTCAAACATTAAAATTTTTGAGACCTATTCACATTGATGATTTACTATGTGCTACTGCTGTAGTTAAAGATGTGGATGTAAAAAAGAAAGTAGTAAAATTTGATACTTTTTGTAAAGTTAATAATAAAAAAGTTATATCAGGCACATCAGAGATATTTATTCCCTAGATTTCATTGCAGAACTAGAATATTCCAGAGAAAAATTCAGAGCCATCAGTGGGAATTTTCACAAGAATATCAGGGTAAATCATAAAACCATTTTTTAAATCAAAAGAAAAATATACCTTTTTATAACTTCCTGTGTCTATTGTGATAAAATGTGATTTTTGCTTTAAAAAAAATAAAAAAGAAATATTATTTACCTCTTCTGCTAGCAAATCTTCATTATCAGTCCATATTATTCTCTTAGAATAACTTTTTAATTTTAGAAACCCGAATTTTCTTTCATGCACAGCGTTAGCCACACCTAATAATAAAGTTTTTCCATTTCTATAAAATTTCCAAATATTTATTTTGTAAGATCTATATTGATCAAACAGCAAAAAAATTTTTTTATATACTTCTTTATCTTCTATTTCGCTTAAAGAGCCAAATCCACAAGATAAAATTTTTCGATTTATTAAAGGAATAGGTAGTACTAATTTTCTGTAATTTTTCATATAACCAAATCCTAATTTTAATAACATAACTTCTATATTTTTTATTGGCGTATAGTCGGTGATGATATAATCTTCAAATAATTTTTTTGATCTTTTTAATAAAAAAAAAGGTAGCAACCCCCTATGTTCTTTTGTTACGTACATTGTTGAAAAATTTACAACTTTGTAGATTTTATTATCAAATTTAAAATTTGGTTGATAATAATAAAAAATTACACCAACAATATCATTATTGTTATAAGTAGCCATTAATCCAAAAATTTTATTAGCAGAAAATAGTTTGCTAACTCGTTCAATTTCAGTTTCTTTAGAAAAATTATTTAAATGAATAAATTTTATAGCTTTATTTAAAGATTCTTTTTCTTTAATTGGATAAATATTATAAGACATTTTTTAGACACTTTCTAAATTTTTTGTTAAAAAAAATTAGAAAATATTAATTTATTTTTTGGTTATTCTATTTATATATTCTCTCTTTTTTTTATACATAATTTCATAAATTCCCGATAGTACAAATACAATACGATTTAAGGAAAAATAACTTTCAATATTAAATCTATGTATCTGAAATATTTTTTTTTTTAGATCAAGAGGTTCACAACATGTTGCATAAGAAAGATTATAATTTTTATTTATAATCTCTGCGGCTCTTTTAGAGTAAGAATTGTAATCACCAATTATCCAACTGAAACTGTTAATTTTAACTTTTAATTTATTTTCTAACAACTGTTTACTATTTATTATTTCCTTTTTTAACTGTGAGTTATCAAGTTCATCGGAAAGTCGTATATGATTGTAGCCATGACAGCCAATGCTGTGTCCCTTTTTTATTATCTTTTTTAAGTCAGAAAAAGTCATGGATAAACTTTTATATTTATTTTGATTATCTTTTTTTACATCAGAAATTATATTGAAGCTTTTGTTTGTTATTATATTTTCTTCAATTATATTTTTTTTTCGCTTTCGATTTATAAATTCATAAGGAATAAAAAATATTGAATAAATTTTATATCTTTCTAAAATTTTTAAAATTTTTAAATTTGAAATATGACCATCATCAAAAGTTAATAATATTTTTGGCTTATTACTAATACGGTTTATTTTTTTTTTGTTTAATAGGAATTCCTCATTTACAAAATCGAAATGTTTTTTAAAAAAAATAATTTGTTTAGTAAAACTTTTATTATCATTAGGATATGTTGCGTGATAATTAAGAACATATAAGAAATTATTTCTATTTTTCATTATATTGTAAAAAAATAAATACAATAAATTACCTATCAAAAAAAAAATAATTGTTTTTAAAGTTTTTTTAATCATTTTGGCAATAATATTTAATTTGATTGTTATAAAAACACTTAACTTTCCTTTACAACTAATAAATATAAGTATAATAGAAACTTTATGAAAGTCGTAAGTTCTTTAAAATCTCTAAAAAAAAGAGATATAAACTGCAAAGTAGTTAGAAGACGAGGAAAATTATATGTTATCAATAAAAAAAAGCCTAAATTTAAAGCTCGACAAGGCTAGTTAGCGATGGATATTGAACCTCAGAAGGAAACCTGGGCTTATTTTAAAAAATTAACTGTATATATATCAGTTGCTGTTATTCTTCTTTTGACTTTGATGGCTGTTTTTTTACTTTAGAATTTAGAATTTAGTAACGAGCTTTTAGTTTTTTAAATTTTTTAACTCTTCTTGTATTTTCGTCTTTTTCTCTCTTTTTTCTCTCAGATGGTTTTTCAAAGTGACTTTTAATTTTTAGTAAGCGAAATACACCTTCTCTTTGTAATTTTTTTTTAAGAGCTCTTAGAGCTTGCTCTAGATTATCATTTTTAACTTCTATTTTAATATTTGCTTTCCTCCAAAAAAGTGAAACGATTTAGCATTTTTGGTGTTATAATGTCTATATTTTTATGAAGTTTTTTAAGCACAGACCAATAGAAGGTCATCAAACAAAATCAAGTATAATTAATAGAAGAAAAGCAATCTTAACTACTGCTAAATATACTTTTTTTGGTTTAATTGGTCTTAGACTTTTGTGGCTTCAGGTATTTCAAAGTAAAAAATATTCAATTTTATCAGATCGAAATCGCTTTAAAGAATGGAAAATTGCAGCAGAGAGAGGATTAATATTAGATCGTTTTAACAACAGGATAGCTGAAAATCGCCAACTTTACCGAATTGCCCTAATTAAAGGAGATGTTACTGATCTAGACTTTGTTCTTATAACTCTTAATAAATTTTTACGCTTGGATGTTGAAACAATTGAAAAAACAAAAACAGATTTTATAAAATTAAGAAAGTTTCAGCCTTATGTTATAAATAAAAATCTAACATGGGCAGAGTTTTCAAAAATAAATAGCAATCTTTTTATCTTAAATGGCGTTCAACCATTTATTTCGATGGAGAGACACTATAATTACCCAAATGAATTTGCTCATGTATTAGGTTATGTTGGTGTTCCAAATGAAAATGACTTACAAAATCAAAAAGACGATCTTTTTAGAACACCTGGCATTAAAATAGGAAAACTTGGAATTGAAAAAATATTAAATAGAGAGCTTATTGGCACTCCAGGTTTTACCCGTTTTGAAGTAAATGCAGCAGGAAGAGCAGTCAGAACAGTTGAATTTGTAGATGGAGTAAGTGGCAATGCTTTAAAAACTTCTCTTGATCTTGAACTTCAAAAATTGACTTATCAAAAATTAGGAAGATATGCTGGATCTGCAATTGCTATGGACATTAAAACAGGAGAAGTTTTAGCTTGTGTTTCAACTCCTTCGTTTGATACAAACAAATTTGCTTTTGGGATAACTCAACCAGAATTTAATGAGTTATTAAAGAATGAACGAAAACCATTAATTAATAAGTTTTTATCAGGTCAATATTCTCCAGGTTCGGTGGTAAAACCAATTATAGCTTTAGCAGCACTAGAAAATAAAATCGTTGATCAAGAATATACTCATTTTTGCTCTGGAAAAATTGAACTATATGGTCAAGAATTTTATTGTTGGAAAGATGGAGGCCATGGAAGAATTAATTTAAAAGATGCGATAAAAAAATCATGCGATATTTATTTTTATGAAGTAGCAAGATTATTAGGAGTAGACAGATTAGCAGAAACAATAAGAAAATTTGATTTTGGCAAGACAACTCTCAAAGACTTTGATGAAGAGAAAAAAGGTTTGGTTCCGGATACAAAATGGAAAAAAAATGTCTTAGGAAAACCTTGGTTGCTTGGAGAAACTTTGATTACAGGAATAGGACAAGGTTATATATTAGCAACACCTATGCAAATTTGTAAATCAATGGCCCAATTTGCAAACGGAGGTTATACCGTTAATCCAACTTTTTATCTTGATGAAAAATCTAAATTAAGTCGGATGGATTTTGATGCTGAAAATATAAAAATAATCAATGAAGCTTTAGTGGCAGCAACAAATGAACCTGGAGGAACTTCTTACGGTTCTAGGTTAAATGGAAAATTAAAATTTGCTGGGAAAACAGGAACCTCTCAAGTTACAAAACTAACCATTAAAGACAGAGAAGATAATGCAAACCCAAATGCTAGAGAATACAAATATAGAGATCATTCTCTTTTTGCAGGGTTTGGTCCTGTAGAAGAACCAAAGTATGCTGTAGCAGTAGTTGCAGAACATGCTGGACCAGGATCAAGAATTGCTGCTCCAATAGCGAGCAGTATGTTTGATTTTTTATTTAAAAAGAGAATATCCAATGCGTGAAACAGTAAAAGTATCTAAAATTTTTTTATTAATTGAAAAATTTCAGAAATTAGACAGGAGTCTAATTTATATGATTTTAGTATTAGGATTAATAAGTATTTTATCTTTGTATTCAATAGATAAAGGACAAGGGACTATTTATTTAAAACATTTAGTCAGATTTGTATTTGCATTTATAATTTTAATTACAGTTGCTTTTACCCATGTAAATTTTTGGTATAGATATGCATATCATTTTTATTTTTTAATATTATTTCTTTTAGTAGTTTTAAAATTGGTTGGTGTGACTGCTAAAGGTGCGCAGCGGTGGCTAGACTTTGGATTTTTTCATATTCAACCCTCAGAGGTTGCGAAACTTGCAATTATATTAGTTCTTGCAAAATTTTATAATTTATTAAAAGTTGAAAATACTAATAAGTTATTTTCATTACTTGTATCAGCAATATTAATTTTAATTCCATTTTTATTAGTACTAAGACAACCAGATCTTGGTACCGCAGTATTGATACTAGGTGCAGCACTAGGAACTTTATGGATTGTTGGTTTAAATCGAAAAATTTTTATATCTGGTTTTATAATTATTATTTTATGCCTACCTTTTATTTTTGCAGGAATGAAGCCTTATCAAAAACAAAGGGTTGTTAATTTTTTTAATTCAGAAAGAGATCCTTTGGGAGCAAATTATCAAGTTATTCAATCTAAAATTGGAATAGGATCAGGTGGAATTTTTGGAAAAGGATATTTAAAAGGATCTCAAAGTTCATTAGATTTTGTACCAGAAAACCACACTGACTTTGTATTTTCTCATTTTGCAGAAGAATTTGGCCTGATTGGTTCTGTGTTGTTATTATGGTTATTTTTCTCGATAATTAAGCGCGTAACTTTAATTGGAGAACAGAGTAAGAATAATTTTTCAAAAATATTTTGCTATGCATTTGCCTTTAACTTTTTTTTGTATATTGCAATAAATCTAGGAATGGTAACAGGATTATTACCAGTCGTTGGAGTTCCCTTGCCAATCTTATCATACGGAGGAACGGCCATGCTTACAAATATGATAGGACTTGGTATTGTTTTAAGTTCTAAATTGTATAACGAAGATTTTATTTAATAAAATTTTTTATGGAACTTTACTTATCAAAAATTGTAAATTTTTTTATTAATCCTTTATATATTTTATTTTTAATTATATTTTCACTAATTTTTATAATATTTTTCACAAACTCAAAAAAATTAGTCCTTTTTTTTTCTAAATTATTTTTAATTTTATTTTTATTTTTTGGCTATATTCCTTTAAGTAATTTTTTGCTTAATAAGATAGAGGATTATATTCAGCCTTCTAAATATCCGGTTCAGCAATTAAAAGGCGTTATAGTTATGGGGGGGAGTTTGAATTCTGGTTTGCTTTCCAAAGAAAGAAATGAAACGTCAATTAATGGTGGAGCTGAAAGATTAACAAAAGCTTTAGAAATTTATAAGAAAAATCCTAAAATTTTAATATTATTTTCGGGTTTTTCTAGTCAACTGTATCCGGAAGGTTGGAGTGAGTTTCAAAGTGCAAAAAAATTTTTTTTCGATCAAGGAGTTAAAATTGATAATTTAATATTTGAAGAAAAATCACAAAATACATTTGAAAATGTTAGTTTTTCTAAAGAGTTTATTCTTCAGAATAAAGGTGTGTGGGGTTTAATAACAACAGCAAGTCACATGCCAAGATCTTTTTTTTCATTTAAGAAACAAGGAATTATTTTAGAGCCAATTATTGTTGATTACCAGACAGGCACTAGTAAAATGTTTTGGATAAATTTTGATATTTCTAAAGGCTTGTCTAATTGGAATGCAATATTTCATGAAATAATTGGTCTTGCTTATTATAAAGTTACAAACAGGATTTAATCAAAATGAGCATTAATTTTAGGGCATATTTAATGCTTACACTCTGCGCTTTTTTTTGGTCAGGAAATTTTATTGTTGGTAAATTTGCAACTCTTTATGAAGTCCCCCCTTTAACTCTAAATTTTTTTAGATGGCTAATAGTATGGTTTATTCTAATTCCTTTTACACTTAGAGATATATTAAAGAATATAAAAATTATAAAAAAAAATTTTTATTCAATATTATTAATGTCCATCACTAGTATTAGCGTATTTAATTCTGTCGTCTATTATTCTTTAAATTTTACACAAGTGCTTAATGGTGCCTTAATGATTTCAATAATACCGGTATTAATTGTTTTTATTTCTTTTATTTTCAAGACTGAAAAAATAAATTTTAGTCAGATTATAGGTC
>Ga0214919_10000389_pt1 | contig 75377 bp, 66 predicted proteins | sample LL1503_MetaG_FD_177994 | JGI IMG/M metagenome (GOLD analysis project Ga0214919, IMG submission 177994) | Freshwater microbial communities from Lake Lanier, Atlanta, Georgia, United States - LL-1503 | ecosystem: Environmental > Aquatic > Freshwater > Lake | place: USA: Georgia | collected... | reverse complement strand
GAAGTTTCGTCTCCGGCGTCACAAGTTCAGATGGTTTTATCACCCGTTGGTCGCCCGCTAAAACATCGCCAGCCATGATGAGTGCCTGGGCATCCCCGATGGTGACGGCTAAACCAAGGTCCAACAGGGCCTGATCCGCTCGTAATTTTCCTTTTTTCGCCTTTATTCCCGCTGGCATGGGTATTTCCCTGAAATTTGTCTTAAAGCGTATCCTTTTTGGTCCGAAGCACCAAGTAACACTGTTTGGGGGGAGTTGTTTCATGGGCAAGGTTAAACCGATCATCATGCTGTCCGTCGACGACAGGTCCGTGACTTCCGATTTAGATTCGGCTGGTTACAAGAAGATGGGCGTTTTGGTTCGCCCGGCGTCATCTTGGGACGAGGCTGAAAAATTGTTGGCTAAAGATGCGATCGATGTGCTCGTTATCAATTTGGATTACCATCGTGTGAATGGAATTCAGATCATCCGGCATATTCGTTCCATGACTCAGTTTGTCAAACTTCCCGTGGTCGTTACCAGTGTTCAATCTGCCGCCCGTATACGCAATGCGGCGATTGATGCAGGGGCCGACTTGTTTGTTGAGCAGCCGTTACCCCGTCAATTTTTTATCGAGAAGCTTAAAACCCTTTTGTCGCAAAGCACTCGGAGTACAGCCCGGATAGGCACTGCCGGCGAGGGAAGGTTTGAGCTCAATGGAAAGATTATCAGCTGCCCTCTCGCTGATGTTTCAAATGGAGGGGTACTCCTGCAATGCCACGTTGATCTCGCAGTCGGGATGGCCCTTAAGGTTGAACTGATCTTGCCAGGTGTGAAGAAGTCCCTTGAGGTCAGTGGTCATGTGGTCCGCAAGGTGAAGGGAGATGCCAAGAGTCCTTCATCCAGCAGTGGTTTTGGCTTCAGGATTGAGAGCTTCCAGGGGGACGCACGCAAGCGTCTGGAAAAGTTCGTTGCAATGAATGCAGAGACGGATTCTCCGATGCGATATTACCTCTGACATTCGTCAGCCTGCTTTCTGATCTGTCGCAGTGGCGTTGCCCTCGCCTTCCTGATCAACTTCATTGATAGCCACAATGAAGTTGCCGCGGCGTTTTTTCGAAAGTATCGCAACACCGATCACGTCCGTCTCAATCATGACATATTGTCCAGCCATGTTGACGCGGCAGTTTGTTGACAGGAGATTTGAGATGAGGACTTTTGCATTTTTATCGTAGGTGATTTTACCTTGGGCCAAACGCAGTTGATTTTGCGCCTTTTCGATCAATTTTTTCATGTGGACTTGCTGGCCGATCATCTTTTTTTTCATTTCTTCAAGGCGTTCTGTCATTTGAGTTTGGGATTTTGCATTGATTTCCTTGAGGCTGTTTTTCGTATCTTCCTGATGCGCCAAGAGTTGCTCCACCCGTTTTCTTCGGATGCGTACCGACAGTTCCGCCTTGAAGTCGCCTCCGCAGGCTATTTCGGTTGTGGCGCCGTTTTTGAAACCAAGATTTCCACATTTAAGCATGTCGCGGCATGTGAGTGAGCCGCCGGCAACGATCCCTGTGCCTTCGATAGTTTCGATGGATTTTCCGGAGATAATTTCGGAATTGAGGATGGCTTTTTTGGCTTTGATGTCGCCGGAACACTGGAGTTTGGCGTTTTCGATAAATTCAGCCTGGATCAGTTCCTTTGCGATCACGAATCCCTGTCCACCCATTGAGATGCTGCCCTTTACGTCGATTGTAGTTTTGCAGCGAACCTTTGCTCCAAGAATGGATTGTTCCACAATCAGTGGTCCAGTGCATTCAACGATGGCGCCACTGTCAATCGATCCCTTGATCTCAACCGGGCCGTCAAAGCGAATGTTGCCCACGCGCATGTTGACGTCGCCATTAACGACATAGGCCTTGGCGATTGTCAGGTTGTTTCCGTCGACTGCCGGAACGCCATCAAATTGTGCAGTGAATCTGCCGCCTTCAATCGTGTCGATGCCTTCGCCGGTTTTTACTTCAAAGGCTTCGTCTGGTAGGGGCGGAATCACTTCATTGAAAACGTTTTTTCCAGGCTGTCTTGGATTTTTGAATCGGATTTCGGCGATAAGGGCGCCTGTTTTTACGATCGTGCGTTGCTGAATCTCGCGCATGTCGACCTTGGTACCCTCGGTGGTTGGATCAAGGCTTAGCGGGCTTTCGCGGTAGGTCAAAAAGAGAAATGGCTCGGTTCCGCCTATTGGTGCCTTGCCCGTTGCGATCTCGAGTCCTTCCAGGCTTTCTTTTTGTTCGATGCGCTCAAGAGCCTGTTCGTTTTGTTCTATGGATACATTCGGCAGGATCCCCAACCTGTCAAATTCTGCCTTGAGCCAGCTACGATCTGGTTTGAAGGAATCGTCGTTGTAAATGTCTGGGTTGAATTTAACCAGTTTGGCGTGCATTTTGTCATCTGTGACATCAATGAACAACTTGCCTTGCCCCGGGTAACCGACGGGACGGGTAATTTCCCCTAGTTTAAATGTCCCGCCAGCAAGAACGATGAGGGGCACGTCAATTCCCAAAGCCTCAATATTTGTCCGGGCCCGTTGTAGTGCCGTGGTAATTCCTCTGTGCCTGATTGTGTAGTCAGTTCCGCGTGCCCGGGCGAATTTGTCAATGGCGCTGTGGAGAGCGGCTAGGATCTGTTGATCAGCGTGAGGTTTTCTAATGAACCATGGGTTGTGCACATGCACATAGACTTCCTTGCGCGTATGATTTGCAACGATGGTGAAATTTGATTTGTCGACCGAACCCGTGGCGATTTTTTCCACAGTTGGGCGACGCATCAAAGGAACCTGGTCGGTGCTCTCACCGGCAGATGCCCGCAGTAATGTTGACTCGAGTTGTCCTGGATGTGGCGTTTCTTTGATCCCAACAGAAAGGAGCTTTTCGGTGATGTATGCTTCAAGCCATTCAGGTTGCCAGGTTGCGATCACAGTTCGGGGTGCTCGGATGGTCAAGTAGGCAATCGTCTTGAGCGGTTCGCTTTCACCTTTCACGGCAGATACCGTAATTCCTTCCAGGGCTGGAATGCCTGATCCGGTGATACACGTGATCGCGAAGGTTTCTTCTTCATCCGCCAAATTGCGGAGGGCCTGCCAGGCTTCCTGCAGGCGGGTTTCGTGAACCAGATATGATTTGATTTCTCCGTTGGCCTTTTTAGCCTCCAGGAGAGCGGCTGTTTTTTTTATCAGTGACTTTGGGAATGCGTTTTGAGAAAGACACCATTGCCGGCTAAGCACCACCTCAACTTGATGTGTGGCCTGCTGGTAAAAGAGCTTTGGCGATTTTTTCCACGGCCAAAACTGCAAGTGACGTCTCCCTCTATTGCGGTCGCGGTGGACCTTTTTTAACTTTCTCAAGTTGAATCGGCATAATTTGTAAAAAAATTAGGCAGACGCAGGCTAAGTACCCAATCTGCCACGAACAACGGTCAAAGATTCGTTGCAGATTTGATGTTTAAGCAGCGGTATTTGAAGGTTTAATGTTGATTTATTGTCCGGATGCCGAGGCGTTTTCAGTGACCAGTTGGCCGCATGCCGCGGCAATGTCCTGTCCCTTGCTGTAACGAACCATGACCCTCAGCCCTGACTGATGGAGATGGTCCCGAAAGGAATCAATGGCGTTCGCCGTTGGACTCGCGAAGCGTGATGGATCGATCTCGTTCAATGGGATGAGGTTGACCTTTACTTTCAGGCCGGCAGTGATGCGAACGAGCTCTTCGGCATGCCGCATCGAGTCATTGACGCCGCGGATCATCGTGTATTGGATCAGAATTCCATGGTTCAACTGCGTCGGCGCGTCGCGCAAGAAGTTAAGAACTTCCGCCAATGGCCACCTGCGGTTGATGGGCATGATTTTCGATCGTTCCGCATCGAATGGTGAATGGAGGCTGATTGCAAGGCGCACATCCGGGTGGCGTTCAACCATTTGTGCGAGACCGTCCAAATGCCCTGCCGTTGAAACCGAGATCCGGCGCAGGGCCAGGCCAGAACCCAGGGGGTCGGTCATGATCGCGATGGCATCTGCCACGGATTCAACATTGTCGAGGGGCTCACCCATACCCATGAAGACAACGTTGGTGACCCTTTGGAGTCGGGGCAGGCCCAAAGCCGCAAGCCAATCGGGATGGTTAGCAATCCATCGATTCGCAGCAATCAGTTGACCGACGATCTCGCCGGCATCCATGTTGCGTAAAAGTCCCATCCGGCCGGTGTGACAAAAAGTGCAAGCTTGGCGGCAGCCAACTTGGCTGGACACACATAAGGTAATCCGGCGTCGTTCCGGCATCAGGACGGATTCCACCAGAGATCCATCCCGTAGTTCAATTAAAAATTTCACGGAGTGGTCGTAGCGGGAAACCAGGGTTTTGGCTGCGACTGGCAGGGCGATATCCAGATCGCTACCCACGCTGGCTCGGATTGTCTGGGGCAGACTGCTTGCGTTCCATGGGTCGTTGACAAGGTCTTTATAAGCCGCCTTGAACAAGGTCGAGGCGTGGACATCCGGAAGGCCCGCTTCCCGGCAGCGGTGCTCCAGCTCGTGGCGCGGAATTGAATAAAAGTTTCGCATGGATAGGATTAAGGTCTACGATTAAAGCTAAGGCTGAAAAAATAGCTAACGTGGGTGGAATTAGTGCATGAACCAGCGATTTACAATCGAAAATCTAGGTAAGGCCGGGGTTCCCAGTCCAATTGCAGCGATCGATCCTGGGCATTTTCTCGACGACAGCGAACGGATCGTAATGGATCCAAGAGCCGTCGAAATCGAACGTTGCCTAAATGGCGGAGTCCTTCCCGAAAGCTTCGAAGTCGCCGGCTGCCGGAATCCTATTTTTTTCGAACCGGCAAAGGTCACGGCCGCGATCGTTACGTGCGGTGGTCTCTGCCCTGGGTTGAATGCCGTCGTAAGGTCGATAGTGCTTCAGCTCCATCATCGTTACGGCGTCCGCAAGATCTACGGAATCCGTTATGGCTATCAAGGTCTCGCCAAAAATGTGCAGGAACCACCTGTTTTCCTTACCCCCGAGAATGTGGACGGGATCCATCTGCGAGGGGGGTCAATCCTTGGTTCCTCTCGTGGCGCCCCATCGGCGTCGGAGATGCTTGAATCGCTGAGGGCTCTAGGGGTCGACATGTTGTTCACCATCGGAGGCGATGGGACAATGAAGGGGGCGCTTGCGATCCACGAAGAGATCAAACGGCGTAAATTGCCTGTCGCGGTCGTTGGAATCCCCAAGACCATTGATAACGACATCCCCTTTGTCAGGCGGTCTTTTGGTTTTGAAACAGCTGTTGATATCGCTTGTCAGGCCGTCCATGCGGCCCACACCGAAGCCGAGGGTGTTGAAAACGGCATCGGTGTGGTCAAGTTGATGGGGCGGGAAAGTGGTTACATTGCGGCAAATGCAGCTTTGGCAACCGGTCAGGTGAATTTTTGTCTGGTTCCGGAGGTGTCGTTTTCGATCGAGGGAAACCATGGGCTTTTCGAGCTCCTTCGAGAGCGCTTGAAACATAAAAAGCATGCGCTGATCGTGGCTGCAGAGGGGGCCGGTCAGCAATATTTTGCTGCATCTGCTCGTCCCAAGGATGCCTCGGGAAACGTGAAGATGGGTGACATCGGAATTCTGCTCAAGGAGCGTCTGCCCCTTCTTTTTAAGCAACATTCAATCCCAGTTTCGGTGAAGTATATCGATCCGAGCTATATCATCCGGGCCGCAGCAGCCAATCCAGCCGATCAGGTTTTTTGCAACAAGATGGCCCAATATGCCGTTCATGCGGCGATGTCAGGAAAGACGGGCTTGTTGATAGGTTATTGGCACGGGAGAATGACCCATGTCCCCTTGAGGGGTCTTGGTCAGGAAAAGCAAAAGATCAATCCAGACGGTGAGTTATGGCAGAACGTCCTGGAAACAACGGGTCAGCCGGCTAACATGAGTTAGCCTGGTATTTTATTTGTCTTTCGACGCTTTGACGGACTCTTTGGTATTTTCTTTTGCGTTTTCCTTTGCATGCCGCCCGTGACGTCGCTCCAGGGAATCAGCCATCACATTCAGGTTTTCAACTAGTTGATGGAGCTCGTCCCTCTCGCGGATCCGGACTCTTTGGCCATAATTGCCGCGCTTGATTTCTTCCACAAACCTTTCAATTGAAACCAGGGGCCCGTAGTAGCGGTGGGTCAATCGAAAGACGACGGTAAAGAGGATGATCAAGTAAGCGGCAAAAAGAACACCAATCCGGATTGCGTTGGTCACAAAGACATCGTTGGTTACCAATGCCCACTGCATATTTTCATCGACGACATTAAACAAACCCATCACATGTTCGTACTGGTCGCGGAACGCCCGGACAAAAAGAAATCCGCACGCCAGAATGAACGCAACAGACACGCCAAAGACGTAAAGCCCGAATTTTATTTGCTTGAACGGCTCAATCAGTACCGATTTTTTTTTGCGCCTAGGTCTCAAATCCGACATAACGACCCCCAGAAACGGTAAGTCTTCTTCGGTAGAATAAATTCCAGCTTGAAATTTTCACCTAGGCCAGATAACCAACGGGGTCTGTAATTTCTCAAGATTCCGATGGTTATTGGAGATATTTGTGCACGGATCAAGGCATCGCCGCAAACACCCAAAAGGTCGTCGTAAGGTTGGTCGTAAGAAGCGTCGCATGATGAAGAAGCGTCGCGCATTGCGTACGGTCTGATCGACCCGTCGTTTTCTGACTTTTAGAATGTAAAAGAACCCCCAGACAGGCTTGAACAGCCTGCTCTGGCTGGGTTTCTTTTTATTTTTAACAAATGTTTTGCAATCCTTCCGCGGGCTTAGTAAGCTTGTTCAAAATTGCCAGTCAATTCGCCTACGAAGGCACTACCAAGGACGGTAGGACCAGAGAAAAACGGTCTGCACAGGGAGGATTGTGCGATGCTGGATTTTATTTTTGCATTAGAACGCTTTATTCAGAAATGGCCAGCAACCACTCAGTACTCGATCTATCAGATCGCGGAACTGACCAAGACCCAGATTGCCGTGTCGGTGGACGCGCTGGCTGTGGCCTTGAACCGGGAACTGGACGTCCAGGACGTCGTAACTCTGGATGATGCCAAAAAGGCCCTCATCGATCTTGAAGATCGTATGCAGGTCCAGTTGGCGGCCCGCCGCAAGCGGATTGAGCAGAAGCGTGATCATGCGGTCAACGCCTACGATTCCACGATGGATAAGGTTCGCGTCCTTCAGATGGACAAGAATTGGCGGAATGCCTACAAGACGCTCGGTTATTTTGCCGGCCGTTACGAGGGGGATCTGCCGGCCGAGATTCTGATGGCGGTCTACGGGGACTGCATTCGCCTTGGAGTGAAGTCCAGCGTGAATCTCCAGGAGCTTGGAGTTTGGTTTAAAAAAGGTTTGGATCTCTCGGTCACCAGTCTGTCTCGCGACAGTATTGCTGAAGCCATTGATTTTATCGATGCTTACGGCGACATGATGGTCCAGAACGGCGCTGCCGGTTCAGGCCAGCGTCTGGTCAGCTCTGCCTTACAATCCCTTGCCATGCCCGCAACTGAATTTGAACTGGCAGAAGAATGGCGTAGCGTCGCCATCGGGTTCAACGTCGGAACGGTGGCTCTGACCTGATATGGCAATCAGCAGGGTAAAGAAAAAACCAGCCGGTAAGACTCCCTTGCCGTCTGGTTTGTCCCCGGCCCAAGTCTATGTGACATGTGCCGATGCTTCCTTTAAATTCAACAGCACAAAAACCATTGAATCCAGCCACGAATTTATCGCACAGAGCCGGGCAGTCCGCGCGATCCAGATGGGGCTTGGAATTCGCAAGCCTGGCTACAACATCTATGTAGCCGGAATCCAAGGCACCGGTAAAACCAGTGTGATCAAAACGTTTCTTGAAAAGTGGTCTGCGGACGCCGTGCGACCGCGCGACTGGATCTACGTTTACGATTTCGGTCAAACCGAACAGCCGCGGGCCATTAGCATGGGGCCCGGTGAGGGGCGTCGGATCAAAAAAGCCATGGAGCACCTCGTCAAGTCGCTGCGCACGGATATCACGACGGCTTTGCAGAGTGAAGATTATGAAAACGCAGTGAACGCGTACCTCTCGGCCTCTAATGAGCGCAAGTCAAAGCTGTTCAGTGATCTTGAGAAGCGTGCGAAGTTGTTGGATTTTGCCATCAAATCGACACGCATGGGAATCGAGACGATCCCGATTTTTGAAGGTCGCCCCCTGACTGAAAAAGAATATTCGAAATTGGCTGAAGCGCAGCGGGATGCAATTGAAGACAGAAGATCCCAGCTTGAACCGGAGGTGCTTGATTTTGCACGAAAGGTTCGGGCCATCGAGCAGGAAACCAAAGATTACGTTGAACGACTGCGGAATGAGATTGGATCCCAAGTCGTCACGGGCCAACTCGATCCTGTGCGTCAGGAATTCTCAGACAATGGCGCGGTGATTGAATTTTTGAAGGAAGTTGAAACCGACATCCTGGAAAATATCCTCGACTTCGTTGAGACGGATGAGCCACAACCTGAACAGCCCCACGAAATGTTCATGCCTCCAGAAGAACGCGACCGCTTCAGGCGCTACAAGGTCAACGTATTCGTGGACAACACTGTGGCCAAAGGCGCACCTGTTATCATCGAGACCAATCCGACCTATTACAATCTATTCGGCCGGATTGAAAAAAACGTCGAACACGGCATGTATCTGACTGATTTCACAATGATCAAGGCTGGCGCCATTCACAAGGCGAACGGCGGCTATCTGGTGCTCAATGCGTTGGATATTTTCAAGCAAGGATCCATCTGGGAGACTCTGAAACGAGTCCTGAAAAACCGGCTTGGCTACATCGAAGACATGGGGGAGCAGTATTCTCTCCTCCCAACGTCAGGGTTGAGGCCGGAGCCGATTCCCCTCGACCTTAAGGTCATTTTAATTGGGAACGACGAGATTTACCATCTGCTCTATGACGCCGATGAGGACTTCCACAAGATTTTCAAGATCAAGGCTGACTTCGATCACAAGATGGAACGCAACGAGGAGAACATCAACTCGTATGCTTCTTTCATCGCAACCCGTACGAAAATCGAAAGTTTAGTTCCCTTTGACCGTTCCGCGATCTCGACGATTGTTGAATATGGGTCGCGCCTTGTCGAAGACCAACGATTTCTCTCCACTCAGTTTGGAGAGTTGAAAGACTTGACGATTGAGTCTGACTTTATCGCCCGTGAGCAGGGCGCGAAGATGGTCGGCCGAAAGCATGTCGAGCAGGCGCTCGATGAGAAATACTTCAGGGTCAATCTGGTCGAAGAAAATTTGTTCACCATGGTGCGCCACGAGGACATTCTGCTATCTGTTTCCGGTGAGCAGGTTGGGCAGGTCAACGGCCTCGCGGTTTATGACATGGGTGACTATACCTTTGGAAAACTTGGACGAATCACCTGCACAACCACAATCAGTCATGATGGCGTGATCAACATCGAACGGGCCAGCAAACTTTCTGGAAAGATTCATGACAAGGGTGTCTTTATTCTGACCGGTTTGCTTAATTCATTTCTTGGCACGCGTCGTCCGATTGGGTTGGCAGCCAGCATTTGCTTTGAACAGTCGTATGGAACCATTGATGGTGACAGTGCGACACTGGCTGAATTTGTTGCAATCCTCAGCGCCCTTTCGGGGGTCCCCGTCCGGCAGAATATTGCAATGACGGGTAGCCTGAATCAATTTGGTGAAATTCAGCCAATTGGTGGCGTGAATGAAAAGGTCGAGGGTTTTTGGCAGACCTGCAAGATCATCGGGCCGGCCAATGGAACCTTTGGGTGCATGATTCCAAAACAAAACGTGCCAAATCTGATGCTGGCCCGGCAGGCCCGTCAAGCGGTTGAAGCGGGAAAGCTGAAAATCATCCCGGTAGGCAGCATTGTTGAGGCATTTCAGGTCGCAACCGGCGTTCCGTTGGGCGTGCCTGACCTGCTGGGAAACAGGGACGGAGCCTTTTCTCGCGGGTCTGGTCTTCAGCTTGCCGCCGACCGCCTTGAAAAGTTGCATCGTGAACGGCTGCGGGACCGCGTTAAAACGCGTGACAAATGAACCGTTCCCTAATTGAACAGTTTAAGTTGCGTGCCGCAATGCGCCGCACGATCCGTGACTTTTTTGACTCGAATGGCTTCACGGAAGTCGAGACGCCGTGCCTTGTCCGAACCCCCGGCACGGAAGTATATTTAAACTATTTTGAAACCAGCTGGGAGTCCCTTCGTGACGAACGGGAGCTGCTCTATTTGCGATCAAGTCCTGAACTTCACATGAAGCAGGCGCTTGCAGCGGGCTGTCAGAAAATCTATCAACTTGGTCCGTGTTTTCGAAACAAGGGTGAGATTGGTGCTTGGCATCATCCAGAGTTTACAATGCTCGAGTGGTATCATTGTGGTAGCACCTACGAATCTTTTATGACTGAGACCGCAGATCTTTTGCGTGAAGTGACAAAGTCGATAACCGCTCTTGGTTATCAGTCACTCGCGATCCCGGACAATGTTCCAACATTCACGGTAGCTGACGCATTTAAAAAATTTTCCGGGATTCTTCTTGTGGACCAGGATCCAGATTTGGGTCGACAGGCCAAGATGGCAGGAGTTGTCTCCATCCGCGGGGACGAGGATTTTGATACTGCTTTTTTTAAAATCCTCCTGGAAAAAATCGAGCCAGCTTTAGCGTTATTTCCGGTTGCGATCCTTTGTGACTATCCGCCGTCTCAAGCAGCGCTCGCAGCAATATCGGGTGGAGTTGCCAAACGATTTGAGTTCTTCCTGAATGGAATTGAACTGAGCAACGCATTCTTGGAGTTATCTGGCCGTGCTGAGAATGAGGCACGGATCAAGGAGAGTTCCGAGAAGCGGAAAGACGTTGGGCTGCCCCCAGTCCCTCTGGATGCTGATTTTCTTGAGGCCATGGAGGCCGGTATGCCGTCATGCGCAGGTAATGCGTTGGGGTTTGAGCGTTTGCTTGCACTCCTTCTTGGAGATCATGGAATTTCCGGCGTCCTTCCTTTCCGTCAATCTTCCGTTTGGCGAAAACACCTCCCTTGATCAGGGGAGTGACATTAGATACCACTTCACGAACAGGTCGTCCAAGGTGCAGTCTCTGCGCAATTGGAGGACTTTGTGATGGCTGCTCTGGATTTGAAGTTGTGGTTTGTTGGGATCTGTTTCCTTGCCTCCATGATTTCTCGCCACCAATCGTCGATCAATCAGATGGAAGTTGATGTCGGCCATGCGGCTGGCACCGAAACTGCCTACGTTGAGTGCCTTAAATCGCAATCCGGCAATCCATGCGGCTCCGACGGGTTAGGCCCTGCCAGGATTTCAAACCGCCGTGGCGGTGTCGGGATTATTTTCCGGCGACGGTCTGGGGGTGCGTAATCCTGTGCAGCTTCTTCTTGTGGTTTTTATAGTAATGGCCACCTTTGAACTGTGGCTTCTCGACTGGTCACGAATCGTTTTTCGTGCGGGCGGTATGATGAACCGACCGGCGGCAGAGGCGGCTGAGCTGGGGCAGAATAGTTATGATTGAGGGCGAGTGATGAGAATTCTAAACATATCCTTCCTTCGAGGGATTTCAGAAATACCTTGCGAGGCTATTCTCGTTTCCTTGGCCACTCATTTCACAGCCATACTTCTGGGAATTTCTGCAGCCACGGTCTTGGGGGGAGATGCATGGCCAACTGCAGCGTTCCAGTTGCTTGAGGCGTCGGTAGTTCTTGCGGTGCCAATCCAAATCGCTGACATTGGTTCGCATTCGCCCGGTGAAAAAATCAAACTGGTCAGGTCGGGAGTTGATCCCTGCGCCTTTCAAAGTAAAGCATTGGAATTACTTTCAGTCGACCCCGTGGTTTTGGTTTCCCAGAGTATGTCGGTTGCCAGTGGAAGCGAAATTCATGCGATGAGTGAATGGGTCTCTGTGGCGGGAAATCACGTGGCCATTGGGGACCCTGGGATTGCAAAATGTAAGGATAATTCCCGGATGGATGTTGTTGTTGAACGGCAGGATCCGTGACGATGGCACCCTTCAATTTTGGCAATATGATGGTGAAGCCGCCTTTCAAGGTAGCATTTTTGTCGCTATTTTTCGTCTGCAAGCCACTCAACGCAGCGGGACTTCCTGAGAAGAGGCGTCTACCACTCGGTGAGACAATTCGCTTGGCTATGCCAGGTGTCGATCGGGTTCGTCTTAGTCGTGATGGTATAGTACTCGCGCGACATGGAGCGGGAAATGAATGGCTCTTAACCGGAATGGCAAGAGGTGTGGTGTTGATCCACCCCGAGGGCGTCGCATCCGGAGAGCGAGAGCTCGTGATTGAGGTTTTTTCCCCGGCAGTGCGAGCGGCATCCCTGGTGTCGGCGAAAACATTAAAGCCAGCGCATACTTTGCCCGGTCCAAAGTCTGAATATGGGTGCGATAGCGCCATGGAAAAATTTGGCGCGTTTCAGTTTCTGGTTTCGATGAGTTCACAGCGAAAGGCGATGGAGGTTGGGGTTTCGCCGCGCATTAACCTTACGGCTCAGGGCAATTTTGAATCAAATGGGGAGTCACTTAGCCTTGCTCGCGCCGTTATCGGAGTTGGCACGTCTGATGTTTCCGGACGAATGGATTCAAAAGTGATAGCGAGACCGAGGATGGTGCTGTTTCCCGGTGTGGAGTCTGTTGTTCGCAGTGGTGGTGAATTCAAAACTGAATCTCCGGTATTTCCATATGGCCATGGAGGTGGAAATCAGGGAGGCCTTTTTCCGGGAAGGCTGGATGTCTGGAAAGAGTATGGACTTGCTATTCGGGCTAAATGGACAGAATGCATCAATGAAAAAGCGGTTGTTGAGTTTGAGGTTTCGGTAACACAGAGAATGTCCGGGGGAGAGCATCACCTGCTCGCAGGCCGAATTTCTGGAAAACGAGCCATTGGACTCGGGATGAAGGCCTTTGGTGGAGCCGTTGAATTTGCCTCGGGGGCTCATTCACGCAGTGGATCATATTTCCTTGAAGGCATTCCAATTTTGGGGCCGCTGCTCTCCAGGCGCGATGACGAGGATGGCGATGCCACAATGACAGTATGGGTCAAAGGGTTGGATGACTCTATCGCCGGGGATGGGTTCTCTTCAACTGAAGTCCAGGGTTCAAAAGTCGATTCTGGCTCCAGCAGTGACGATGGTACGGGAGAAGGAGTCGATCGTTGATGGAGTCGATGTTGTCATGTGTTGGTTGGCCGTTATGTCGATCATCAAAAAGTTAGTCAGGGCATGTTCAAAATTCAGGCCGACGTTGATGCTCGTTTGCTTGACCGGCGAAACAAGTGCCTCTGCATCCCCACTGCTGATGGTTCTTGTCAGAGTGTCGGCTCCGGTAAGGAGGCGCAGGGTTGCTCGATCAAGAACCTTGCGTGACATCGTAAGTTTTGCATTTATCAATCGGATTGCACCCGTACCATCAGCTGGACCTGATCTGCTGGCGGATAAGGTTCCGCACTCCAAGGTAACGCTGGAGCGTCCTTTTGGTTCTCCTGCGAGTGAATTTGGTCCAAATGGCACCACTTTCAAAAAAACCCGGGAAATGTTTGCTGTATCGTCGGCTGTTCCTGAGCGTTCTCCTGTTAGATAATCGAGTGCATGCTCGAGGCTGGGTTGCGGATCGACCGCCCTGCCATTTTGATAGGTGAACTCGGTACCCATCAGCCATGGTAAGGCGAGCGTCATACCAGCACCGGCTTCATCGTGAACCCTTTGACTGCCGACACCGCCCATAATCATGTAAGCACTCAGACCCAGGTCAATGAACGGGGCGCTTCCACTTGAATCCTCTGAAGTCACATTTTTTGATGCGCGGGTATAAAAAATACCCAACTGTCCCGCGTAGGTGCTTACTCCGTAATTCGCCAGATCCGAGTTCACGTACATGCTTTTTTGCAGGTTCAATTTGAACTCGATACCACCGCGGTCTTGATCATCCTGCGCCAGTTCATCGCTGGCAGATCCGCGTGACACAAGCGCAAGACTGCCAACAGCAAATCCTGTCTGGTTGTGGGTTACCCCAACAGGAAGGGAATCTTTATTGCTCGGTGTTTTTAGTCCAAAAATGTTCGAGTTGTATCCAACGTGCAAAGTCGACGTCCAGGTTGAACCCGGGAGGAAATCGATCTTTTTTAGGAGCATTCGGGCCTCGTTTCTTCCCTCTGCTGTCATACGATCGGTTGCCGCCCGTGACAAATAGACTTTCGCGCAGTGGCGGTACTCTCCGAGGGCGCAGGCTTTGCCGACCATGTAGGCTCGATCCCCGGCAAGATCCGGTTCTTTCAGCCAGGCCTCAAGGTTGGCTGATGTGAAATGGGCAGCAGCAGCCGACCAAGATTTTTTCTTGTAATTAAGAATTGCGAGCATGATCTGTGCATTGTCGATTCCAGTGGAAGAATTTTTGATTTTTCCCGCTGTGGGGGCAACAAGTGCCTTTTGCAGCCACTCTTCTCCCTCAGGGAGGAGCAGCATTTCAACGTAACTACGCCCAATGAGATAACTTGCTTCCTGATCTTTAGCGGCATCATCCATCCGGTACAAAAGCGGCTCAATTCCCAGCCAAGGGTCCGATTGATTCAGTGCGGATTTGGCTGATCTCACTGCGTCGTTCAGTGATCCCGGCAAACGGTTTCGGAGAAATGAAAATTTTTCGGTATCGGTTGCGTCACGTCTGCTCAGATACTGTGGCGTCGTGGTCCGAATAATCGCGGCGACGACGTCTTGTTCAGCTGGTGTGCCAGCCGGCTGTGGTCTTGATGGATCCTGCTCTGTAGCCGTCGTCGTGACCTTCATGCGAATCATCGAACCCTGAGTGATTTTAAAAAAAACATTTTCGTCGGCGTGGCCTTTATAGGTGCCTTCCGTGTGGATGCGGATTGGACCGCGAAGGGCTGTAACTAAAATTTCATCGCCAGGCAGGCGCTGAACAATTAGGTCTTGTTTGCCGTCACCCCGAAAAACAAATCCTCCGGATGCGATATCCCAGCCGGGATCTCTGTCGCTCAATGTTCGTGAGCGAATGATTCCCCTCTCCAACCTGAGCAGCCCCCGTCCGTTTGTTTTGCCTGACAGCCTTGCCATGCTGCCTTCGAGCAGCCATGTTTCATCGGAACCTGCTAATTTTAAGGATAGTAGGCCCGGATCGCTCGTCCGCAGTGAGTCAGCTGCGCCAAGGGCTTCGCTCTCCCGGCCGATCACGTGGATGACGGATCGATTGTGGGAGTACCCGCGACCAGTTGTTGCCGAAACTGCGTGCTGCGAAAGAAAACTTCCGGGGTTTTTGTTCTTGTCCTCGGCGAGTTCTTTTTGACCTTCGGTGATTGGGCCGGGAGTAACAATAATTTCTTTTGGACTTTTTCCGGGCACAGGATCTCGGATGCTGAGGTTGAATTTGATGCTATCAGATCCTGAATCATCAAAAACGATGATGTAGACGGCATGATTTCCTGGCGAGATACTTGATGTTTTTAGTGTGCAGCTTGCATCTCGACACACAAGAGGCAGTGACCGGATTACCCATTTAATCTGGGGCACCAGCGACTTGTTGGACTTGAACTCGATTTTTAATTTTATGACGTCACCGCGCATGCTACTGACCAATTCTGGAGGCCCAGCGGTGATGACTGGTTGATCAAGGGTTGGTGATTTCTTTGCGGGATCCGCAGGTGGTGCGGCAAGCGACGGCGCGCTAACCCAGCAGGTGACGACCGCGGCAATTAATCTCATGGTATTTTGAGAAAACTTCATCACACCACCGGATACTGGGATTCCAATAAGAGGCTATCTGCTGATATTTTCGGTAATTTGACGTGCAACTAAAGGCGGGACCAAAGAAGTGACGTCGCCGCCATAGAGAGCAACCTCCTTAACCAGGGTGGATGAAATGTGTCCGTAGGTCTGGGCCGTGGGAATGAAGATCGTTTCCAGGTCCCCGGATAGGCTACGGTTCATCAACGCCATTTGCATTTCATAAACGAAGTCCATTTCAGTCCTCAGGCCCCGAACCAGAGCAGATGCACCTTTCTGTGTGGCAAATGACACAGCCAGACCGTTGAAGGTGGCAACCTCCACATTGGGAAGGTCGCCGCAGAGGTCTCGGATCATTTGCATGCGTTCAGCTGGGGTGAACATCGGGGGTTTTGACTGGTTGACCCCTATCGCAACGATAAGGTGGTCAAAGATTTTCGCGGCGCGACGAATCACATCCAAGTGCCCGTAGGTGACTGGGTCGAAGCTTCCGGCATAGATTCCGGTTCTCGTCTCAGTCTTGACCTTCGGAGTGGTCGTTTTTCTTTTCCCAGCTTGTGATGAACGTGCCACCATATTTTTTTTCCGATTTAAACCTCAATGTTGCAGCGCCAGACGGTACCCCGTGCTCGACGGCGTTTCCTGTTTCGACCATCAGGATCCCGTCGTCTTCCAAGACGGCATCGGCAAAAATCAGCAGTTCTGGAAGGAAGCTGGAGGCAAGGGCGTAGGGGGGATCTGCCCAAATGATGTCAAATGCCCTTTGATTCCAATTATTTAAAACAGTTTGTGCCTTCTCAATCGACTCAGTAAGCAACCTCTGAACGTCCTGAGCCAGGATCCGGATCACCGGAGGTGGCTGTTTTTGGGCGAGGCATCTTCTTTCGCACTCGGTCACATTGCGACGCAACGCATCCAAGGCTGCTGGCGCTGACTCAGCAAAGGTGCATTCAGCGGCACCGCGACTCAACGCCTCAATTCCAACCGCTCCGGACCCGGCGAATAGGTCACAAAAGGCAGCTCCAATGAGGCGACTTTGGACTGCATTCATCGCCGCAGCCCGGGCTTTGGAGCTCGTCGGGCGGGTTTTGTCGCCGGCTGGAGTTGCCAACCTCATCCCCTTGAAAATACCGGTGGAAATTATCGGTGATCGAGTTGTTTCGTGAGTCTTGTTTCTAGTCATTCTTTTACAGTTGTAATTTTGAGTGGATGTCCTAGTTATAACCGTTCCATTTATAGCTTGGTCCTATAGCATTGGGGAAGTCATGAATATCCGTCAAATCCAAGAAGCCCGTGAACTTTATGGCATCGATGATTGGGGTAGTGGTTACTTCAGTATCGATGATCAGGGTTTCGTTGTGTGCCATCCGACGGGCGAAGAGCACTTGTCTGTTCCCCTGCCCGATGTTGTCGCTGCTTGCAAAGCGCGCAGTCATAACTCCCCTATCATCCTACGCTTTCCCCAAGTGATTGAGGGCCAGCTCGAGCGGATGCACAAGTCCTTTCGGACGGCCATTACCGACTCTGGATTCAAGGGTCGCCACATGGGGGTATTCCCGTTCAAGGTCAATCAACGGCGTGAATTTATCGACGCCATCGTGTCTGCCGGCCAAGCGATGGATTATGGTCTTGAAGTTGGCAGCAAGACCGAATTTATTGCAGCTTTGAGCTATACGTTGCCCGAAAAAGCTTTGATGATTTGCAATGGTTTCAAGGACAGCGAGTTCATTGAACTTGGATTTGCAGCCTCCGCCATGGGTAAAAATGTGGTCGTGGTGGTTGAAGGGCCAGACGAACTGCAGCTTATCCTCGACCTGGCCGAGAAAAACCGCCATTGCCCGGAGATCGGACTACGCGTTCGCCTCTACAGCAAAGGCTCCGGCAAATGGGAAAAATCGTCAGGTGAGTCATCGAAGTTTGGTCTGACGACGACCGAAGTCATGCGCTGCCTCCAAATGCTCCAAGCCGCCAACCTTAGCCAGCGCCTGTCCATGTTGCACTTTCATATCGGATCGCAGATCACCGAGATCAAACGCTTCAAAAATGCCTTGAAGGAAGCGTCGCGGGTTTATGCCAAGGTCGTAAAGACGGGCTTTACCCCGAAGTACCTGAATATCGGTGGTGGCGTTGGTGTGGACTATGACGGCAGCAAGACTTCGTTTCATTCCAGTGCCAATTACTCGTTGCAGGAATTCGCAAACGACGCCGTCTATGTTCTTGGCGAAGTTTGTACCAATGAAAACGTTCCACACCCGACGATTGTCACTGAATCAGGCCGTGTGATTGCGGCCTATCACTCGGTTGTGGTTACAGACATCCGTGAGGTTCAGGGTGCTGACAGCCTGGAACCACTCCACGAGCCCCTCTCAGAGGGGCAGATGGTTCCCGTCGAGAACCTAACCCACAAGGGTCTCAAAGAGCTCCGCTACATCCTCGACAACATGAACCGGAAAAATTACAACGAGTACTACCACGACGCGATTGAGTATCAGGAAGAGTTGTTCACGCTCTTCAATCTTGGCTATCTTCAACTTGCTGAGCGGGCGTTGTCGGAAGAACTTTTCTATCGAATTTGTAGAAAAGCTTTATATTTTGCGTCGTTTCACCGCCATCAGTCGGAGGAATTCGACAACCTCCAAAAACTGATGGTGAGCAAATACCTTGCTAACTTTTCAATCTTTCAATCGATTCCCGATTCGTGGGCGATTGATCAATTGTTCCCGGTGATGCCGTTGTCGCGTCATGATGAGAAGCCGACCCACAAGGCGACCATCGTTGACATCACCTGTGATTCCGATGGGTGTCTAACAACTTTTATTGATCGTTCTGATGTCAAGACAACCTTGGATTTACACGCACCAAGCGAGCAGCCTTACTACATTGGATTCTTTTTAACTGGCGCCTATCAGGAAAGTCTGGCCAACGAGCACAATCTTTTTGGCGCCATCCATGAGGCTGAAATCCGTTTGAACGATGATGGCAACTGGGAGATCGTCAAGCTGACTAGTGGCGATCCAATTTGTGAACTCCTCGAGAGCCGCAATTACAGCATGAACGAGATTTACGAAAAGTATCAAATGCAGCTCGGTCGGGAGGTTTCTGCAAACCGGCTGACCGCGGACGAGTCCAATGAGATCCTTGAGAATCTTATTAAGTTTTCCAAGGGTTATCCGTACCTTAAGGGGCAAATCTAAAGAGCGATCTTTAGTGATTCCGGGGGCTTGGCCGCCTCCGGCTAAAGCCTGACCCGAATCCTCCGAATCTCTGGAGAGGTAACGGGAGGGTTTATGGCTCTAGTATTCCAATTCGAAGCAGCCGGCGACTGGCAGAGATGCTACCTGTCCGGGGTCATTAACGAAGATTCCGAGGTAACTCTTGGCAGTCTGATGACGCAATTGACGGCGAAAGTTGTTTTTAATTTTCGGCGCGTTGACTCGATCAACTCTTGTGGTGTCCGCGCATGGATCACCTTTATTCGTCAGGCTGCTGCCGGGCGGGAAGTCGCTTTTGAAGAGTGCACACCAGAAGTCGTTTCCCAGATCAACATGATCCCCAACTTTCGAGCCAATTCACGCGTACTTTCTGTATACGCGAGTTACACGTGCGGGCAGTGCAACAATCAGCGCAACGAACTCTTTCAAGAGGGCCGCAACCTTCCCAAGTCGACGGGAACTCAGCTTCAGGCAGTGAAGTGTGAGAAGTGTGGCGGAGTCATGGAAATGGACGAAATCGAGGATGAGTTCTTTGCTTGGGTTGCGGCTTGACTGTGCAAGGTTGAACAGGGAGTTTCGCGATGGCGAATGAATCCGTAGCAGTGCCAAGGGACAACTCTGCCCTACTGCAGTATTTTAAAATTTTCGAGGATTTTGCCAAGGGCACTGTTCTCGATTCCTACGTCCTGCTCGACGTGGACGGCCGGGTTGTCAAGGCCAACCAGCAAGCTTCTGCCATGCTGAAAGTTGGAACCAAGCAAATGATGAAGGCGCCAACGTTTGAGGATCTTTTGAAATTCAATATTGAAGGCATTCCCTTGCCGCTCAGGGATTTGTTGTCCCTGCAAAACTTTCGCCGCGAAGATATGATCAATGGTGTGTCGGCCGCTGGTGAAAACAAATTTGTGATGCTCGCCTACCCGTTTCATGAAGCCGGTCAAGTGCTCGGGACTTTTCTGATCTTGCGGGAGATTACTGGTGAGACGTCCCAAGGTTCCAAACTCACGGCCTCGACAACGAAGGCAAGAACGGACATGCTTTCAGGCTTGTTCAACCGAAGCGGCCTCGAAGACCACCTGAAGGAACGGAAGTTAGCGATTGAATCCCTTCCGGAAGGGGATACGGGACGAGTTCATTCGGTGGTCATGATGGACATCGATTTTTTTAAGAAGGTCAACGACACATATGGCCATCCGGCTGGGGACTACGTGATCAAGACGGTTGCCCAGCTGGTGAAGACAAGCTGCCGTCAAAGCGACTCTGCGTTCCGGGTGGGTGGTGAAGAATTTGTGGTGGTGTTCAATGCTACCCCTGTAGAGGGTGCATTGGTTGCAGCAGAAAAAATTAGAACTGCCATCCAGGCCTACCGTTTCGAATTTGAGGGGACTCATATTCCGATAACGATCAGCATCGGGGCTGCGACGCTTGACGTTAGCGCAACGGATCCGCATGTCGACATAACGCGTGCCGATGCAGCCCTATACTTCTCAAAGCAAAACGGCCGCAACCGGGTGAGCCTCCATGATGGAGTTCAGTTGCAACCGCATTTATGGGTGCTGGAGCCGAAGGTGGCCGCTGCTTGATTTTAGTTTTGGCCGGCGAGAAGAGCGTCGGCCATATTTTCCAAAAGTAAATTCTGAACTTGACCGCGAAGTTGCATCTTGATGCCTTCGACTTCGTATTCCTGCCAATCAAGTGGCAAATAAATTTCCCCGCCGTTGACCAAGTATTCCTGGAAGTAGCTATCCATCAGGTCAAGGAGCATTTCTGCTGCGTTGCGCTGACTAAGGCCTTGCTCGTGATGAGCGATCTGACCCTCTACGGGGTAGAAGAACGATTGATCATCGTTTTTCAAGGTCAGGGTCAACGCGACGGATTGCCCGTTTGCCTGGCCTTCGAGTTTGAAACGGCGTTTGCCCGCAAAAACAGCGTATTTGCGCTGTAGGGTGGTTTCGATTTCAGCGCACTCGATTGCCAGAAATGGTGATGTTGTATTGGTGTTGTTCATATTTCAGTACGCCTTAATGGACCGTCGGTGAGATGTTTTTTAGCTGTTCTGTCCAGCGGAAAAGATCAGCAAGAGTCGCCAAGTCATAAACCGGTTTGAACGTCATGCGCTCGCCGGTCATATCGGTTGTTGGGCAGAGCGGAAACCGGTTGAACAAGCCCTTCAGAATCTCAGTGGCTTCCAATCCGATGGTTGGAAGGGCCTCGAAATCGAGCGTGTTCATGATCCTGCCGTACTTGCGCGAAAAGAGGAGCCGACGGATCCGTTGGGTTGTCTCTGGTGTCAAAATCCCTGCGAGTTCAAGCATGTCCAGCGTCCGACGACGAACCTCGTCCAAGGCTGCAATGGATGTCTTGAAGAGGGTTGCCGGATGCTCTTTGGATACGACGTGGGTTGCAGTCTCGACAAACAGGGGTGTACCGGAGGGTGAACCAGCGCTCGCCAGCAGTTCAAGGCCAAGGTTGCAGTAGCCTTTGGTGTGCGCCAAAACCAAACGCAAACCTTGATGGTTATCCGCATCCAATCCAGTGGCCACCGCCAGGGTATTGGCCAGATGAGAAAGGCTGATCGCAAGTGATCCCGAAGCCTCTGGGCTGGCAGCTGCCAAGGCAGCTTCCAGGGTCATCGTCGCGTTGGGTGATTTTACGTTTGTGGAAATGCTGGTTGACTCACTTAGTCCAGCGCTGGATTTAGTGGATGAACAAATGAGATGGTTCACAAATTGTACGACGTTTAAGCTGCTCCACCGAAGGATGGCATCTTCTCCCGCCGCAGCCAAAAATAGACGTGACGCATCCTCTGGTGTGACAAACCCTTCTTCTTCAAGGCGGGCATTACGAAACCGGAGTGCGAGTGACTCTTGTTCGCTGGGGGGCAGATAGCTGGCATGGGCTAGCATGGAGTAAGCGTACTCGATGTCTTGGGCGAGTGCTTGACCTACGAGTTCTTCAACGAACTGCCGGACTTCTGGGTCTTGGCTTTTAATTTTATAGAAAACTTCATCGCAGGGCAGGCGCAGCAAAGCGTCTTGTTCGGCATCGTCCATTTTTTCGTAGGCATCGAGGTCGAAGGTTTCGACAAGGGGACCAAGAAGTCCCATCTGGAACTCTTCTTCCAGTTCGCGAAACCGGCGGAAAAGCTCTTCTGGTTTTGCTTGTTTATGGAGTTGCAGCCAGCGGGCAGAACCCGACGGACTGAGCTGGTCAGCATCCCAGCCTTCAAAGTCCATTATGTGCGTCACTTGCTCCTGAGACAGAAGCGGAAGCAGGTCGAGGTGTTCCTCGATGCCGGCGGTGAGTATAATATGGCGGATCAAAGAGGGCTCAAGGGCCTGAACCTGTGCGGCGGCATCTTCCGTAGAGAGCAAGCCATCGAGCAGCGCACGGGCGCCACGCTCTTCATCCCTCGGTGATGGTAAATTGGCAGCCTGCCAGTCAAAGCTGGCTAGGCCGCGGTCGTAGGCAGACAGCAGGGTTTCATCGGACAATCGGCTTGCCATGTAGGGAACCTCCCGGTATGACTCTCAGGCGCGCGGCGGTCTTATCATTTGCTTAAAAAATGAGCAAGTTATGCCCGTTGGGAATTAGTTGAACCGAGGGATCCTTTTCTTGGAAGTACTTGCAACCCTTAGGGAAATTTCGAACAAAGCGGCCAAAGAACTGGTCGCATCTGCGCGCGATTTCTGTCTGGACCGAGCCTTAAGCCCCGTTTTCGCGGACTTGGAGGCACTCAATTCCAACCTTCCCGGTTATTTACCCTCTGAATCCCTGACCTCCCGCCAGGTGATTGACCACGTTGTGGCATCGGGCGGCAAGCGTATTCGGCCGGCCCTCTATTTTTTCGTTTGTCGGATGCTGGGATACCGTGGCGAACATTTGCTTCCTATCGGTGCCGTGACGGAGTTCGTCCACGCTGCAAGTCTTTTGCACGACGATGTCGTCGATAATTCTTCTTTGCGTCGCAATAAACCAACCCCTAATTCCATTTGGGGCGACGAGGCCGCAGTGTTAACCGGAGATCTTGTCTATGCCCGGGCCAGCGAAATGATGGCGGAGACCGGCAGCCTTGAGATCGTCAAGTTGTTCGCACGAGCCATCCGTCTGATGAGCGAGGGCGAACTCCTGCAGCTTGAGAATGTTTTTAACGCGAGCGTCAGCACCAAAACCTATCTGCAGATCCTGAATTGCAAGACGGCCGTATTAATCTCGGCCGCGTGTCGCTCTGCGGGTGTGCTCGGGGGGGCCAGCGAAAAGCAGCGTGACGCATTGTCCCGGTTTGGTGAGCTGACGGGGGTTGCCTTTCAGCTGATTGATGACGCGTTGGATTACTTGAGTTCGTCTGAGCGTTTTGGCAAGCCGACCCTGGCCGACTTGAAAGAGGGCAAGGTCACAATGCCCGTCATCTTGTTGCGCGAGGTTTGCTCGGGTGCCGAACAAACCCGCATTTCTCGCATGCTCGAGGATGCGGCGATCGACGATACCGACATGGATTGGATTGCAGGGCTGGTTGAAAAACACAATACGGCTCTCCAGACGATTGACCTGGCGACGTCCTATACCCTCGAGGCTGTTCAGTGCCTGTCAGTATTTCCGGAGTCTCCGGAGAGGTTGGATCTGGAGTCGCTCGCCATGAAGCTGGTTCGTCGTTTCAATTAAAGCTGGCCTTTTTGGGCTGTTGAGGAAACACCACCGTTGATCCCCCACTCCTTTCAAGAATTTGACGCGCGGGTTTCCCCACAACGATTGTCTAACGGCATGTCGCTCGTTCATCTTCCTGCATCCGACGGAGATGATCGTTTTTTTATCAGTTGCATCATCAAGGCTGGATCAGCATCCGAACTGGATTCGCAATCCGGAATCGCACATTTCCTGGAACACATGATGTTTCGTGGATCAAAGCGGTTTCCCACTTTCAGTGGTCTTGCAGAGGCATTTGAATCGCTCGGGGGCGAATGGAATGCGGCAACCGGTCATGAATATACTGAGTATATTTATTCCGGGGTCCAGCGGCACGGATTGGAAGCCATTGACTTGTTTTTTGAGTTTATTGATGAGCCCGCCCTTCGTGATATTGAAGTTGAGCGTCAAATCATTTTGCGTGAACTTCACGGTGAATTGAACGAATTCGGTATTTCGACAGATGTCGGCCAGCACATCGGTGGACTCGTTTGGCCCAATCATCCAAGATCCCGGCCGATCATTGGCACACCGGAAACTTTGGCCAAAATCGATGAGAAAGCACTGCGCGCCTTTCGAGCGTTTTGGTATCAACCAGAAAATATGGCGCTTTGTATCGTTGGTGGAACCGCAGCGATGGCTAAAGTGGCTGCAAAAAAATTCGAGACATACCGGCCGTCACGCAATGAGAATGCAGGCGCGTTACTAGCAAAGACACCTGTGATCCATGATTTTTCTGATGGTTTGCCGTTGGCTTTGGTCGTCGAAAACTCTGACAATGAGTACCAATTCCAGATGTCGTTTAAATCTCATGGCCAGTGGCACGACATGGCCCCAGTGTACGATGTCTTGGTTCGATTGTTGTCCGACGGATTCAGTGCTCGTTTGCCTCGACGAATTCGCGAACAGCTCGGTCTTGTTTATGACATTGCAGCCGATGCCAATTTGCTGGCTGATTGCGGCTTGGTGAACTTCACGGCAGCAGTCGATTTTGAAAACATGGACAAGTTTATTTCTGAACTCGGTTCAATTTTGTGTCACCTGATGGAAGTGGCTCCTGCCGCTCCTGAACTTGAGCGCTACCAACGTCGTGCCGTAGTTGATCTTGAGTTGGCCATGTCAGATCCTGGATCCATGGCGTATCGCCTCGGTTGGAATGAACTGAACAATCAGCGTCGTACCATTGCTGGATATGCCGATCGGATCATGGCGGTGACTCCGGAGATGATTCGGTCAACCGCTGCCGAGCTGTTCGATAAATCCAACCGGGCGGCGGTTGTCCTTGGTCCTAAACACGGAACACCAAGTCAAACATCTGGTGAACCCGCGTTATCCGACGAGTCTTTTAATGCGATGATCCAGAAGGCGTTCCGCTTGTGACTTTTTTGTTCACAGTCCCATGCGCCCAAGCGTGATTAGGCCGGTGGCCGGCATCAGGGCGAGTATCTCGTAAAGGACAATCCATTGCTCTGCCTTCATGATCATTGCCATGGCTGACTGGACCCGGTCCTCAAACTCTGTCGTTATTGCTGTGGCGATGTCATCATCAAATGAGAAACCAAAACGCTTTGCCATGATTCCCACGCCCGCTGTGTGCATGCTTTTAATCCAATGCTCTGCGGTTTTGCCCTGGCTAAAATCAAGTAGCATCGCAGACTTTCGGATTTGAAAAATAGGGCCGAGGCAGCCGCATGTTGTGATGCAGCTTGCCGCTATTGCTGTCAGTAAAGTGCTGCGGACGTCCAAAAGATGCTCCGGTTGAAGCCAGTGGAGGATGCCGCAAAGGGATTCTGCAAACACAATCGCCATGAAGGTTCTTGCAGAGAGTCCCAAGAGGACGTCATTAATTCTTCCAAGAGGCTCAACTGTTTTCCTGGTCAGTTGCTCCAGAGCAACAATAGATGGCAATGGATTCTCCCCCCGCCGGCACGATCTTTCGATGGCTTCGTTGAGTCGGGAAATGAAGTTTAATTTTCCCGCATTGGCCATCATATGATCCGGAACTGACGCGCCTGATCCGGTTGCCTGAGAGATTCTCAGGCGCTGATAATTTAGTAGCCGGGAAGTCCGGACGATCGGGATTTGACGGAGTTGCAGTCTGGTCGCAATAAGCAGGAGTCCAGGTGGGCCAAAGGAAAGGACACTTGCGACGCTCTGCAGCCAGAATAGGGATTTTCCAGCCAAGGGTAGGATCTCCACAAACCCCGGATCAGTCCGGGTTGTGGAAGTCCTACCTCTTAAAGCTGCGCGTTGTGAAAGGACATCTCATGTCCTCGTGATCAGTCGTGGGTCAATTTCTTGTAGCGAATACGGTGTGGCGTATCCGCAGCGTGGCCAAGGCGGCGTTTACGGTCTACTTCGTAATCCTGGTAGTTTCCTTCAAACCAGACGACTTTGCTGTCGCCCTCAAATGCCAGAATATGTGTTGCAATGCGGTCGAGGAACCAGCGGTCGTGACTGATGACGACGGCGCAGCCAGCATAGTTGAGTAATGCTTCCTCAAGGGCGCGCAAGGTATCGACGTCGAGGTCGTTGGTTGGTTCGTCAAGTAGCAATACGTTTGATCCGCTTTTAAGAAGCTTGGCAAGATTCACCCGGTTGCGCTCTCCACCAGAAAGGTCTTTGACCTTCTTCTGTTGGTCGGAACCCTTGAAGTTGAAGCTTGCAACGTAAGCCCGGGAAGCCATCTTGATTCGTCCGAATTCAAGGTCTTCTTGGCCGCCGGAGATTTCATCCCAAACCGTTTTATTCCCATCTAACGTATCGCGGTTTTGGTCTACGTAAGCCATCTGCAGGGTTTCCCCGAGTCGCAGCGAACCTGAATCTGACTTTTCGAGTCCTGCCATCATCCGGAACAATGTGGTCTTGCCAGCACCGTTTGGACCGATGATCCCAACGATTCCGCCACGCGGTAAATTAAAGGTCAGATCATCAAACAACAATTTTTCGCCAAATGATTTTTTGATTCCTTTGGCTTCAATCACCAGATCCCCCAAGCGCGGTGCAGGTGGAATCTTGATCTCCTGAACGGTTGATTGCGCCTCGTGAGACTGGTTTGCCATTTCCTCGTAGGCCGAGATTCGTGCTTTGCTCTTGGCTTGCCGGGCGCGGGCAGACATCCTGACCCACTCAAGCTCTTTGGCAAGAGCGCGCCTGCGTGCCGATTCCGTTTTTTCCTCTTGGGCCAGACGCATTTGCTTTTGGTCCAGCCAGCTGGAGTAATTTCCCTGCCAGGGAATGCCCTCGCCCCGGTCCAGTTCCAGAATCCATCCCGCAACGTTGTCGAGGAAGTAGCGGTCGTGGGTCACGGCAACTACCGTTCCCGGGTAGTCGTGAAGGAATCTTTCCAGCCAAGCCACACTTTCAGCGTCAAGGTGGTTGGTGGGTTCGTCAAGGATTAGCATGTCAGGCTTTTCTATGAGCAGACGGCACAAGGCCACGCGGCGCTTTTCACCGCCAGACAGATTTGCGACGGCTGCTTCACCGGGAGGTAAGCGCAGTGCATCCATGGCGATGTCCAGCATACGGTCCAGTTCCCAAGCATTACAGGCATCGATTTCGCTTTGGACTCGGGACTGTTCATCGATGACTTTCATCATCTCATCGCCGTCCATCGGCTCGCCGAGCTTCATGGAAAGTTCTTCGAACTTTTGAAGCAAGCCGCGCTGCTTTGCCACTCCAAGCTCAACATTGCCGCGGACATCAAGGTTGGGGTCGAGTTGCGGCTCCTGTGCCAGATAACCGATGTTGATGCCTTCAGCCGGGAAGGCTTCACCCTGGAAGTTCTTTTCCACGCCGGCCATGATTTTCAGGAGCGTACTTTTGCCTGATCCGTTCAAGCCCAGGACGCCGATTTTTGCGCCAGGGATGAAGGACAGGTAAATTCCTTTGAGGACTTCACGGTTTGGTGGATAAACCTTACGGAGGTTCACCATGTTGTAAATATATTGGGTCATAGGTCGCCTTTTCGCCGTTCTTCTTTCAGGGATGCCCGCCGCGCTTTCTCAATCATCTCAGAAAGTTCGGTGGAGGATTCTAGATAGCGAAGAAGCTGCGCCTTTAAAACCTCTTTTTGTGCGAATGGCTGAACGGAGTATATCCCAAGGGATTGAAAATAATGAGTGACGACTACCTCGACCTTTTCGGGGGGTAGCGGCCAGGTACTCATAAGCGTCCTGGCATGTTGGGTGGCCAATTCCATGGCCACAAACTCTTCTATGGGAAGGGACTCTGTCGATAGCATTTTCCTGACCTCCTGTCAGAGGATGCTACCACATCGGGACGCTTAAATTAATTCCCGCAAATCCTTGGGAAGTGTCTTTGCGAGCCGCTCCATTGTCCCGTCCCCAAGGTGGCGCTTGACGGTGTGCAGGACCGCCCTGGCCATCAATTCGGAATCTCCGGCATTTAGGGTCGGACCTCGACGCATCTCTCGCCTGATTTTGGCCAGAAACTGGTCTTTGCGTCGTTCTCGCGTTGGTTTTCCGTGCGGTTTATATCCTTCGTAGTAGAATCCCCGAACGAGCATTGGAAGTTGAGCGCCAAGGGCCGATGCGTGTTCGACGGTCAGGCGGTCGCGCAGGGCATGCAGAACGCTGCGCATGGCGGCGTAGGCCAAGTGGCGATCGTCCTTTCCGAGTTCAAGCATCAGATCGTTGAGCCAGATATTGGTCGTTTGGACGGTGTTGTCAAAAGTTGGCAGGCCAGTCTGTGTCATGGTTGGATTCCTCCACCGCTGGAGATGCAAGGTAGGTACCAGTCCTTGAAAATAGTTTTTCAGAACGAAAATTTTATTGTCATCGACAAACCGCATGGTGTTCTCACCGTCCCAGCAAGAGCCGGCGATGCCGATCCCCGGCAGTGTGCAGGGCGGATGTTGGAAAGAGAGACTGGCGGCAGAATTTTTCCAGTGCATCGCCTGGACTATGAGGTCGGTGGAATCGTTATGTTTGCGCGTAATTCCAAGGCTCACCGCGCCGCATCGGGGTGGTTTGAGGGGCATGCTCTGCAGAAGACCTACGAGGCGATAACCAAGCCCAATGAAAATTGCCAAGAGCTGCATCCTCAAACTCCACTGGATCAGCCGTTCATTTGGGAAGCTGTTCTGGTTCGTGGTAAAAAACGCGCTTTTGAGGCGTCCCATGGCAAAAAATCGCTCACCCGTGCCTGGTTTGTCAGGGAATTGGAATTGGACATGGGTGGAGCGCCTGCTGCAAAAAAACACCAACTCTGGCGCCTCGAGCCGGTGACGGGGAGATCGCACCAGCTGCGCTGGGAAATGTTCCGTCACGGAATTCCGATCCTTGGCGATACTCTTTATGGCGGGGCTCCGCTCGGTGCCCTTGATTGCGATGCTATTGCCTTACGGGCTGTTCAACTTTCGTTCAGTGAAAAGGTCGATGCCTCCATGTTCGGCTTGCCCCCGGATGGGTTTGCCTGCGAATCTGTTCTTCATTGGCTCTCTAAATTGAACCTGTGATTTTTCCAATCGGAGCGTTAGTCGTGTACAGCAAGAAATTCCTTACTTCTGTCGTCTTCTGCCTGCTCTCAATTGCAGTGGATGCGTTGGCTCAGGACGTCAAGATCACGGTCCGCGTGCGGAAAAAAGGCAGCGGTGACACAGTCACTAGAACTGAAGGCACGGTCTTCGGTGTCGAGGGAGGATCCGCGGGCGAAAAAATTCAGTCTGCTCCCGACGGAACCTTAACTTTTGAGGCTGCTGAATCAGCAGGTTTACGATTCGCCAGGTTTGGATTCAAGCCTCTGGAAGTCAAGGTTTCCGATCTGCTGGAAAAGGCAAAGGCAAGGCTGCAAGCTGAGCCCGAAGGTGGTCAGATTCAGCTCAGGGTTGATGTTTTTCTGGAGCCCTCACTTGGCGGGGATGACACAGTCATTGTTCAGGGAAAAAAACGGCCCGGAGTATCCAAACAAATCATTTCCGTCGAAGAAGCGCGTCGCGTGGCCCCGGGCGGGGATCCCGGTCAGGTCACAAAATTGATGCCGGGTGTCCAGCGGCAGGCCTTTGGCAGTCAGGTTGTGATTCGTGGATCGGCCCCTGGTGACAGCAAATACTATATCGATGATCTTGAGGTTCCGTTTGTTTACCACGGTGTCGGTCAGTACACGGTGCTTCCCACGCCTTTGATTGAGGATGTGGAATTTTCGGCGGGAGGCTTCGGTGCGGAGTACGGTGATGCAACCGGTGGAGTTGTCAAGATACGTTCCAAGACAAATCTCGTAGAGCGGGCGACCAGCATTTACAACGTCAATTTTCCTATTTTTTCGAGCGCCTATCATGAACGCCCGGTGGGGAAAAATGCCAGCCTGTCGCTGTCCGTTCGCCGGAGTTACCTGGATTTAATTTTGCCAAAGGTTCTTCCTAAAGACTCCGGTCTGACGGTTGTCCCCTATTTTTCTGACTATGTGGTTTTGCATAATCAAGATTTTGATGACGGAAAAGGCCGTTTGATTTCAATCGCATCCACGGACGGCATACGTGCAGTTTTTCCTGCTGATTTTGCGCAGAGCGAAGAAGGTACCGCCGCTTTTAGTATTTTCAATTATTACGGAATTCTTGGTTACGAACGTACGAAGCGATTGAACAGCGAATGGTCGCTCACGACGACGCCTCAGGTTCAATTCTTCAAGTTGAATCTGAAAATTGTGGACAGCAAGGTGAAACTCAAGGTTTGGTCGGCACGCCTTCCTGCAGAATTGACGTACCGCCCAAATGGTACAGACAAAGTGTACTTTGGCGCAGATTTGCGGGCTGACAAGGCGACTGTTTATTTTGATGCCATCCGTTTTGACCGGAATGACCCTTTCTTTGATCCGGAAGAAGCCCCCCGTGAGGAAGGTTCCGAGGTGACCACGACAAAGGGTGGCGCAGCGTGGATTGCGATGGAAAAAAACATGGGCGGATTGCTTTTGATTCCTGGGCTTCGTGGCTACTACAACGATCAGATAAAAAAGGGAACTGCGGACCCCAGGTTCAGTGCTCGCTTCGATTTGAATGAAATTCATGGATTGAAATTTGCGACAGGCCAGTTCAGCAAAAATCCAGAGCCTGGGCAGGCCTCTGTGTCTGCCGGCAATCCCGATTTGAAGTTTGAGAGATCGATCCACTACGTGGCTGGGATTGAATCACGTTGGAGCGAGCGCTGGAATTCTGACGTCCAATTATTCAAAAAAAAATCGTGGGCTCTCGTTCGTGCAGACTCCGAAAAGCGATACGTAAATTCAGCAGATTTGGAAAGTTCTGGTGCCGAGATTCTGATCCGTCGCAACATGACGGAACGATTTTTCGGATGGTTTTCCTATACGTGGTCCAAAAACCGGTCGCGCGACGCTTCGAATCAGCCCTGGCACAATGCGGAGTACGATCAAACGCATGTGGCAAATCTTGCTGGGAATTACCGCCTTACGGAAATCTGGGAGCTGGGCGGACGACTCAACTACCACACGGGGGATACTTTTACGCAGAAGGGCAACGCGGTCTACAACGCCAATCTGGACAAGTATCAGCCGCGCGCAGGGGACATTGATTTATTCGCGGGTCGATTGCCAAACTACAATGAGCTCAGTGTTTTTGCGGGGCGTGACTTCTTGTGGGACACTTGGAAGATGAACGCGCGTTTCGGTATTGAATACTTCTGGTTCAAGCGTGCAGCATTAGGTGTGGATTACAACTATGACTATACCAAAGAGTCATATCTAATGGGCGTTCCGCCAATTCCATACTTGGAAGTGCAAGCGACGCTCTAGTTGCGTTCCATTGCAGAGAAGTCGTCGAGTGTTATCTTGCTCAGGTTGATCCTGTTGGCAAAGGATGCATAAGCCAAATAGGCGGCAAGGCACTCACGGTTTGACAACCACTCGGGCTGATAAAGTGGTGGTGCGATCCAGCCAGAGTCGATGAATGGCTCCAGCGCGACAACGTCGCCAAGGGTCAGTCGCCCCACAAAGAGGTACATCGGATAATGGACCTTGTTGGACTGGATCGCCTTGCGCAGGAAAGTATGTACAAAAATCAAACCCTCGAGGTACACGCCATCTTTCGTGAAAGCGACGCGGCCATTGGGGTCGCCGCCGCGAAATACACGCGCTGCGGAGGCAAAGCTTTCTTTTTCTGACTGACCTTCGCTCAAAAAGAATTTGAATACGTCAATGAAGTTGGCGCCACTCAGGGCCAGATCGACTGCCTTGATGCGCAAGGCGATCCGTTTTAAGCGCCAAACGTCCATGGCATCCGTGATGAACTCAGCAAAGGTGGCAATCCCCTCTTGGGTCAGCGTTGTGCGGGGGGATCCCAAACCGAGGCTTTTCAAGTTAGGCTGCTCGCGTCCATTCAGCATGGTGGCTGCATGCACCAGACCTTCGTGTTCGGCGAGTTGCTTGACGTCATTTCTGGTGAACTTCGTATTGCCCCGGATCCGCAGGCGCCTTGCGCTGGCGGCGGCCTTTGAAGCCAAGTCCGGGTCCACGACAATTTCCAGAGGATGCGCGTGGAAAACCGGTTCAAATCGCAAACGAAGGATGCTGGCCAATTCGTCAGAGGTAATGGTGGCGTCAGGTTCCGGCGTGTTCAGGATGTGGCTGTATTCATCGATCGATTTGATGAAGTGTTCGGCGGCCGACAGGTTGGTGACCTCCGTCTTGCCAATTGAATCGGAGGGTTGTCCGTAAAGTTCGATGGATAGCTGTGTGAATTCAGGTTTGGCGATGCACTCCAGCATGCGGGCTGCGCGGATGTAGCTGTGGGCGGTCCGCGATATGTATGCGCCAACGGGATGGTCCGTTCCTGCGGCTTTCATGATCTCTTCCAGTTTTTTTATGTGGTCTGGATAACTGTGTTTTTTATAGGATGGCTGTGGAATTTCTGGTTTCCCAGTTTTCCAGGAAGCAATAAAATTATGGCCAAGCTCTTCTGGCCAAGCCAGGTTGCTCAGGACTTTGATTTCTTTTGCGCAGTCGACGAGTTGCTGGTCGATTCGGGCAAAGTATGAGAGGTCTTTATTCATGTTTTTTATTGTACCCCATCACCCTTCGGGAGCGGCATGATCCGCTGGTTCAACCATCCAAAAGATGAATTGTTGCGGGACCTTGCTTTGCCCGGTTCGGGAACCCCCTGCACTCCCGAGGAGGCCCAAAACCTGGCCTTGGCGGTCGCCTTGCGTGGATTGGGCTCCGTTTCCCCTAATCCATTGGTTGGTGCCGTGTTGCTGGACAGCGCGAACCATTTTGTGGGGGCGGCGGCCCATGAGCGCTTGGGGGGCCTTCATGCAGAAGCAAGGCTTTTGGCTGACCTTACGAAGTCATTGGGTGCGAAAGCCTTGCAGCAAAAACTCAAAGGTGGGCGTCTTTTTGTGACGCTGGAGCCATGCGCTCACGAAGGGCGCACGCCGTCGTGTGCCAGAGCCCTTGCTGGCAGCGGTCTTAAAGAAGTTATTTATGGCGTGATCGATCCCAATCCGTTGGTGCGCGGCAAAGGGGCTGGCATCCTGCGCGAGGCCGGTATTAATGCTGTAGATGCATCATCACACAGTGATTTTAAACCCTGGTCGGCGGCCTGCGAAGATCTTGCTGGGTTTTTTCGACACAACATATCCACAGGCCGGATATTCACTGGACTCAAGATCGCCTCCAGCATGGACGGGGTCGTGGCATTTGAAGGCGACCGGCGGATTTGGATCACGGGGGAGAGGGCGCGGGCCTACGGACATTTTCTACGCATGGCGTACGACGCAATTGCTGTAGGTGCCGGGACTGTCTTGGCGGATCATCCGCGCCTTAACGTCCGTCATCCGTTCTTGAAAGACCCATCGATGAGCCGGACTCCGCGTCGCGTGGTTGTCGACCCGCGGGGCAGAGCCCTCGAATTCGCTCTCGGTGGTAATTTGGTCCCTCTTGTGACGGAGGAACCTGAAACTACGGTTTGGTTGATCGCACAGCACGGCGTCGAATTGGACCTGGTCCACCGCGCCGAGGCCCGCGGCATAAAAGTAATTGCCGTTCCCATTGAGCCGGAATCTGGACGGTTTATATGGAGCGAAGTGGACGGAGCCTTGCAGGCTCTTGGAATCAGAAGCGTGCTCCTTGAAGGGGGGGCGGGACTTTATGCATCTGCCTTGGGGTCTGGTGACGGCCGGACCCGGCCTTTCGTGAATAAGATTCACCTGTTTCAGTCGCCTCAAATTCTTGGCGACCGTTCTCCGGCGGGCGCGAAAGCCCTTCGTTGGAATACTTCAGCATCCAGGCAACTGTCGATTCGACAAGACCGCGTGCAGCTGTTTCAATTAGACTGTGATTGGGGTTTTGAAATTCCCTTGGATACCGCTGCAGGAGTATGATTGATGACCACGTTTGAATCGCAACAGAAGACCACAGCCGCAGCGCGACCGGGTTTTTCTGAGATTTATCTGTCGCTGGCTTTTGCCCTGGCAGAGAGGTCCTCTTGCAAAAGGCTAAAGGTCGGAACGGTCATCACCAGTGTCGATTACCGCAAGGTTCTTGCGGTCGGTTACAACGGAAACGCCTCAGGCCTGCCGAATTGTTGTGACCGTGATGAGCCTGGACTTTGTGGCTGCCTTCACTCCGAAGAAAATGCCGTGATCAACTGTGATAGCCCGCGCCACATTGAGAAGTATGCTTTCGTGACGCATTTGCCTTGTGTCATGTGCGCGAAGCGCCTGATCAACCTTGGCAACGTCAAGCGCGTTTACTACTGCCGTGAATATCGTTCGCAAGATTCCATGAACCTTTTCAGGGCAGTTGGCATTGAAGTTTCCAAACTTGATTTCCCAACGATCGGTGGCCTGGTTATGGATGGGGCTCAACTCTGATGGTGGCCCACGTACATCACGGTCCTCGTGGGAACGATCACGGCCAAGGCCATGGTCATCATCATCATCATGGTCATCATCACGGGCATCATCATGTTGCGGGCGCGAGCCGCAAAAACATTTTAATCGCCATGCTGATGAACTTTGCGTTTTCTGCGGTGGAGCTTGTTGGTGGTATGTATGCGGGCTCAGTTGCAGTTGTGGCGGATGCCGTCCATGACTTCGGCGACGGGCTTTCTTTATTTATGGCTTGGGTGATGGAGGGGGTTGCTGACAAGCAACGTGATTCCAGGTTTTCTTATGGCTACCGCCGTGTTTCCCTGCTGTCAGCTTTGATCACATCGCTGCTTTTGGTGGCGTCATCTATTTTTGTGATTGCTCAGGCCGTGCCTCGCTTGCTGAATCCGGTTCAACCAAAGACTGGTTGGATGTTTGTCATCGCCATCGGTGGAATCGCAGTTAATGCTTTTGCAGCGTGGCGCTTAAAGACCGGATCGACCTTGAATGAAAAGGTCTTGTCCTGGCACCTGGTTGAGGATTTGCTCGGTTGGGTTGTGGTGGCCGTTTCCAGCATCGTTATGATGGTTATCGATATGCCCATCATCGACCCGGTGTTGTCGCTCCTTTTCGTCGGATTCATTCTTTTTAATGTTTTAAAAAATCTTCGCTCAACCCTGGTGCTTTTTCTGCAGGGTGTTCCTGAACACTTGCAGATTGATGCCCTCAGGGCGTCTATTGAAGGTATTCCTGGTGTGGCTGGGGTTCACGATTTGCATTTGTGGTCGTTGGACGGCGCCCATCATATTTTGACGATGCACCTCGTCGTAGACGCCACTGACCTTGGGGTCATCGAAGCTATTAAGGCACAAGTCAAAGCGATCGTTCACTCTGCCGGTGATCATATCTTGCCAACCATCGAGGTTGAAGCTGTGCCGGGAAGTTGTTCCAGCAAGTCTTCTTGAGCCAGCCAGTGGTGCTTTAAACCATCCATAAAGTCGTGCGCAGTTTAGTCGATGAACTGGCGAACCAGGTCAATGGCCTTTTGATAGTATGCCGGGGTCTCAGAAAACAGCTCATGCCTTGCCCCGTGAATCACATCAAATTCAATTTTTGCTTTCGTGTGATCTGCTGCTTTTTGGATCCATGATTGAATTCCCGTAGGATCCACCACGCGTTCGTCTGATCCGGTCAGAATCAAAACCGGTGTGATCATTTTTTTTAAATTTTCTGGATCGTTTACAAAATCGATTGCGTCAAACGTTGCCTTCAGCCAGCCGAACTTCACCCCACCCAAAGGGTATGGATTGGCTTTGATGAATTCGTAGCGATCGTGATCACTTGTGAGTGCGTTACCCTCAAATGGACCTTTGGTGAACGCTCCTGCCCCACTGGACACGCGCATGGCGGCTGGAATCCGCCCAAGAACATTTGCGATTGGGCGGGCAAAAATTTCTGGAACAGGTTTATCGGGAAGCCTCAATAGCGGTGAGGATAATACGAGTGCATCAGGCTTGATCATGCCCTTCATGGTTGCATGCAAAGCGATGAGTCCACCCATGGAGTGGGCAATGACAATATAAGGCTTTTTCTTGATGATCTTGTGAATGATGTGGCGGCTGTCTTCAGAGTAAGAATCATAGTCCTCAATAAATGCGCGTTCGCCCCCAGACGCACCTTGTCCGCGGTGATCCCAGGTCAGAAAACCAATATCATCTTCCAATTGCAGGTCCACTGGAACATGCGCGTACTTTTCAATCCATTCGGTTCTACCGTTTATGAAAACAAGGAAACGGGACATTTGCTCCGTGGTTCTACCATATGGCAGTGACACACCGTATCGCAGGGAAGGCCCTTTGCTCGGAGAAAGGCGTGTGATTTGCCATCCTCTACCGCCGGTTTTTTTTTCAGTGTTGACGCCTGCAGCATTACCTGGCGTCTGGACTGAGTTTTCGAATTCGTTGTTGTTCATGCTCAACTCCAGCCTTCCATTCCGTCATTTCGCGGGGATAATTTGTGCACAAGCCGTCCACTTCTATTGCAGCAAGGTAGTTCCAAAGGTTTTCCCGACCTGATTTTTCACCCGCCATGGGGACCCAGCCATAAACTTTCCAGTCCCGGGCTTTGGCTTGGTCCATGAGTTTCTCGTCAATCCATTCGGCGACGGGATGAAAAATCGAGGCCCCTGCCATCATCATAAAAACGGGAGGTGCAAACCGGCTGAAATTCTGTCCGAGCAGGTTATCAGTACCCCAAAGACAGGCCCGCTGAATTTTTTGGTGATGGTCCTTCAAATGGATCAACGGTTCGGCTTCAAAAGAAGATACGACGAATGCATCCAATCGACCGTGGTCGTTGCAGATACGGGCGACAGTTTCGGCCAGGTTTTGATTGCGACCCTTGATTTCAATGTTGAGTTCGATCCGATCGGCAAATTCATCCACAATCTCGTCAAGAAATGGCAGAGGTTCGCCATTTTTTAGGCGCATTTTGGCTAAATCCTTGCGATCGAAAGAAGAGATGAAACCTTTTACGTCAACCGTATGGCCCAGGCGATCGTCATGCATGATGACGGCATGGCCGTCGCGGCTGAGCTGTACATCCAGCTCGATGCGGCTCGCTCCGCCGTCGATGGATCTCTCGTAAGCAGCGCGGCTGTTTTCTAGGGCCTCACGGTTTGCGCCGCGATGGGCTATGACTTTCAAAATGCTTCCCCTGCCTTATGGCCGCCGGTTTTTGGTGGAGTCTTTATAAAATCTATTTTTGCCTGTCACGTTAAGCGGATGCAGCGGACGCATCCTCAATGGATCCTACACCATTTCATCATTCTTCCGAAATTCAAACCAATGGAAAAAAAATTGATCAAACTTGGCGTTTATTTCACGTCGGTCACAATCTCGCTGGCCGTGTGGCAGGACCTCCGTGCGGAAGGTCGGGCTGACCTCCCGAGTTGGGCCAAGGAAAATACGGTTGTCCAACAGGACCGGACTCTGAGGGTGGTTTGCTCCGGCCGTGGTCCGTCGGTTGATCAAGCTCGCACTTACGCTCTGAGGAACTGCAAGTCTGCCACAGCCGATTTCCTGCAAAATGATTTAACGGTCCGGGGGCTGACGGTTGAGTCCGAGAGTGGGGTTGCGATCCATCAGGAGATTGAGGGCCGGACACACTTCAAGGGACTCTCCTGTAAACCTTTACAAGATCACGTCCGGTCGCTTTCGGATGGCTTGCTTGAAGTTTGGTTGCGTTGTGAATTTGATTTGGCGAAAGTCGAGCAAACAGCCGAACAAAGAGAAGACGTTGATCCGCAGGCGAATTCAACGCGTGGCCTTGATTCTTCTCAAAAGCTAGAACTCGTCAAGCAGAGGGAATTGAATGTTGATGATGGCGCGAGAAGGTCTGCTCCGGCAAGCCTCGCGACCGTTCTCGATGTCATCAGCATTCCACCATGCGAAAGCTTGATTATACGAGGTCTGAAGTCGCGGCCAATCAAGTGTTCAGCAGGGGGTATTACTAGCGCGACTTTGGACGTGGGTGATTTTGAGGTTGTTGTTCGTGCTGCTGGTTATCTAAGCAAACGGGTCCGGATATCTCCGGGCGGAAAACGTCATGAAACAGTGCAGGTGATTCTTGATCCAGAAAATTAGAAGAATCCAACCGTGTTTCCCCCTCACTTTGGGCCTTGTGTGTGGCTCGTATTTTTTGTTTTTCCTATCGGGTTGCATCAGTACATCAGGCGGTACGTATCGCGCCGCCGAGGTGCGGGGGGCACTGTCGAAAGTCACCTGGGTGACTCCCGTGTCTGATGAGATGAAGACAGCGCAGCAGTTTGATCGCGTCCTGCATTCTCCGCAAGAAACACTCAAACTTTATTGCTCCAATGGGAAACCCCGGCGTTCTTGGAACCTGCCGATACGTGCGATTGTCCCCAGGCCGCCGGCAGGGATTCCCATTGATCAGGCATCCGAGATCAAAGGCCGTGTGTATCAGGCATTCCGGAACATCATAGGGCCGGCGATTTTTATCGATGAGCCGGCTCCCCTAGTGAGTGGCGTAATTGAAGTAACGCCAGCAGCCCGTGTGGTTGCTGTCTCGACAGCAGATCCAGAGACTGTCCTGGCTAAGTTTCGTGAAACCCGGCTGAGTGAGAATGCAACGACACTGATGGTTGGATATGACGGCCAGCGCGGCCTTTTCTTGGGTGTTATTGACGCAAGGGAGTTTGCAATTGAACGGATTGGATCTCCCGCAGAAGACAAATGGAAATTAAAGGGTGTCGCCGGTGGAACTCGGCACAACCCCAGCTTGATGGGAGCAGTTTGGGCGGATCGCAGGTTCAAAAGCGCCGAGGGCGACGTGATCTATCCGGTATACCCGGCCGGGGTTTTAGAGGCTGGCTTGCTGCCGATGCATTTCACGATGCTTGTCCCGCCTGGGGTACAGAAAAAATACTTCGCAGAGCTGACTCCTGAACGCGGATTTTTTATCCGCGAAGATGGAACGTTTGATTTGGGTGATGCAGTGGGCAGCCGGCAACGGCTCTGGAATGCCTACTTCAATAAAGCAGTTGTGGTCGAAGAGGCCCAAACTTCAGATCCGGATGTGGTTCAATTCAATATCAGAATGGACCTTGATCTATTTTGTGCTTACGCCCGGCCCGTGCAAGATCTGCTGACCAAGTGAAATTCAATCTAACATTCTATTTTTCAGCGCGGAAACATGACTGCAATCGGTCCGGAGAGGCCAAATTCAAAGCCCGCACCGGAATTGTTGACGCTGGAGGTTTCGTTGTCTTGTTTCCAGATTTCATTGCGACTGACGAGCGTCATGTAAAAAGGCCCGAAAAATCCACCAAGAAATAGATCTACAGGTGGTTTTTCTGCAGTAAAATAGACATTCGCGTCTTGACCATAGGTGCTGTTTGTGGCTTTTGCCGACTTGCCCAGAAATCTTCTGATCCCGCCAAATATTCCACGGGTGTTCAGTCTTTGTATTGGGAAATACATCGCAGATTCAACGTAAACACCGGAGTAGTCGAGCGTGAACGGATAGCTGCCGGAAGAGCTGGTGTAGGCCATCGTGTCTGGAGTGGCATCCGTTGAGGTCGTTTCAAATCCTGCCGTCACTGCGGCTCCAACAGACTCAAAAACCTCAAGGCGCGCCGTGGCTCCGATCCGGAATGTTTCGCTACCTTCGTTTTTGAGGGTCGACAGTTCCTGGTCGGAGCTGTTGAGGCGTGCCCGGAATGTTTTTTCGTCCGCCTTGCGAATTGCAAGGGCGGAGTCAAGGCCCAGCGCCAATTCCAGTTTTCCGGACCATGGGTTGACCCGGATGTCATCACAGATCCCATCGCTCCTTTGCCCCGTAGCGCATTGAACGGCAGGATCCGTCGTTACAACCCCGGCCGTTGCTGCAGGTGCGATCATCAAACCAGCCATCAGTGAAATGATGCGGATCGTTTTCATGGCCCCTCAATCGAGCTTGAACTGCTTTTTGATCCGGTCAAGGTCCGGCTCAAAACATTTTACCGTGAGACGCGTGCCCTCGTCGTCATGTTCTTCGCAAAGAACTCTCATCGTGGCATGTATTTCTGCCGTCGCCGCGCTTTTGGCGTAAGGAACAAAAATTTCAACCTGGATCATATTGTGCTCAAAATGGGACTGAATCAACAGATGAAGGGCAGCCACGCTTTCCTTGTCCTTGGTGGACAGGAAAACCGGGTCCTTGAACTCGCGCTTGAGGGCGGCAATTTCAATTTCTGAAAGCATGTCCACCTTGTTCAGGACCAAAAGGGTATCGGCATGGTTGGCGCCGATTTCACCCAAGACTTTTTTTGTCGTTTCCAATTGCGACCTGAATGCCGGGTCTGAGGCGTCGACAATGAACATCAGGAGCGACGCATCCAAGGCTTCGTCCAGGGTTGATCTGAAAGAGGCCACCAGATCATGAGGTAGCTTTTTAATGAAGCCAACGGTGTCCGAAATTAAAATCCGCGGTTTGGTTTCCGGGTGCATGATCCGCACCGTGGTGTCGAGTGTGGCAAAGAGGCGGTCCGCGACCAGTACTTCACTTTTGGTCAGGGCTCGCATGAGGGAAGATTTGCCGGCGTTGGTGTATCCGACCAAAGCCACCTTCAAGTGTTCGCTGCGGCGGGCCCGACGCAATGCCTGATCCTTGTTGATCGCTTCAATCTCGCGACGAAGGGCGGCGATCTTGTCGCGGATGCGGCGGCTTTCAAGTTCGTGGGCTGTTTCTCCGACCCCCTTGGCGCCGATTCCACCGCCTTGCCGTTCCCCCGCGCCAGTGACCCGGATCCGCGGTGCAAGATAGGTCAGGCGCGCAATCTCAACCTGGGCTCTTGCCGCCGGTGTTTTGGCGTGCCGGTAAAAAATTTCGACAATCACACCCGTGCGATCGAGCACATCGACCCCCAAGGCGGCCCCCAGATTCCGAAGTTGGGTCGGAGTCAGCTCGTTGTCGAAGACGACAAACTGGACCCTTTCGGCCTCGGGCAGGGGAGCGAGGGAGTCGTGTTTTTTTTCTTGTGCGTCGTCGGCAAAATCCTGATCCAAGTCGTCCCCGTCCTCCAAGTCTCCGTCTTCTTCGTCTTCAGGATGTTTGTGGACGCCTGCTTTGGTGCGGACGACGGGTTTGTTGGAGGTAACGATGCCGGTCCCCCCGGTCCACCGGGCAATCTCTTTCAATTTGCCGTCGCCGACCACAGAACCGGCTGCCGGCGATGCCCTCTTTTGACTAATAGATTCAACAACTTCCATGCCAAGAGTGTGAACCAGCCGGCCGAGTTCAGCCAGGGAGGCGGCGTGCTCCCGGTCGCTGACCCCCGGAAGTTGCAATGAGACGAGCAGTGCTCGTGGAAGGTTTTTGTCTGCAATATCAGGAGTTTTTGAAGTCATCTTGTGCGGCATCCCGAGGGGGTTTGAGGCGCCTTCGTCATAGTTTTGACGGAAGGGGTCTGTCGAATAGCAACTTGATACACTGGGATCAAGGCAAGTCCAAGGCCCGCTCTGACAAATAAGGTAGGTGCCTCATGAAAACGTTCAATTTCATCACCCGGAATTTTACCCTCACATGCGCCATCGCTTTTGTCCTGTGCGCTTCCCAGACGGTCGTTGCGGCAGCGGCACCGAAAGCAGGGGGAAGCGGTTCGGGGAGCCCCGGCCCATCGGCGGGAATGAGTTCGGGTGGCTCGGGAAGTTCAAGTTCAGCGGCGGGATCGCGTTCCCTTGTGCTAACCGTTCCGGTGGTTAATTTAACGCGCGATGCGGCCTTTCGCGCTGAAGTGAACCTGCACTCTGCATCCCTGTCTGTCGAATCCGCAATCACGGAAGAATCCGAGGAATATCCGGAAGAAAAGATTTTGCTTACCGGTGATTCAATGATCTCGAACGGGCGTCACATTGCGCTGATGCTCAGCCGTTACGGCAATCCCGCAAATATGTCCGGCTGGTTCTGGACCCTCGGTGCCGGAATGCGCACGATGACTGGAATCTGGAAAACGAACCCCAGCCAGCTCGGGCTGACCAGGGGTGCGGCATCCCTGGTTATCGACGATGCTGGCAAGGTCATGCATAGCTACACTGCAACCGGGACGACGGGCCATGCCCGTTTCGGCTACCGGTGGGTATCCCAGTCCATCCCACTGGCAATTGGCGGGCATATTGGGGTTCGTCATTTTGACGGACAATTCAAGGATGTCGAGCCGGTCAATTCGGATTACAGCCCCTTGGCAATTGACGACCAGGCTTGGTTGCGCCGCCGCTACATGACCCGTATTGAGCCGGCCATTGAGTTTGGCTTGGCGTTTTAAACGCAAATCCTTTGCGGTGACCCGCGCTCTGGGCTAAGCCTCTTAAGGAACCGAGTCTTAAGGGAAAACCAGCGCGGGAGAATTTGTGCGTATTGCCATTGATGCACGAATGCTGAAAGCAGGGACGATGCACGGGATTGCCCGTTATGTCCACGAGCTGATCAGTTGCCTTCGTACCGCCGGTGGCAAACACCGGTTTTTCATTTTTGTAAATGAAGACAGCCCGCTGGAGTCGATGGTTTTGCCGTCAAATATGGAGCTGATCACGGCGCGCACCCGTTGGATCAGCCTTTCGGAACAGATTGAATTACCAAATCTTTTGCGCCGGTTGCGCGCCGATTTGTTTCATTCTCCGTCTTTTGTCGCACCATTTTATTCTCCGTGTAAAACCATCATGACCATTCACGACCTGAATCACATGGTTTTGCCCCAATTTTACACGCCATTCCACAAGGTCTATTACAGTTTTTTCGTAAAGCGTTGCATCAGACGTTCAGAGGCGATTTTGACAGTGAGTCGTTTCAGCCGCGATGAGATCGTCAGGACACTAAAGGTACCTCCGGAAAAAGTGGCCGTGACATACAACGGCATCTCGCCCAACTACCGCCGGGTGACCGACCCGGAGACCCTGAGGTACGTTCGCGATATTTACGAACTTCCAGAGCGGTTTGTGTTTTGTTTAACCAACAACAAACCCCACAAGAATGTCCATCAGCTGGTTCGTGCTTATAGCTATTCTGGACTGAAGCTTCCCCTGGTGCTGGCTTGTCCGTTTGATTCAGGGATTCTCAGTGTCGCCGAACAATACGGAAAAAAACATCTCGTGTTCTTCTCGAAATTTATCAACGAGGAACATCTCCCGGCTGTTTATTCTCTGACCGATTTGTTTGTGTATCCGTCGACGTATGAGGGTTTCGGACTTCCTCCGCTGGAGGCGATGGCCTGTGGGGCACCCGTTGTGGTTGCGCGTTCGTCGAGTTTGCCAGAGGTCGTGGGCGACCTCGCGATTTTTGCCAATCCTTTTGACTATCAGGACATGGCGCGCGCGCTGCGTGCGGGGATTGAGGACACAGCGGCTCGTGCCCGGATGCAAGAGAACGGTCTCGCGCACGCAATGCAGTTTTCCTGGGAGCAAATGGCCCGGCAGACCCTCGCGATCTATGAGGCTTGCGGGCGTGGTTCTCATGCAGGAGTCGTCGATAACGCCTCTGGCTTAGAACCGGTCGGGGGTGTCGCTGATGCGCATTGGAATTAATGGTCGCTTTCTGGTGGCCAAGAGAACCGGTGTGCAGCGCGCTGCATTTAACCTGATCCGGACTCTGGTGGAGATCGATCGCGAGAATCAGTATTTGATTTTTACGGGACGCGGTCAGGTTGGTCGGCCAGAATGGAATTATCCCAATGTTCAAGTCGTGGAGTCAGACCTGCGCGAGGGCGAAAGTTTTTTGAACCATGTTTGGGAGCAGTTATGGTTGCCCGTTCTGGCTCATCGCCACAAGGTCGACTTGCTCCATTCGCCGGCGAATGTCGCGCCACTTTTTTATCGCGGTACTTCAGTCGTCCACATTCACGACTTGTGCTTCGTGGTGAATCCCCAGTGGTACAGCTTTACCTTTCGGACGGTATATAATTTTATCATTCCGCGACTTGCCAGGCGCGCTTCCCGGGTGATTACCTGCAGTAACAATTCAAAGAATGATTTATTGCATTTTTGTAGGCTTGCCGCTGATAAAGTCAGCCTCGTCTATTGGGCCGTCGATGATATTTTTCTCAAGCGCACCACCGACGCATCCAGTGCGAGTCAGATTGAGGCGAAAAGCCTTGGAGAGTTCATTCTCTATGTGGGGTCTTTGGAGCCGCGAAAGAACATCAATACGCTCATCAAAGCCTATGTTCAATTGCGCCGCAATAATCCAAATTTGAAGCCAAAATTAGTTTTAATCGGCGGTGAGAGCCCGCTTTTTGCTGATGTGCAGCTTCGGGTCAAGGATTACGCCGGAGATATTGTTTTCAAAGGTTTTATTGATGATGAGACCCTGCGGGCGTTTTATTCCAAGGCGGCCTTGGTTGCCTACCCTAGCCTGTACGAAGGATTTGGGCTTCCGCCTCTTGAAGCCATGGCCAGCGGGACACCCGTCATTACATCCGACGGTTCTTCCATTCCCGAAGTCGTTGGCGAGGCTGCCTTGATGATTGATCCGCGCAGCGTGGACCAATTGGCCAACGCCATGGTTCTCCTGTTGACTGACATGGATTTGCGTCAAAAACTTATTGCGCGGGGCAGGGTTCAAGTCGAGCGGTTCAATTGGTACCGGGTTGCGCGGAACACCCTTGCTGTCTACTATGAGGTCGCGAGTGAGGCTCGGGTGGCTGGCTATGGGTTGAATAAAGGTCCGGGCAAAGGATCAAGCCAGGTGAAATCCGTGCACCAGTTTGTCCCGTTTAAGATATGGAAAAATCTTGTGGCCCTCGAAGAGCGTCATTTGAACGCAATCCGGGCAGAATCTTAAAACGTTCTAGTTTAGAGAGTTTTTAAAATGCAGCGCCAAAAAGTCAGCCATTTGCTGTCGTCCGGGTCTGCCGGACAAAAGATTTCCGTTTGTGGTTGGGTCAGAAGCCGTCGCGAATCTAAAAACTTTGCCTTCCTGGTCATCAATGATGGGTCGTGTCAGGACACCCTTCAGTGTGTGGTGGATGCGGGAACCCCGGCTTTTGATGCCCTCGCCCGTTGCCAAACTGGTGCGGCGGTCCGGATCGAAGGCACCCTCAAGGAGTCCCAAGGCAAGGGCCAGGCATGGGAAGTTCAGACTTCTTCGATTGAGGTTTTTGGTGAGGCTGATCCCGAGACCTACCCACTGCAGAAGAAGGGCCATACGCTTGAATTTTTGCGTGATATTGCCCACCTACGTCCGCGCACGAACACCTTCGGTGCGGTTTTCCGGTTGCGCAGCGCATTGGCATGGCACGTCCACGATTTTTTCCAGTCGCGCGGTTTTCGTTGGGTTCACACGCCGATTGTGACGGCCAGCGACTGTGAGGGTGCCGGCGAAATGTTCACCGTGACCACAATGGACCTGTCGAAAATCAAAACGGGTCCGGGTGGAGCGGTTGATTACAGCCAGGATTTTTTCAAGAAGCACGCCCATCTGACGGTCAGCGGCCAGTTGGAAGGTGAGTTCATGGCCATGGGTCTCGGCGACGTCTACACCTTTGGCCCGACCTTTCGGGCAGAAAACTCGAATACAACCAGGCACTTGTCTGAATTTTGGATGATTGAACCAGAAATGGCTTTTGCCACTCTGAAGGACAACATGGCGTTGGCCGAAGATTTCTTGAAGCACTTGTTTGCCGGAGCCGTGAAGGATTGCCGGCCGGAACTTGAGTTTCTTGAAAAGCAGTACCAGACCATGAAAATCGATGATCTCGCCCGCCTGGCGGAGTCTAAATTCGCTCACATGACCTACACCGATGCCGTGACCGAGCTAAAAAAGGCGTCTGTGAAATTTGAATTTCCCGTGGAGTGGGGGATTGATTTGCAGTCGGAGCATGAGCGTTATTTGACGGATGTCGTATTCAAAGCGCCGGTCATCGTGACGGATTATCCCAAGGGAATCAAGGCGTTCTATATGAAACAGAACCCCGACGGGAAGACTGTGGCTGCCATGGACGTTTTGGCACCAAGAATCGGCGAGATCATTGGCGGCAGCCAACGGGAAGACCGCTTGGACCTGTTGCAAGGCAGAATGAGGGAGATGAGCCTCCCGCTGGATGATATGCAGTGGTATCTGGATCTGCGACGCTACGGGTCTTGTCCGCACGCCGGATTTGGACTGGGCTTTGAGCGTTTGGTCCAGTATGTCAGTGGCATGGGCAACATCCGGGACGTGATCCCTTGCCCCCGTGCCCCAGGGCTGATCAATTATTAATTAGTTACCGGTCAGGGCAGGTTCAGTCTTGTGTTGACGGTCCGGTGCAGGTTCAGTTATACGCACAGCCTGTTTTGCGAATTTTGAGTGCGATCCTTTTGGAGTCCCTGGTTTATGAAAACCTACAGTGTAAAGCCATCAGACATTAAAAAGCAGTGGGTTGTGGTTGACGCCGCAGACCAGACTGTTGGTCGTTTGGCAACCGAAGTGGCCCGCGTTTTGCGCGGCAAGCACAAGCCTACCTTTGTCCCCCATCTCGATACCGGCGACTTTGTCGTCGTCATCAATGCCGAAAAAGTCAAATTTACCGGCAATAAGATGAAGGACAAATTTTACCATCACCACACTGGTTGGATCGGCGGGATCAAATCGATCTCGGCGGAGACCATGTTGGCCAAAAAGCCTGAGCGTATCCTTGAGCACGCCATTCGCGGCATGCTTCCCAAGGGTCCACTTGGTCGTAAGGTCGGTTTGAATTTAAAGGTATATGCTGGCAGCGAGCATCCTCATGCCGCCCAGAAGCCGGTGGCGATGCAACCCCGTATGCAGAAAAGTGGAGCCCGTTAACCCATGGCAAAAGTTAAATATCTGCACGCAGTAGGCAAACGCAAAACAGCTATCGCCCGTGTTTACATGAAGCCAGGTACCGGCTTGATTACGATCAACAAGCGTCCGATGGACGTTTACATGCTTCGCGACACGTCGAAGATGATGATCATGCAACCCCTCGAACTCACAGATTGTGTCGGCAAGTACGACATTCTGGTGAATGTACTCGGTGGTGGGCTCAATGGTCAGGCAGGCGCGATTCGCCATGCTATCTCTCGCGTGCTGGGCGAGACCGACCCGGATATGCGCAAAGTGCTAAAGTCGAACGGCTTGATCACCCGTGATGCCCGTAAGAAAGAACGTAAGATGTACGGTTTGGCTGGCGCACGTCGCCGGTTCCAGTACTCGAAGCGTTAATCGCTTGTTGTTTCAAAAACTGCCAGTGCGAGCTGGCAGTTTTTTTTTACCTGTTGATCCTTCATTCTGGTCAGAGCTAACGAACCATTTCCTGATAAAATCCTCTGAGGGGCACCTATGTCTGATAATATTGATGATCTGAGCGTAGAGTTTACCCAAGATGAACGCCTTGTCGTGAAGCAGGTCGATAAAAAGATCCTGACCCGCGGCAATTGGACGACGATCATGTACAAGTTCGTCGAAATGGACAAGAAGACTGGCGAGTACGGGCAGCCAAAGGTTTCCATCCGTCGCTATCAGAAGCGCAGCGGCATTTATAAGATGCAAAGCAAATTCAACATCAGCAGTGGCAAGCAAGCTCACATGATTTCAGCCGCTCTGCTTGGTTGGTTCACGGATGCTTCTCCGAGTGCTGATGATGCAAAAGACGAGTCCAGTGACGACTAGCGAGCGCTCGTTCTAATTTATGTTTGTTCACAGCCGCCAGGTCACTGGCGGTTTTTTTTTACCCAAGAAAGGCTTCGGGCAAAATCACATCCTGGTCCGGCGGTCAGCCACGCGGCAGGGTCGATATCGAAAACAGTGAATTTACGAACGGGCAGGGGATTTGGTGTTAGAATTGGAGAGCCAATATCGCAGAGCACTTTTTGGGTGCTAGCGACCGATATGCCGCAAATTTCAATAAGAGTGTCGTGAGTGTGCTTGTCAGCAGGCATGACCCTCAGGGAGCCAGCATTTTCCAAAATGATGGAGTGGGCTGTGATGATTTGCGTTAGTGCTTTGGCGCCCGCATGACCCGAGTTCTGATCGAGCGAAACAACCAGATCCGTCGCGGTAAATGCTGAGTAGACGGCGTGGGTTTCTGCCCAGCCAAGAAAGACATCTTCAAAGGCAGGAGAGATTTTTTTTTCCCTGGTTTGGGCTTGGACCGGGTTTAATTTAAGCACCCAACGTCCTGCGATGTTAGGAAGTTGGGTGTGGTGACGGGAATTTGACGGTGTAAATCCTGCTGGAGCCCGCAAGGATAAGGTTTGCAGAGGAGCGGCGGTTGCTGCAAAATAATCAGTATCAGCAATCTCCCAAGCAATCGCCGGATACCACATCAGATCTCCGGAGTGGATTGTGAGTCGCAGGTTGAGGGTTGGAGTCCGCGGGCGCTCAAAAGGGGTGTGCGAACTTGTTCTTTTTCTGTGCAGCATTGACGGTGTTCCCGAAAGTGTTCCTTGCAGTTTATTGCGCGATTCACTGAAGTCAACCGACACGGTATACGAGGGAGATCTCATGTTCGGCAAGAGTCAGCAAAACCCAGGCGCGCAGCGCCCACAGAAAAAATCTATCACAACCGGCCGCGATGCTGCCGTAACGATCCTCACCAGTGGCTGCCATTTCAGTGGAAAACTCTACTGCCGGGGATCGAGTCGCATCGGTGGCAAGATTGAAGGGCAGATCATCTCTGAGGGCATCTTGATCATTGAGGAAGGTGCGACCATTTTAGCTGAGGTGAAGGCTGACGAAGTTATCATTCAAGGCAAGGTCAACGGCCGCCTTGAGGCAAAAATCCGGGTAGAACTTTATCCCCAGAGCCGCTTCGACGGAGATATCGTGACGCCGGTCTTGGTTATAAACGAGGGCGCCCAGTTCAATGGCCGCTCTATCATGAGCCATGGGGCGTCTGCCTCATCCCATCAGACTTCAGATGGACGCAAGTCCAGGGTCCTTCCAATGGCGGCAGGGTCGTCCGGGGGCGATAGCTCTGCGGCGCCGGAGATCAAAGTCAACTGAGCTTCGAACACGTGAGATTTTCCTTTTCTATAGTGGATGGTTTTCTTGCGGGATCGTTGCCAGCAACCTTGGACAATGTGAGCCCTGTTGCATCCACGTGGGATGTGGGCCAGGCCGCTGGAGTAGACCGCCGACATCCTTCAAACCCTTCAATTGACGTAAAGCCACCGCGCCTGAGTGCAGTGGCTTTGCTGTTTCTTCCACCCCAGGTGGCAGGGGCCCCGGCTGACATCGTCTTGATTCGCCGCGGGGCGCATTATGGATCCCATCGAGGACAAATAGGCCTTGCTGGCGGGCGTGCGGAATCCGCAGACATTGGGCCAGTGGAGACGTTAATCCGTGAGCTTCATGAGGAGCTTGGCATACCAGGCGAAGTCCTGACTTTTCATGGAAGTCTGCCTGTTCGTCGTGCCATCGACGGATCCATTGTGTTGCCGTGTATCGTGACCGCCCATTGGTCGGCGTGGGACATCAAGGCGGCTCCCGATGAAGTTGCTTCAGTTTGCCTTGCGCCTTGGACGTCACTAACCAATGCAATGCGTTCCTCATTTGCCTTCACCATGTTTGGCGTCCGGCGGGAATCGCCTCTCTATCGCGTTGACGGGGTGACAGTTTGGGGGTTGACTGCTTCTATTATCAACGCGGCAGACATGTTGCCGCTTGAATTATAAAATCGGATTTCTGAAGTTTCATCTTTGGAGGGCAGAATATCATGCGAATGATTTTTATTTTCTCTGGCGTCATCTCTATTTTTTTTGCTGTGTCTGGTTGCACACAAGAACTTCAAAATAAAGTATCGCGCAGCATTCAGAACTGGACCGGTACGGACGGCGTGTTGGATGTAATCAGCGATGGAAAAGTCATGTACCGCTTTATCAAGATCGATAAAATCAGCACGGCACAGGCGACAGGTGATCGCGAGACGCCGCGCCCTTACCGCTATGGGTATGGGGTGTTGGATATCAATCAGAACTTTATTCAGGATGAGAACGAGCGTAAGATTTATTTCGAATTCAGCGATTTTAGTACAAGTTACGTTTTTTACGAAAATCCAGGCATCGTTTCCCGATAAAGGGTCCGAAAATGCGCACCCAGGATTCCCTTCCGGTTTATCTGAAGCGCTATGTTATCGCGCAGAATTATGAGCGCTATACCCCAACAGAGCACGCAACATGGCGTTACATCATGCGCCGTGCACGCGATTTTTTTTCGCGTCATGCCGTCGCTTCTTATGCCGAGGGGATTTCACAGACCGGTATTCCGATGGACCGGATTCCAAAGATCGATGAGATCGACGCCCACTTGCAAAAATTCGGTTGGGGTGCGATCGGCGTGAGTGGTTTTATTCCGCCCGCTGCTTTTCTCGATTTTCAGACCCGCAACATCATGCCCATCGCGATGGACATGCGGACTTTGGAACATCTCGCCTACACGCCGGCTCCTGACATCGTTCACGAAGCAGGCGGGCATGTTCCCATCTTGTTCGATCCTGCGTACCGGGATTATCTAGGGCGTTATGCCAAGATGGCAAACAAGTCGATCATCTCATCGGAGGACGTCCGCCTTTACGAGGCTATCCGCTGGTTGTCCGACATCAAGGAAAACCCGGATGCCACCAAGGTTGAAATTGACGCAGCAGGAGAGATGCTGAAGCAGGCTTATGATGGAATCTCCCACACATCGGAAATGACCAAGGTCGGCCGGATGGCGTGGTGGACGGCAGAATACGGTTTGGTGGGTGATTTAAAAAATCCAAAGATATACGGCGCTGGTCTCTTGTCTTCCATCGGTGAGAGCGAGGTTTGCCTGTCTGAGAAAGTTCGAAAGATTCGTTTGACTGTGGACTGTGTGGAGATGGGCTATGACATTACCGAGCCTCAGCCGCAGCTTTTCGTTGCCCAATCTCTGGAAGAATTGCCTGAGATTCTCGAGCAACTTGAATCAACGTTGGCTTTCCGGTGTGGCGGAATTTCGGGAATGCATCAGGCCCTGCTGTCCAAGGCAGTGTGCACAGTGGTGATGGATTCTGGTGCTTCTGCGAGCGGCGTCATTGAGTTTTTTGAAAATGGTGATTCTGTTGATTTCTTTAAATTTCGTGGGCCGGTTCAGATCGCTCATCATGAAAAACAATTGCCTGGCCAAGGTCGCGAGCGTCATGGTGACGGCTTTAGCAGTCCGGTGGGATTCTTTGCGTTTGCGCCTTCGAAACCTCCGCACCTTTTGCGTGATGACGAGTTGAAGGGCGCAGATATAGCTGTCGGGGCACGTTCGACCATAGATTTCGTGTCTGGTTTTAAAGTTCAAGGTATGTTGAAACGCATCGTGCGTCAGGGTAATGCGATTGTTTACATGACGTTTGATGATTGCACGGTTTCCCGTGGTGGCAAGCGCTACTACGAGCCTGCGTGGGGTGAGTTTGACCTGCTGGTTGGCGGTGTTGTGGTTTCAGTTCACGGTGGACCGGCGGAGCGGCAGGCATACGGTGAATACGAGCTGGGTCAAGTCAGCAGCTCGCCGGGACGGACTTCGCCTTTCACAGATCATGAAAAAGAAATGTTTCGTGCCTATTCTGCGATCAGGGAAATCCGGGGAAGGTATATCGGCGGTCTCGTGACCACGCATCGTAGTGCTGGTGAAGATTCGTCGAAAGATGCTGCGTTGCTGGCAGAACTAGCGAGTCAGGTGATCAAAAACAATCCTGGAGAATGGCTGATTGGCTTGGAATTGCTCGAGTTGGCATCCCAGCGCCCAGCCTTGAGTGCAGCTTGGGCTGCGCCGTTGCGTGAGGTTATTACCTGCCACGCGCAGGACAAAGGTGCACTTTCAGTGGAATTGCTGGCCCGGGGAATTGAGCTACTGAAGGTCGTCGATTAAAGGTTTTTTCAGCGAACCGATGTGACCATCACGTCCAGGATTTGACGAAGTTGACGCGGGTTGATCTTGTGACCGATCCCTGCAATTTCCTGATAGGTAACCTTGTATTCACTGGCGGCCAAGCCATCACGAAATGCATGGGCTTGATCGGCAGGGGCAGTGGTGTCGTCCTTCCCTTGAAAAATTGCCACGCGATGCGGCAGGCCATTAACATCGTAAGCAATCGAGCGAGTTTCGTAGGCGACATCGCCCTCTCTTTCTGTTGATTTTTTGATCAGCGCAATTAGATCTCCGTCGCTGGAGTTGCGCCCAGCCTGTTCAAAGTCGTAGATTCCGCCGCCAAGCACAAGCCACTTTAACTTACCGTATTGCTTGCCGAAAATAGCGGCCGAGGCAGCGCCTGTGCCGAATCCGTAGGCCCCCTCAAACGTTGAGGTGAGTGACGGGTTGGCGTGCAGAGTTTCTTTTGCGGCAACCAGAGCAGCCTGCTGGGAGAGTTTACCGACCAAGTCCCTGGTGCCCGTGGAACCTCCGAAGCCTGGGCGATTGAATCCAGCCACATGAAAGCCAGCCGCAAGAAAGGCCTGGGCTTCAGGAAGGTCGCAAAATTGGTCAGATTCAAATCCAGCATCCTCACCATGAGCGATCAACACGGTCGCAGCAGGTGCGTTAATTTGGCACAAGAACCAAGCCACTTTGTAACCTTTTCCATTTGCTGAATATGAGGCGTGGCCGCTCGTGATGTTGCTGGGAGAGACTCGTAGGGCGTCTGGTCCGGGACTATTTGAGATTTTCAGGCCATCGTCCTGGCTTGGACCAGATCTGGTCACGCAACCAGAGAGCCCGCTCAAGAATTTAGCGAAAATTATTAAAAAAAATATTTTTTGTTTGTTCGCCATGTTGTGTCTCCTAGGAGTGCCGTCAAATCCCGGTTTAAAGTTTAGCATGTGAAATTGCCGGTGGGAGGCAAATTTTTCCGGACTTTCGAGTTGATGGTGCGGCGCCCGGGTAAGTATTTCCTAGTCCTTGCAAAGGGCTGGTCATTGGCCGACCATTATTGTAGGAATCTAGGGCCGCATGCGGCTTTTTTTTGATTTTTTCTCGGGAGTTACGGATGGCAGTTGACGTCAAGGTTCCTTCCGTTGGCGAGTCTGTGAAGGAAGGGATGATCCATCGCTGGCATGTCAAGTCCGGCGATTATATTGCTCGCGATCAGGTGTTGGTTGAATTGGAAACCGACAAGGCGACCGTGGAAGTCGTTGCTGAGGCCGCTGGTGTGATTACGCTTTCAAAAAAGCAAGGTGACACAGTTGCTGTCGGTGAGGTCATTGCAAGCATTGACACCGCTGCCGCGAAACCATCGGGTGCGGCTGAATCTCCGGTCGTAGCAGTTGCTGCGGCACCGTCAGCCGCAGCTCAAGTTGCAGCAAAAATGGATCAGGGACAGACCCTGAGTCCTGCTGTACGTCGGATTGTTGAAGAAACCGGAATGGATCCTTCCAAAGTGCAAGGCACAGGGCGCGGTGGGCGATTGACCAAAGGGGATGTGCTGGCGCAGCCGGCTGCTCCAGGGCAGCGTGCCGTGGCGGAAACCAAATCACCTTCGCAAGCGACAATGGCTGCGCCGGCTCGCGCTGCAGGTTCCAGGTTGGAACGACGTGAGCCAATGAGCATGATGCGTCGTCGTATCGCGGAACGTCTGATCCAGTCACAATCGACTGCGGCAATCCTGACTACGTTTAATGAAATCGACATGACTGCCGTCATGGCGCTGCGCGCCCAGTATAAAGACAGTTTCAAGGAAAAATACGGTGTCTCCCTTGGTTTTATGAGTTTTTTCGTCAAGGGTGCCATCGAGGGCCTCAAGGCATTTCCAGCCATCAACGGTTGGATTGAGGGCCATGACATCGTCTACCATGACTATTTCGATATCGGTGTTGCCGTATCTTCCGACCGTGGCCTCGTCGTGCCTGTGGTGCGTGACGCAGACCAGCTCAGCTTTGCGGAATCAGAAACGGCGATCGGTAATTTTGGAAAACGCGCTCGTGATGGAAAAATCACGGTTGATGAATTGACTGGCGGAACCTTTACCGTCTCCAACGGTGGCGTCTTTGGTTCGCTCATGTCCACACCAATCTTGAATCCACCCCAAAGCGGGATTTTAGGGATGCACAAGATTCAAGATCGTCCCGTGGTGGTCAATGGCCAGATTGTGATCCGCCCGATGATGTATGTGGCCTTGAGTTACGATCACCGAATCGTTGACGGCCGGGAGGCTGTCCAGTTCCTCGTTAAAGTCAAAGAATGCGTGGAAGATCCAACGCGTATCTTGCTGGGAGTTTGATTCATGGCAGTCGAAGGCTCTAATAATCCGTCAGATAAAGACAACAGCCAATTTGATCTGATCGTGATCGGCGCCGGTCCTGGTGGCTACGTTGCAGCAATCCGGGCAGCACAACTTGGTCTGAAAACGGCCTGTGTTGAATCCCGAGGGACCCTCGGTGGAACCTGCCTTAATGTTGGTTGCATCCCGAGCAAGGCCTTGCTTCAGTCCAGTGAAGCTTTTTCAGAAGTCCAGAACAAGATTTCGGAACACGGTGTCAAAGTGTCTGGAGTGTCGTTGGATCTTGCACAAATGTTGAAACGCAAAGACGACATTGTGAAGGGTTTGACCAAAGGGGTTGAAGGCCTGTTCAAAAAGAACAAAGTGACCTGGCTTCAGGGTCACGGTCGCTTTGTCGGTAAAAATCAGGTTGCCGTTGATGCCCCCGATGGCACCAGCAAGTCTTACCAGGCGAAAAACTTTATCATCGCAACTGGCAGCGAACCTATTGAGCTGAAGGCCATTGCCCCGTTCGATCAGAAATTCATCATCAATTCGACGGACGCGCTGGCCTTGGAAAAGGTACCCGAGCACATGGTCGTTATTGGTGCTGGCGTTATCGGCCTTGAGATGGGCAGCGTCTGGAAGCGCCTTGGCGCAAAAGTAACGGTTATTGAAGCTGCCGATAAAGTGCTGCCGCCAATGGATGGTGCCGTTTCAGCCGCCATGCAAAAGATTCTGACCAAGCAAGGATTTGAATTCCTGCTTAACGCTAAACTCACCGGTGCAAAGGTCGAAGGAAAGCAAGTCAAAGTCATGTTCGATCATGAGGGGAAGAAAAAGGACCTCATGGCAGACAAAGTTTTGATCGCTGTCGGCCGCCGTCCGAATACCTACAAACTCGGGTTGGAGACCATTGGATTGGCGCTCCAGCCAAATGGGCGCGTTCCCGTCGACTCCCATTTCCGCACGCCCGTCGATAGTGTTTATGCCATCGGTGATGTCATTGATGGTGTGATGCTGGCCCATAAGGCCGAAGACGAAGGTATGGCTGCTGCTGAAATCATTGCCGGAAAATCTGGCCACGTAAATTACGAGGCAATTCCCAACGTGGTTTACACCTGGCCTGAAGTAGCCTCGGTCGGCATGACCGAGGAGCAGTGCAAGGCAAAGGGGTTCGATGTCCGCATTGGACAGTTTCCTTTTGCCGCCAATGGCAGGGCCAAGTGTCTTGGTCAGACCGATGGTTTCGTCAAGATCATCGCGGATGCAAAGACGGACCGCTTGCTTGGATTTCATATCGTTGGACCAAATGCCTCAGAATTGATTGCTGAGGGCGTAATTGCATTTGAATTTGGTGGTAGCGCTGAGGATCTCGCCAGATCTTCCCATGCTCATCCAACTTTGGCTGAAACCATCAAGGAAGCTGCACTCAGCGTAGACAAGCGCGCCATTCATATTTGAGGGTATTCCCATGGCTCCCACAACTGATGGACAAGTTGGATTGACTCGATTCTCTTACGCGACTGGCGAGAACGCCGCATACATTGATGGGCTGTATAAAAAATATAAAGCGGACCCGGATTCGATTGACGAGGGTTGGCGAAAATTTTTTGAAGGGGTTGAGTTTGCTGCTGGCTCCGCCAGTTCTCCAGTCTCCGCATCAGCAGGCGGTGGATCTCACGACAGCGCGAAAGTTGAAGCTTGGATCAATGCATTTCGCCGGCTCGGGCACTTGTCTTCTGAACTTAACCCTCTCGCTGAGAAGCCACCGCTACGCGATGATATGAAGCCCGAGGCCCATGGTCTTGGTCATGTTAATTCCGAAGATGTTTTTCATCCGGCAAACCTGCCAAGCCAAGAACCGATGAGCTTCGGTGCCATTCGTGAACTGATGATGCAGACATACTGCAGCCGCATTGGTGCCGAGTTTCGTGAAACAGATGACATCGAAGTCGTCCGCTGGTTTCAGTCCAAAATGGAATCCTGTAGAAATATGCCTCAATTTTCTGTGGAAGTGCGCAAACGTACTTTAGAGAAATTGATTGAGGCCGAGGGTTTTGAGCGTTTTCTTCATGCCCGCTATCTTGGGCAAAAGCGCTTTTCATTGGAGGGCTCTGACAGCTTTGTGCCACTGATGGATGTGATCGTTCGCGATAGCGCCAGGGCTGGAGTCGAGGAAATTGCCGTAGGTATGGCCCACAGGGGTCGATTGAACACCCTGGTGAATGTCATGGGCAAGAGCAAAGAACTCATGCTCAAGGAGTTTGAGGGCGGCGAAGTCCGTCATTATGACATCGATGGTGATGTAAAATATCACATGGGTTTTGCGTCGGAAGTTGAGACGGTGGATGGCAAAAAAGTGCGCATGTACTTGTCGCCAAACCCGAGTCATCTTGAGATCGTGAATCCTGTTGTGGAAGGGTTTGTCCGGGCACGGCAACGTGTGGCTGCGAACGATAACCGGACCACAATCATGCCAGTTCTTGTTCACGGGGACGCAGCATTCATTGGTCAGGGTGTCGTGGTTGAAACCCTCAATCTTTCTCAGCTGCCAGCCTACGAAACTGGTGGAACCATTCACATAATTACCAATAACCAGATTGGATTCACGACCAATCCAGAGGAAGGGCGGTCATGTACCTATTCCTCCGGGATCGCAAAAGTTGTTCGTGCTCCAGTTCTACACGTTAATGCAGACGATCCAGAGGCTGTAATCTGGTGCGGTATGCTGGCGGTGGAATATCGTCAGACATTCAAACGCGACATTGTAATTGACCTGATCGGCTATCGCCGTCACGGCCACAATGAGACTGATGAACCAGCCTTCACCCAGCCGCTGATGTATCGCAAGATTGCGGCGCATCCAACCGTCCTGACATCCTATTCGGCAAAACTGCTGGGCAACGGAACCGTTTCGCAAGCGGAGTTCGATGCCGCCAACGACGGTTATAAAAATAATTTACAAACAGCCTTTGAGGCCGTACGCGCAGGAAAGATTTCAAATTCCGCCCATTCGGCCCCTCCTGAATCGCTAGTGAAGGCAACGCAGCACGCGATGGCTGATGAGCGGGAGTTTTGGAAACCGGTAAAAACCGCCGTTTCAGCCGCGACAATTCGTGATCTCGGTATGAAGATGACAGACTTGCCAGCGGGGTTTTCTCCTCATCCAAAAATTGTGCGCTTGCTGGAAACGCGGCGCAAAATGGTTTCCGGTGCAGGTTCAGTGGATTGGGCTATGGGAGAACTTCTTGCCTTCGCGACCTTGGCAATGGAAGGGCATCATGTTCGTCTGTCTGGACAGGATTGCCAGCGGGGGACGTTTAGCAGCCGGCACGGCGTTCTTCGGGATTACGAGACCGGTGCGCCTTACAATCTTTTGTCGCGACTTGGCTCGGATGCTCAGGGGCAGGTCGAGCTGATCAATAGTCCTCTGAGCGAAGCCGGTGTCATGGGTTTTGAATTCGGCTACACGGTGGCAGATCCCGATGCGCTGGTGATGTGGGAAGCTCAGTTCGGCGATTTTTGCAACGGTGCGCAAATCATCATTGATCAGTTTTTATGTGCTTCAGAAGCGAAGTGGAAGCAGACCAGTGGCCTCGTTCTGTTGCTGCCGCATGGTCATGAAGGCATGGGGCCTGAACACTCCAGTGCCCGTCCAGAGCGTTTTTTACAGCTGTGTGGTCACATGAACATGCAGGTCATGAACCTGACAACGCCTGCTCAGCATTTTCACGCGCTGCGGCGCCAACTGCTGCGAAGTTTCCGTAAGCCGCTCGTGATGATGACTCCCAAGAGTTTGCTGCGCCATCCGTCGGTGGTTTCAACTCTTGAGGAGTTTGACTCCAGTTCGTTCCAGGAAGTGATCGACGAAAAGGCATTGAAGCCTTCGGAGGCACTTAAGGCATCTCGCCTTGTGCTTTGCAGCGGCAAGATTTTCTACGAACTCGCTGAAGCCCGTGCAAAGGCAAGCGGCGCACCGGCCGGCGTACCGGTGGTTCGTGTTGAGCAACTGCATCCTTTTCCTGAAGCCGCTTTGCGAAAAGTCCTTTCGGGCTACAAAGAGATCAAACAGATTGTCTGGGTTCAGGAAGAGCCTCAAAACATGGGTGCATGGAATTTTATCCGTCCGCTCTTGCATGATCTGATTGCTGACGTATGCGGACCTTCGATCAAACTTGAATATGTTGGCCGTCGCAGTTCAGGGACCACTGCAGAGGGCTCTTCCAAAGCGCACGTTTTGGAGCAGACGCGGATCCTGGGAGCGGCCCTGTCGGCTGATGTTTCCGCCGATGCTCCTGCCAAGAAAATAGCCACTCCAGCTCTAAGTAACTAATATTAAATAGAAAAATATCTACAGGCCAAATCCTTTTTTTCGGGAGGATGCGGCCTGCTTCCTCCTTTTTTTTAAGTACCAAAAACCCTTAAATGTTTTCAGCCGCCCGCCGAATACCACGTTGGGTATGAAGCGTTTATCCCGGTTCGCAAGCCGGGCAGAATTGGGGCGGTGGCAGGGGTTATGAATTATAAAATACGCTTCTCGTATATTGCTTGCCTAACAGCAGTCCTCGGATTGACAGGCTGCAGATCAATGCTTTCTCAATCTTCAAAAGTTGAATCAGTGATACCTGATCGTTCATTGGCTTCAACCTTTCATCGCCCATTCGGAAAGTACTTGGGGTACTTGCATATTTCCGACGATTCAAAAATGCCTGTCTCGATGGATTTGGTTCCAGGGTCATCGGCTTCAGGCCAAACCGAAATGCGCGGGATGCTTCGTTTTCATCTCGGTGGTTTTGGATCTGCAGAATTTGCGTCCTTTTATTTTCCGAAAATTGTTGAAGGTTTTGACGGAAGAATAAACTTTGGGAGTGCCAAAGATTCCTCGCCTGATTTTCGGGTCGAGAACGCGCGGCTCGTTGATGGTCGATTTTTTGCTTCGCTTTATTTTCCGTCGACGACCAGTGGCGAGATGCCAAAGTCGGGCTTTGTTGAAGCAATTCTCTTCGGTGACGGTGAAGGCCGGATGGAAGATGTCTTGTCACTTGGGGGCAGTGCGCCCGCTCTTGGAAATCTCTCCGGACAATACGCAGCTGTCTGTGAGGGTCGGGAAACGGTACTCCAGCTTGAGTACAGCCGTTGGAATTATTTCTCGGGGGAAGTTGCTGCCGGATTTCGCCCGGATGGAGTTTTGACAGGTCGTCTTGGAGTGACCGACTTAGCCACATGTAAGCTTGGCTCTGCAAATTGTTCACAGCGTGTATTCAGAGCCGGAGCCTACGACCCGTTCACCGGTAAATTACTCCTTCAATCGTCTGCTGGCGACACCCTTTGCCACCGGAACGCTACTGCGATTACTTGCGATGCTTGCACTTTTTCCCGCGTGAATCCCCCCAGGCCGGAGTCAGTAGCCGCTATTGGAAACGAATCCACCAAGGTGGCAAAACTCCATAGACGGGCTGAAGAAACTATTTTTGACACTGGTGCCTCCGTCGATCTGGATTTGGATGCAGCAGCTATGGCTGGCAGTCTTTATGGTTACCTGCATCATGAGGCAACGAACCTCTATCAGCCAATCTCACTTAACCTTACCTATAAACCAGAATCTGGCAGTTACTCGGCTGTCTCTGCTCTTTATTTTGGTGTTCCAAGCAACAATGAATTCATCGCTTACCGGTTTGACCAGTTTCCAAAGTCTGAGTTTGCCGGCCGTATGGTACTCGATGGGCCGGGTGAAGCGTTCCTTGTGATCACGGCCTTCGGTTCAAACGGTCTATCCGGGGTCTGGTATTCAAAAACCCACGGACGTATTGGCACCGTGAGCTTTGCCAGGAATAGCATGCCCCCATTGATGGTTGATGAGAAACTGTTGATGCATGGCCTGAGTGGAAAATACTCTGGTGCGTATTGGCAATTTGAATTGAAGGTCGCGGCAAATGTCTCCGAGAATTCGCGTGAATTCTATCCGCTCCGGATGTTCGGATCTGCCCGTGAGAAAGGTGATTCGCAGAAACGTCGACTAATCCAAGACGGATCTTATGATTTTTATAGTGGCAGCGTTGCCCTGAGGCTGGACGATGGTCGCACTGTTGTCGGCAGAATCAAGGATGGCAGTGCGGAACTTTTTTGGCCTCCATGGCCCCGGCTTGGTCCAGTGATTGAAGCCCAGGAATTTCAGGTTTTTAACCGGATCGATCAGTCTGACCGGACCATCGCAGCCAGAAAATGACACACCCTGTTCATCTTCTGCTATTTTAAACCACGTGGGCGTCCTTCGGATCGAGTGTCGGAAACTCCCGTTACTTGAGCGGTGGAATGGTCTGTTTCATTCGAGCCCTCAGACACAAAAATTGCCTGCACATCGCCGATGTGATCGACATCAACAATTTCGTGCCCCATGGATTCAAGTGCACTCAAGGTTCCTGCTGGAGCGAATGTTTTTTCAACAAAAAACTTATCAGGTGCCCATTGATGATGAATCCTTGGCGCATGTACGGCGTCGGGTGGTGACATCTTGAGCGCAAGGCTGTTGAAGATGGTTTGCAAGGTGGCCGAAATGATGCGGGGGCCTCCTGGTGATCCCAGCACCATGATGACTTTTCCTGCGCCGTTGAAAACTAAGGTGGGCGTCATCGATGAAAGTGGAGTCTTGAATGGCGCAATTTCATTGGCGACAGATCCTGTGAGGCCATATGCATTGGGCTTATTACTGCTTCGCGCAAAATCATCCATTTCGTCATTCATAACAATGCCGGTGCCTTCAGCCACCATGCAGGAGCCGAATGTATAGTTGATGGTTTGGGTTGTGGCGGCGGCATTTCCTTCCGCGTCGATGACCGAAATATGTGTGGTTGAATCCGATTCCGTCAACAATGCAGTCGATGGCACGTCAAGTGTAACGGATGGGGTTGCCTTGTGGTTGTTGATGGATTTCCGCCAGGCATCCGCATGTTCGAGTCCAATGAGCCTAGCCACCGGAACATTCGTGAAGTCTGGATCACCCATGTGCAGAGCCCGGTCAGCGAACGCACGGCGCATGGCTTCTGCCATGAGGTGCCAGTGCAATGGAGAAGCAAAGCCAGCCGATTTGATCTGATTTACGTCGTTGCGCAAAATATTTAAAATTTCGATGGCGTGAACTCCACCACTCGAAGGCGGTGGCATCGAGACGATGCGATGACCGGCGAATGTGCCTGTCACGACCTGGCGACGAATCATCCGATAGTCTGCCAAGTCCCTTGCTTGCAGGAGACCGCCTTGTGACTGAATGGAGGCTATAATCCGACGCGCCGTTTCACCGTCCTTGAAATCTCTCGATCCGACCTCAGCAACCCTTGTCAGCGTTGCAGCCAAGTCGTTTTGAATTAATGTTTCGCCCAGTTCAAGTGGTCGGCCATTGCGAAAAAAAATTGCAGTGGATGAAGGGAATTTCCGGAGAACGTCGGCCCGGTCTTTGAGGGCTGTCGCCAGCTGGGGATAAACTGGAAATCCGTCTCTGGCTATCCGGATAGCCGGCTGTAAGACGGTTCTCCAGGGAAGCCTTCCCGATGTCTGGTGGATATCACTCAATCCGCTTACCAGGCCAGGAGTTGCGATGGCCATCGGGCCATCGACAGTCGCTTTACCTGACAATGAACTAAATAGTTTTGCAGTGGCGTTGGCTGGTGCACGCTCCCGGAAGTCAAAGGCCTCGGTGCGTTGGTGCGCGGCGTGATGGGCAAGCATGAAGCCACCGCCGCCGACACCGGTCGATTGTGGTCTGACGACAGAGATCACAAAAGAGGCTGCCACTGCAGCATCAATCGCATTTCCGCCAGCCTTCAGCATTTCAACTCCAGCGTCTGAGGCAAGTGGATGGGCTGTCACGACCATAGCGGCTGGTGCGTGAGCTATCCGTTCCTCGCGAGAACCTTCGTGTGGCTGAAAAAAACGAAATGGAAAACCGCCAACCAATGTTCCGAGACTGACGCACCCCGCTCCGGTAACCCCAAGAACAAAAAACAAAATATTTAATTTTTTCGCCGTTATTTTCATCGTACGAAGTTCCCTGGGAAAGTGAACTTTGATTTCTTTTCTTATTTGATTTTTAGGGTTGCTGGTACGTGTGCGGGATGCAAATGGCACAATATTTTTAGATCTCCACTTTTCTTTGGTGTGATTGTGAAAGTCTTTGTTTCTCCGGCGCCAATTGTCTGCGGTTCGATGTAGCCCGGGATTGTAAATCCGTGTGGCTCACCAAGGGAATTGTGGGCCGTAATTTCCAATGGTTTGCCCGCCTCGACTTTGGTTTCGGCGGGAGACCATATTTTTTTTCCGCCTTCCAACCGTACTTCGAGCGCCAAATTAGCTTTTGCGCTGGTTTTGTCATTGGTTTTGTCATTGGTTTTGTCGGTCGTATTGTTGCCGGCATATCCGGCCTGCGTGATGATTGCCAGTGCGGCTCCCAATAAAATTCCGGCGACATTTTTTCGAATATTTCCAGTCTTCATTGATAAGTTCCTTCTGTTGATTGGGCGCCGATTTCATGGCCGGCAGTGAATTGTGGTAAAATCATAAACGCTTGCTCGTAAACAAACTAGGCCAGGATGGAATTCATGCAGCCGGTGGCGACCCAATTGCAAAGAATAAAGCAGATTTTCCCCGTAAACCTTCCCGTAATTGGAATGATCCATCTGCCCGCGCTGCCGGGGTCGCCAGGCTGCGAAATTCAGGAAGGCTTTCCCAAGGCTTGGAGCCGGATTGAGGACGCAGTAATGGCCGACGCCAAGGCCCTCGCTGACGGCGGTGTCGACGGCATAATGATCGAAAATTTTGGCGATGTGCCGTTCTTTCCTGGCGTGAACCCGGTTCATGTTGCCACCCTCATGACTGCGATGGCCACGAAGGTGCGCCAGAAGGCGTGCAAGCCCATTGGAATTAACGTTCTAAGGAACGACGGGGTCTCTGCCTTGGCCATTGCGCTGGCATCCGAGGCACAATTTATTCGGGTCAACGTCTTGTCCGGTGCCCGTGTGACGGACCAGGGGGTCGTTCAAGGGGCCGCTCACGAGCTGTTGCGTTACCGCCATCAAATCGGCGCTGATCACATTGCGATCCTTGCTGACGTTCAAGTCAAACACTCAAGTCCATTGGGTGGCGGGACGCTCCTGTCTCAGGATGTCGACGACCTTTGCCATCGTGCGTTGGCTGACGGCGTCATTGTGAGTGGCAGCGGAACAGGAAAGGCTGTTGACCTTGACGCGCTGAAGACGACCAAGATCGCTGCTGGAAGGTATCCGGTGTTCATCGGTAGCGGCACCACAATAGGAAATCTTGGTGAAATATCCAAGTACGCGTACGGATTCATTGTGGGCACCACTTTTAAGGTCGGCGGAGTTTTGGATGCACCGGTGGACGTTGGGCGAGTTGCAACATTCATGGCAGAGGTTGCCGTCTTGCGCGCCAAGGTAAACCAATAAACCAAAAATTCTGGGGGGCAGACTGTGGGAATAGAGTCCAGAAAAAGCGCGCTGTTTGTGGAGCTGGTGGTCGTGCTCTGTGTTGGCGCAACGGCGGCGTTGGCTGGATGGCGTATTGTGGAAAGCAAGTATGCGCTCAGAATTACAGCAGCAAGCGGGGATCTCGGAGAGGACTGCCGGGAAGCAGAGCGTTACTGTTCAGTTCAGTGCAGCCGCCAATTGGATGAATGTGTAGAAACATGCATGTCTGAGTTTGGGTGCGTGATGCACTTGTGATTGGCACTAAAGTTGATTTTGGATTGTTCTAAGTTGCCGGAATATCTGATAATATCTTGTTATTTCAGTGGTTTATCAAATTTAACTCAAGCCCGCCCAATTTTTCCCGATCTATCTGGAAAAGGAGGAGGGATCCATGGGCGACAAAAATCCAAAGCAAAAAGAAAAGTTGAAAAAGCAGCATAAGGAGGAGGTCAACCGGAAGCATGCCGACAGGCAATCTCACACCCACCATTTTAATCCTGACGGTGGAGGACCAAATCAACACGGCGATCAAGGTCATAAAAATGACCCGCATCAACACAAGAAAGCGGGTTGAAACTCTCTTTTTGGAGTCGTGCATGTAAACAATATCCCGCCGGCCTTTGCCGGTGGGATTTTTCTTTTGGGTTCCCGTAAGTTAACCTAATCAAATGAAATGTGTCACCGTCAGCAATTTTTTCCCTGCCCACCAAGGTGGCCTCGACATCGTGGTCGGTGAATTGATGGCGCGGTTGGCGCGAGAAGGGGTGAGCATAGACTGGTTTGCCAGTTCACCTGCGCCGTTGCCCGACCTGACTCCTCCCGGGCTTAGTTGTCACGGAGTATCTGCCTGCAACTGGATAGAAGATAAAACTGGGCTCCCCCTGCCGATTTGGTTTCCTTTGGGCATCTGGCAACTTGCCAGAGCCATCCAAAATGCAGATCTGGTCTTTATCAATGACTGCCTTTATGCCTCAAGTTGGATTGCTTGGACTCTCGCCAAAATCAGCGGCAAAAAAATTATTCTACTGCAGCACATTGATGAGATTCCATATCGTTCCAAAATTCTAACGACATTGATGAAGATCGGCTACGGGCTGTCTGCCCGGATTATCCTTCGAGGCTCAAATCAGATTGTATTTTGCAGTCGAAAGGTCGAACGCTATTTTCATGCAAAATTTCCATTTCTCAAGAACACCATTCACATTAGCAACGGAGTGGATGTCGATCTGTTTCAGCCCGACCAAAGAACTGCCCTCGCATCCCGTCCCCGGATTTTGTTTGCTGGCCGCTTTATTGAGCGGAAAGGCCTCGATCTCATTCGTCAACTTGCGATCAATTTGCCTGGCTGTGACTGGATCTTTGCCGGATGGGGCGTGATTGATCCAGCAGGTTGGGGGTTGAAGAATGTGAGTGTTGTTGGGCGTTGTGAGCGTCATGTGATGGCGCAACTATATCGCGATTCAGACTTGCTTATCTTGCCTTCAGTCGGCGAAGGATTCCCCTTGGTGGTTCAAGAGGCAATCAGCTGCGGCTTGCCGGTCCTGGTGTCTGCGGAAACGGCCAGTGGTGACCCCCGTGCGCAAAACTTCCTGATGGTTGCCGAACTAACTGTGTCGGGACTTGAACAGGCGATCCGGGCATTCCTGCAAAGACGCCATCAAGAGCTTGAACCAGCATTGCGCCGGCGCCGTCATGATTTTGCGGTCGCGCAGTGGAGTTGGCACAACTCGGTTCAAGCCTACAAGCTGTCCTTCAAAAATATTTTAGAGTCAGGAGTGCCATGATGAAATCTGACCAGAGTCCTGAAATCATTTGGGCAATCCCCTGCCTCAACGAAGAGATTGCAATTGGGAATGTGATTGCTCGCATCAAGGCATCGTGCCCCGGCGCCCGGATTATTGTTTTTGATAACGCGTCGACGGATGGAACGATTGCCGTGGCTCTCGCGGCTGGGGCAGAAGTTCGCCGTGAGGCCAATCGGGGCAAGGGTAATGTGGTTCGCAGGATTTTCAGGGACTGCAATTCAAATGTTGTGATCATGATCGATGGTGATAACACAAATGACGTCGAGGCTTGGGAGTCCCTCGTCGGACCAGTTTTTTCAGGTGCTGCTGACATGGTGATCGGATGCCGCCTGGATCAGTCCGAAGAGGGAGCCTTTCGCCCAATGCATCATGCTGGCAATTTAATACTTGGTTTATTGATGCGGGGCTTTTTCAAGCTGCCGGTGCGCGATGTCTTGTCAGGATACCGGGCCTTCTCGCGTCGCATGTACAAGGCAATGCCGGTTGAAGCGAGTGGATTTGAGATTGAGACGGAAATGACGCTAAAGGCCGTTGAGATGAAATGGTCTGTCGCAGAGGTACCGACACGCTATGCATGCCGGCCTGCAGGCAGTCATTCAAAATTGAGAACATTTCATGACGGCCTGATTATTGGATTTGCAATTTTCCGGGTGCTCAAGGACTCAAAACCTTTCACTTTTTTTGGCGCGATTGCATTGGCTAATTTTGTTGCAGCATTGGTCGCATTGAACATGAACGCGACTGTTTTCGCAGCTTTTTTGGCCTTCGCGGGGATCATGTCGGGAGCAACAGGGGTCGTTTTGAATGCGGTTTCTCAACGTGCAAAAGAACTGATGCAAATTCTGGCGATGCGTGAATGAGCGGACCTCCGCATAGACAATTCCGTGAATTTTTTTTGAGTGGCTTGACTCCGTTTGTTGCGGCGTTGCTTGCCTCATGTTTTCTTGCTTTGTGGGGCTATGGCGGGACTTGCCAGTACCCATTTGTATTCGATGATTTTCCGGGGATTATCAACAACGATGCCGTGAAGAATTTTTACGCGAGCGGCGGTGGCGGATTTGGCACGCTTTTTTCATTTGCCGGGGAACGCGTCCTGACTTTTTTGACGTTTGCCTGGTCATGGGCTGGGGCAGGGCCGGACCCCTGTGCATTCAGAATGGTCAATCTTGCACTTCATGTGATGAATTCGACCCTCGCTGGATTGATTTGCCTCGCGCTGTTTCAACTTTCAGGTGGCAAGCCAAGCAATTTTCAGCGGTATGCTCTCGTCCTGTTCGCGGCCTGTCTTTTCTCGGCACATCCACTGCAAACCCAGGCTGTGACCTACATCTATCAGCGCCTGGCCGGGTTGTGCGCGTTTTTCTGCTTGTTGTCATTTTTCCTGTGTTTACGCTGGTTGCTAACCGGTTTGGATTGGCTGCGTTTTCTTTCTATCTTGGCGCTTTGTTTTGCCGCCATTTCCAAACAAAATTCAGCAATGCTACCGGTGGTAATTTTAGCAGCGGTTTGGTTTTTTCGGCGACCGGCCATTCGCGGCACAGTGCTGTTTTTTTTTCCAGCTGCCGTGATTCCCATACTGATGGTGCTCTCAAACGGAACTCTATCTGGAAGGATCGCGAGTTATGGAACATCTGATCTCAGTTGGTGGCAGTATTTTCTGACGCAGGGTCGCGTGATTTGGAGGTACGTCTGGTTGATGGTTTGGCCTCCTGCGCAGTCAGTGGATCATGTGGTTTATCTTGTGAAGGATATTTGGTCGGTTGGGGCAATGCTTGGATTGATTGGTTGGGGACTGATCGCTGGAATTTCTTGGTTGGCATTTCTTAAAACTGCCGATGCAACAGCGACGCCGGTTAGGCGTGTCATCGGGTTTGGGGTGATCTGGTTTTTCGCAATGCTGATGATTGAATCATCGGTGATTCCGATTCGGGATCTGGTAATGGAACAGCGTGTTTACTTGCCTTTTGCGGGTGTTGCCTGGGCTCTTTCGGTATCAATGATTTCCTTATCTGAAACATCCTGGATTCAGGGTCATCGCCGAATTTTTTATGCTGCAGTTGCGGTTGTCATGGTGGCACTGGCATCAATGACTGAGGTTCGCAACAGGGTCTGGCAAAGCTCCGAGACGCTTTGGCGTTCTGTTCTGGTAACCGACCCAGGAAGTCCCCGTGCTCAATTGAACCTGGGGAATGCATTGCTTCGTGAAGGCCGGTTTGAAGAGGCACTCATTTTGTATGATGTGCTAGCGAAGGACGGGGGGCTTCAGGCGGACGCCCTTTATCATCGGGCGCTTGTCCTCATTCTATTGCGGCGTTTTGAAGTAGCTGACCAGGCTACTAGATCGTTTGCTAATGACTTTCCCAACGAGGGTCTGCGGGTAGCCTACCTGCGCGCCCAGAGTGATTTGGTTGGGGGTAATTATAGAGACGCAGCCCAAAAGTTCTCTGTCCTTCAAGATCATCTTGGGTCCGGTGGTTCTTTTCAACGGCATGTAAGGATGGGGATTGCGAGGGCGGGATCCAGACTTGCATCGTCATCTGAGCTTGGACCTGCGGAGCATGCAAAGTGGCTGCTTGAGACAGTTTCTTCACTCCGAAAAATACTTGATGAGGATGCCCTTGATGTTGAAGCCAGGGCTCGTTTGGCTCGAACTCTTGCAAGATCAGGAGAAACATCAGATGCATTGAAGGCGCTCGCTGCGACACCCGTAAATATGGGGGCTACCGATGCGGCGTGGCTTGCCTTAGTAAAGGCAGAAATTTTGGAAGATCCGGCCAGGCCCAATGCTGCGCTTCAGGAATACCGCATGGCAATCGCACGTTATTCAGGTCATGAAGCTCTGCTGATCTGGTTTGGATCTTTTTTGGCAACCCTCAGCGACAATGATCAGATTCACCAAACCATTGGCGGGAAGCATGAGATTGATCTCCTTGCGGACTTTGCTTTGGTCCAGGCGGCAAGGCTTCAGGGTTCATTTCAGTTGGATGAGTCAGTTTCATTTCTTCGCAGGGCATTACTTCTTTGTGAGGCCGGTGCCCACAAATGCTCCCGGCAGGGTGATCTCTTAAAAGCCCTTGGTGCCGTGTTGATCCTTGCGGATCCAGATGCGCAGAGTGAAGCAGAAGGGCTGATCAGTCGTGGTAGGGCTCTTGCTCCGGAAGAGAGTGGCATTGCACCAACACTCTGAAGGGCCCGGTAATACCTGACTCAAGGTCTTTGGCCGCGCGGCCTTTCAGGGTCAAAATCGCAGCCGAGGTCTGTTGGTGTTCAGGGATGGAAGGAAGTTGTAGGCTTCCCCCGTCAAATTTCATGCGGAATAATTCTGTCATCTGATCAGAATTCCGGACCTCTCGTTCAACGATGTACGGCTCGGCGTTGACGATCACCGTTTGCCGTTGATGGGTGCCGGCGAGTTCAACCAGAACAATTTGTGGCTCGCCGAAAACGTGGAGCCAGATCGACAATCCAGGCATGCTGGCCACCCATCCTTCGCAGAACAGATCGGATTGCCAGTGCAGACCGTTTTCAGAGGATGCTTGGGCTGGTGAATTGGCCAGGAACAGTCCGGCTGTCATGGTGGAGGTTATGGCAATAAATCTGTAAATACCTAAAAGAATTGCGAAATCTTTTAAAAAACGATGCATCTTGAACGATCTCTCTATTTCGGTTCCCTGGCAGGCGCAGCTGTAAAAACACATCCACGCTCAAACTCCGTGTGATAATGGTTCGAGGATGGAGCTGCAACGAAAATCAATGATGTTTCTGGATTGTCAGGGCCTGAAGTCCTGTGGGACCAAGGGACATGATGTCCTGTTTGAAATCTGTTGGACCATCCAGAAAGCTGGTTTCGTAGCTGCTGTCTCTGAAACGATCTTGGAGTTGGAAGAGGTTCTGTGGACGGAGACGGTTGTTCGCCCGTCGATCATCCTGAGTCCGCGTAACCTTTTCAAAGTCGAGAAATTATGTGGAATCCGTCCCAAGCAATTGGCAGAGGCTCCAGATCAGTTTGACGTTGCCGAGGCATTGGTTCGTGACATTGAGCAATACGCTCCAGCCCAAATTTTGATTCACTACGCCGGATTCGAGCGCTCGTTTATATTACGGCTTTGGGAAATGGTCAGGCCAGGAAAGCCTTTTCCTGTGCCGATTGTTTGCACGAGAGACCTTGCTCGCGAACGTCTCCCAAAGTTGGAGTCATACTCTCTCAAAGCGGTCGCGGGATATTTTGGTGATCCATGCGATCATTTTAAACGTGCGGGTGCCCATACCCGTGCCACGTTGGTTGTTTGGCGGGGCCTTCATGATTTTGATGGCTCTGATGAAACTGGCAAACCGGGCAAGGAGCTGCGTGCCCAGCGTCTAGCCTTGCCGGACAAACCTGGGACCTACCGTTTCTATGATGCTCGCGGAAGAATTTTGTACATTGGCAAGGCGACTTCACTGAAACATCGAGTGAATAGTTATTTTCGTGGTGGCATCAGGGGCGATGTCCGCAAGCGCGAGATGATGGCCCAAGTCAAACAGATCAGTACTCGTGAGGCGGACTCGCCCTTGCATGCTGCGCTCGATGAATTCCGGGGCATTGTCGAATTGGCGCCGCCATATAATATCGCAATGAAAAAGGATGATGGTTTGGCCGACTGGTTGGCCCGTGATTCTCTTTTGCCGGATGTTTCGGAAGGCCAAGCGGTGTTGGGTCCGCTCACTTCATGGACTGCTTTTGCAGACATCCGCTCGATTGCTGCCCTGGCCAACGAAGCAGAGCCCGAAAAATCCGTCGATGCAATGTTTCCTGGTCTTGCGAAAGGAGAGGGAAAGGGAAAGGGAGAGGGAGATTTGGAACTAAAGGCCGGGATCAAGATCGCAATTGATTTTTTCGAAATTTCATCGGAATTGGCCCATTCTCCAGGCGTTTGGTTGGCAAAGGCTGTGGGGGCCAGCCGACGCGGTGACGATAAGGACGAAGATATCGAAGATCCGAGGGGTGAAGAGCGTGATGACCTCCCTTGGGACGCAGAATGTGTATTCCGCAGCATTCGGCGAAAGCTCAAGCGTGGCGCAGCTATATACTGGCACACGGTATCAGTGCGGCTGCTTTGCGGTGGCGAGGTTGCGGCGGCCGGTCAATGCGCAGTAGCAGCGCCGGCTAAAATAGCATCTCTCTATGAATTGCAAGAAATGAATCTGATCCTTTCGGGAATTCGGTCTGCCGTCCGTACGGATAAATCCATCGGCGTCACTCTGCGAAGCGGGCGCTTAATAAGACCAGGCCAGGCCGGGTTATCAAGTCGCGTTTTATTCGGGCTCACCGGCTGGGGACGCTGATTCGCTGATTCGTTCTTCCGAACTGGTCCCTTCTGATTTCCGACGTCAAAAATCTCACCTCGACTTCCAGATCCTTCGCCGCAATTGGGGTTTTTGCTTCCCACCGGTTCAGGTCTCGATATTCGATCAGTTCCTTCCCGCCAGCAAACCAGAGTATTTCGATTTTTTCATCTTTAGCTGCTTCACCAAGGGTTCGGTATTGACCAAGTGCAAGGGTGGAGACCTCTGCAGCGGAAATGCCCTTCTCGTTCTTTTGTGCCGAAGCCTGATCAATCAAATCAATGCGGTCCAGAAACTTCATCCAGTTGTTTTCCTGGCATATCGTACAAAAATGAACTCGCGTCATGTCGCGCATGAGGCATGCTTCATTGGTTGGCCGGTATCCGGCGACCGAGCGGAACCGGTCAAAGACAGGAAAAGCACTGACGGTGCTAATCTCATCGGGAAAATCTGCCGCATATTCATGAATCGTGAGCGACGAAAGCCACTGACCCCGAGAGGTGATACTCGCATTGGCAGGTGCCGAAAAAACAAGCCGATGGTCACCGGCCGACAGGCCCTGAGGTAATTCAATGTCAATGAAGGTCCGGTCTTGAGATTCCGGAGTCGTGAATTGAAGGGGAAAGTCATCAAGCTTCACTTCAAGATTGATTGGGTTGGCAGCATCTGGGCTGCCAAAACCAGACGCGCTGAAACGAATTGAAGTGCGGGCATATTGCCCATTGGATTTGAATGAGGCTTCAAAAGATCCCTCCTTAAAGTCGTGCCATGGCCAGGCCAGATATCTGGCAACCATAGGCTCAGCGTGAACCTTGGGACTCGATGAATGAATCCAGTGCTTCCAGTCGACGGAATTGAGTTCATCCGCGTGGTTGGCACCAAAATAGCCGCCGCCATCATATTCTTCGCCCACGCGTCCAAAATTGTGGCCAAGTTCGTGTCGCAGGACAACCGTGCCACTTTTCAGAGAGCTGGTGGAGATTGCAAATTCACCGCCAAGGCCGCCATACCAAGGGTCGTTGGCGATGACGATGGGATAATCACAATCAGGCGCTTGTTCGCAGGAGTCGCGAAGGGCGCCGGGGTCTCCCGGAAAAATCGCGCGGAGCGTGTCACCTTCGCGGTAAAGCCCATAGGCGGTTTTCCCAGGCCGGTCTTTCCCGATCCCGGACTGTTCCGAGGGCCGGAACACGACATGGACATTGAATGCAGGGAGGTATGATGTGAACGTTTCTCCCAGGAACATGTCATCGACCAAGCGGTTCATGTCGGAAAAAAATTTCTCCCGCTCTGCAGTGGTGTAGCCATCGCCCATGAAAACAATATCGATTCGATTGGCAGGTGGGCCACCGCTGATCAGGGTCCGTACTTCGTCGTCACCGCCAACATTTTTTGAATGCTCTTGGGCCGGATCTGCAAAAGTACCAGAAGCCAAGATGTTTGCGTCAAACGGAATGTTATTGATCCGGAGATAATTTTCGATTTTCGAAAGATCTCGACCCTCGATCTCGTGCCATTCCACTGCTGGCGAGGGCTGATGCTCTATAATCGTCGCGGGAAGCGTTCTGGTGCGGATTTCGTCGCGCCTCAAGGATATCGCTGTTTGCAATATTTTATGTCCGACGATGTGTCTTGCTCCGGTTCCAAGGTCGTGAATCCAGCGGACGCGGTGCAATTTTTGATGGATCTCGGTTGCGAAAAGAGTGCCTTGGTCAAGGCTAAGGACGGCCAGTAATGCAATTAGGGCTATGTAATTGAACTTGGATTTCATTGGGCCTCCGATCTGGATTTGATCCCGCTGATGATAGCATTGGGATTTGATTCGGCAATCAAGTAAAGTTCAAGGTGTTTGGCACGGGCCTCGCAGTGCCTTGGGTAACAGCGTTCCAGATTTCAAATTGACGTGGGTGGAGAATTCCAGATGCAGCGTATGTTGTTTAAATGGTTAGTAATGTCGCTTGCGTTGCTCGCGATTCCCCAGCTGGTCGGTGGTGTTTCTGTCGAGAATTTTTCTACAGCATTGGCGGTCGCGGCCGTTCTTGCAGTGATGAATGTGGTCTTGAAGCCCATTTTGATCTTGCTGACTCTACCTTTGACGGTTTTGTCCCTTGGGCTTTTTATATTTGTTCTCAACGCCTTTATGATGCAAATGGCGCCATTCTTTGTATCTGGGTTTCGTGTTGACTCATTCAAGTCCGCCTTCATTTCTTCTCTAATCATCTCGCTGGTGTCTTGGGTGGCAAATGTTTTTGATGAGCAAAAAGTTCGCTGGCGCATCAGTTCGGGAAGACGTCGAGAGGGCGCCGATCAGCGTTTTACGGAGTAAAAATAACTGGCGATGATTGTGCATATGTCATGAAGTCATGGGCCATGAAGATTCTTGCGTAAATATAATGGCGGCTGCCATCACTAATCCTCGATTCGGGAAACGATCCGAGAATTTCACCGGCATAATATTTTTCGTTCGATGACTGGCTCGAGAGTTCGTTAGGCAAACTTTCAAAATCCAGACGTCCGACTATCTTTCCATCCAGAATCCATTCAACGCGCCGCGGCACATTGTATTCATCCGGTTCAAACAGGCGAATTCTGGTTTGCACCTGCGGTTCAATGGATGCTCGAAGGTTTGAATTACGACGATTTTTGTTTGTAGTGACCGTTCCGCCCATTTGAACCCAAGGTTGGCCTGGCGTGCGAATTTCAAAGGATAATTCCAGATCCCGACTCGAAGTCGCGTAGAATCTCCGGGCGCGAAGGGCCTCCATCACGCTTTCCCGGTCCAGGGTTTTCGCGAGAATTCCGATCCGTGAATTTGCGAGTCCCCAGTTCGGTCCGTGATTGTCCTGAGATCCAAGAGGGCCTGGCATCCACCCCTTCGCCAAGGCTTCGTCAATAAAGGGCTTTTTCCCAGTGAATCCAAACATGAACTGATCGTGACCGCTCCAGTGGATCACTTCCATTCCGAACATCTGCTTTTGTAGGGCTGGTAGATATTGCATCTGACGAAATTCAAAACGGCCGGCGTTATCTCTTTGGACCAGAGGATGGGCAAAGGCCACCAATGCATTTTGATTTTCTGGGCGGAGAAGCCACTCATAGAAATCACTAAGATCAGGGCACTTGACAGCGGAGCATACGCCGTTGCTTCCAATGACGATGTAATGACCAAAAACGGGGTTGCTGTATTCAAATCCAGCGATTGCGACAAAATTCGAATCCCCCGCCGACTCCGCCGTTTTCTGGAGGGCTTCCCAGGTTCGCCCGGGATTAAAAAACCAGGCCTCCGGGTGATCCGTTACGGCAAAAAAATCAAGTCCGCCCTTGTCTCTTGCAAAGGCAAAGGCTTCCGCGGGGGTTGCGGTGCCATCTGACCAACCTGTGTGAGAGTGCAAGGTTCCGTGCCAGCCGATCATTTGCTCTGAGTCGCTGCCCGTGATGGAGAGGCCGCGCTTCCATTTGAATTTTGTTGATGGCAGAAGGCTGCCGGGATCCACCGGGCTATAATCAAACCATGAATTTCCGACCGTTCCGCGCTGGTATGGAAAATTCTGGGGTTCATTGACTGGAGCCAGGCGTGGATCAAACCATGGAAGGGCCTGTGATGAAGAAGTAGGTTCGACATGGAGCGCCTCACGCCAGTCGATTTTCCGCCAACTTGTCGCCATAACCGGTTTAAATTCCTGCCGCTCGGTGACGGGCTCCCGGTAGGCGAGCCACAGGGGGTGGACCGTTTTCCAAGTGGCGAAAAGCATTAAACAGAGGCCGAAGGATATTGCGAATCCGACAGCTGCGTAGCGGATCAAACGTCGGTGAGCAGTAGCGACCATTCGGTTTGGCCAGTTCATTTCAGATAACCAGCAAACCAGGAGACGGGCCGGTCCAAGTAATTGCTGTCAATAATTTCGCCGCTCATCTTAACATCCATTAGCCTCTGCACCTGATCCTGATCCACGTGGGCCTTTTCCCCCATGGCTAGTACAGAACAACCGGTGCCCGAGGCGTCCGCGTCCCGGTCATAATAGTAATATTTTTGGCCTGCCTCAAAAGAACGGACCAAAGGGTGGCCAGGGATCGACCATGCCATGTGGGCAACCGTGAACCACCTGAACGAGGCCAAGATTGGTTCTGGTGGACAATCGGGCGGAATGGGTTGGCTCGTGGCATTCATTTTCAAGCTTGTCTCGACCTTGTCGCGCAGTTCAATGGCTTGCGGTGAACTGAAAAAAGCTGGCCAAAAAGTAAGTTCCCCCAAGGCTCCTGGATAGCCGTTCGCGCGGGCAACGAGTTTATTGCGAAATGTTGGGACAGCGGTAAAGGCAATGATGCAGCCAATGATGATTCCGGCAACCGACAGGTGACGGTTCAGCCTTCTGGGGCTCCATGTTTGTCCGGCCAGAATTGCGGCCTCGGGAATCAGGAGCCAAAACGCCGGTAGTCCCCAATGGGGTAAAACCTCTTTATAAGTCATCGTAAGATGGATCAGGGCGATTAGCGGCAGACAGCCCCAGAGGATCAGTCGGGCAGG
>Ga0214919_10000388_pt1 | contig 75392 bp, 84 predicted proteins | sample LL1503_MetaG_FD_177994 | JGI IMG/M metagenome (GOLD analysis project Ga0214919, IMG submission 177994) | Freshwater microbial communities from Lake Lanier, Atlanta, Georgia, United States - LL-1503 | ecosystem: Environmental > Aquatic > Freshwater > Lake | place: USA: Georgia | collected... | reverse complement strand
ATAATGCCAGCTTTGCGTGGATTGCTGAAATCATCGAGCGGTGTTTTCTTGACAGTACCCATGGACGTGCCCATGAACACATAGTGATCATTGGGGAAGGTTCTCATGTCACCAGTAATTGGTAAAATAACGTTAATTTTTTCGCCTTCAATTAAGGGAAACATATTGACGATGGGTTTGCCGCGTGAACCGCGTGAACCTTCTGGCACTTCCCACACTTTGAGCCAATACAAACGACCGCGATTTGAAAAACACAAAATGTAATCGTGTGTGTTGGCAATAAAGAGTTGATCAATCCAATCGTCTTCTTTGGTAGCCGCCGCTTGTTTGCCACGTCCGCCGCGTTTTTGTGCGCGGTATTCAGACAAAGGTTGGCTCTTGATATAGCCGCTGTGCGAAAGCGTCACCACCATGTCAGTTGGCGTGATGAGATCTTCGGTGACCAAGTCTTGCGCATTGTGTTCAATTTGACTGCGACGCGCACCGACTTTGGTTTGTCCAAATTCTTGTTTAACAAGAGTGAGTTCTTCGCTGATGATGGTCGATACACGCTCAGCTCTTGCCAAAATATCAAGCAAGTCATCAATCTCTGACATCACTTCTTTGTATTCGTTAACAATTTTGTCTTGCTCAAGACCTGTCAAACGTTGCAAACGCATTTGTAAAATTTCTTGCGCTTGTGTATCGCTCAAACGGTAGAGGCCGTCATTGCCCATGCCGTATTCTTTTTCAAGACCGTCGGGGCGATAGTCGTCTGCATTAATCACGCCGCCGTCTGCACGTGCACGCGTCAACATTTGTCTCACCAATTGACTGTCCCACGACTTGGCCATCAACTCTACTTTAGCAACGGGTGGCGTAGGTGCGCTGCGAATAATGGCAATGAACTCGTCAATGTTGGCCAATGCAACCGCCAAACCTTCAAGAACGTGACCGCGTTCACGCGCTTTGCGTAAGGTGTAAATCGTGCGACGTGTGACCACTTCACGTCGATGTTGAATAAAGACATCGATGAGTGTTTTGAGATTACACAACTTGGGTTGGCCGTCGATCAGGGCCACCATGTTGATACCAAACGTGTCTTGCAGTTGCGTGAGTTTGTACAAATTATTGAGAATAACTTCTGGAACTTCACCACGCTTGAGCTCAATCACCAAACGCATGCCAGACTTGTCGGATTCATCTTGAATATGACTGATGCCTTCGATTTTTTTCTCGTGTACCAAGTCGGCCATGCGTTCTTGCAATGTTTTTTTGTTGACCTGATAGGGCAACTCGTCAACGATGATGGCTTGTCTTTGCCCTTTATCGATATCTTCAAAATGACATTTGGCGCGCATCACCACGCGACCGCGTCCTGTGCGATAACCTTCGCGCACACCCTCCATGCCATAAATAATGCCTGCGGTTGGAAAATCAGGTGCTGGAATAATTTCCATCAACTCTTCAATCGATGCCCCTGGATTTTTGAGCAAGTGCAAACACGCGTCGACTACTTCATTGAGGTTGTGTGGCGGAATGTTGGTGGCCATACCCACGGCAATACCCGAAGACCCATTAACTAACAAGTTAGGCAACTTGCTGGGCAAAACCAAGGGCTCCTTTTCTGAGCCGTCGTAGTTGGGACCAAAGTCGACGGTTTCTTTGTCGATGTCGGCCAACATTTCGTGTGCAATTTTTGCCAAACGAATTTCTGTGTATCGCATAGCGGCCGCGTTGTCGCCATCCACCGAACCGAAATTGCCTTGGCCGTCGACCAACATATGTCGCAAAGAAAAATCTTGCGCCATGCGAACAATGGTGTCGTACACCGCGCTGTCGCCATGTGGGTGGTATTTACCAATGACATCGCCAACGATACGCGCAGATTTTTTGTAGGGTCTGTTCCAATCGTTGTTGAGTTCGTGCATCGCAAATAAAACGCGACGATGAACGGGCTTGAGTCCGTCTCGCGCGTCGGGTAGTGCACGCCCAACTATCACGCTCATGGCATAGTCGAGGTAGCTGCGACGCATCTCCTCTTCAAGGCTGATGGGCAGGGTTTCTTTTGCAAACTGGGACATTGAGATAGCCGTTCTAAATCTGGTCAACTGCGTATTTTAGGCTTTTGTGAAACCCCTCAGTATGTAGTCCAACCGCAACAAATAGATACCAATTCATTCATATTGAAGGCTTGCCGATATTAGGGTGGCCAATGTGTACTTTTATATGGCACAATTCCAAGAAGCCTTGGGGTTGATCCAAAGTGCTCTTGTTTCGCAGTCCAACTGCGGTTTTTTTTCCCCAGAGGAGAACCATGAAAAAATGCAATCAATTGGCAATCTTAATTGCCGCAGCAACTCTAGCAACTCTTGCCGGAGCCCAAGAAATAAACAACTGGCGAAATGCAAGTGGTGATGTTTGGAAAAATGGTTCCGGCCAATGCTGGCGCAGTGGTGCATGGACACCCGCAACAGCCGCCAAAGATTGTGATGGCGCAATTGCTCCTGCTCCTGCTCCTGCTCCTGCTCCTGCTCCTGCTCCTGCTCCAGCAGCTGCTCCACCAGCTCCGATAGCTGCAGCACCTGCTCCGGCTCCAGCACCCGCACCAGCTGCTGCATCAAAGGTAACTTACGCATCTGACACATTCTTTGACTTCAACAAGTCCGTTCTAAAAGCCGAAGGCAAAGCCAAGCTTGACGACTTGGTTGGCAAAGTCAAAGCCATCAATCTTGAAGTCATCATCGCTGTGGGTCATACAGACTCCGTCGGTTCAGACTCTTACAACCAAGCGTTGTCGGTTCGCCGTGCTGAAGCTGTCAAAGCTTATTTGATCAGCAAGGGTATTGAAAAGAATCGTGTTTATACCGAAGGCAAAGGCGAGAAGCAACCCGTCGCTGACAATAAGACAGCTGAAGGCCGTGCCAAAAACCGTCGTGTAGAAATTGAAGTCGTTGGAACACGTCCCAACTGATCTCATTTCAAATCTTCTAAAAGCCCCGTTTCGACGGGGCTTTTTTTTGCAACTTTGGGTATAGAAGTTGTTTTTTAAAAGAGAATCTGTTGATGAATACATCTAACGTTGACCCCGCCGAACTCGCCAAATTTTCTGAACTCGCACACCGTTGGTGGGATCCGCAAAGCGAATTCAGGCCACTGCATGAAATCAATCCGTTGAGATTGGCATGGATTCAAAAATGTGTCTTGCTTGAAAATAAACAAGTGTTGGATGTCGGTTGTGGCGGCGGTATTTTGTCCGATGCGATGGCTCGTGCAGGTGCACACGTCACAGGAATTGATTTGGCCACGCGCTCCCTCAAGGTTGCGCAGTTGCATGCGATTGAGACGCAAACACCTCGTGTTACCTATCAAGAAATCAGTGCTGAAGCACTCGCCGAGCAAAAGCCGCAATCATTTGATGTGGTGACATGTATGGAAATGCTAGAGCATGTGCCTGACCCTTCGTTGATTGTGAAAGCATGCGCGCAATTGGTGAAACCTGGCGGTTGGGTATTTTTTTCAACCATCAATCGAAACCCGCAATCATTTTTATTTGCCATATTAGGTGCGGAATATATTTTGGGTTTGTTGCCCAAAGGCACGCACGAATATGCAAAGTTCATCAAGCCCAGCGAACTCGTCAACGATTGCAGAGCTTCAGGATTGCAAGTGCAACAACTCAAAGGCATGCAGTACAACCCCATCACGCGACGCTACTGGGTCGATGAAAACACCAATGTCAATTATTGGGTCGCCACTCAACGAGAAAATTAAATCATGATCAGCAATCTCAAAGCCATTCTTTTTGATTTAGATGGAACCCTTTTGGATAGCGCGCCCAATTTGGGATTGGCGGCCGACAAAATGCGTCAAACTCGTCAGATGCCTTCTTTAGATTATAGTGAATACAGACCTTATGCTGGAGCGGGCGCAAGAGGGATGATCAAAGTTGCATTGGGTCATACACCCGACCATCCAGAATTTGAAGCGATGCGCGAAGAGTTTTTTAAAAACTACGAAAGTGACTTGATATCTTTGACGCACCCCTTTGTTGACGTGCCCAATGTTTTGTTAAGCCTTCAATCCAACCAATTCAAATGGGGCATTGTGACCAATAAATCGCAACGTTTTACAACGCCTTTGGTTAAGCAGTACTCAATTTTGGCCAACGCATCGGCTGTGATCAGTGGTGACACAACACCGCATTCCAAACCACATCCTGCGCCTTTGTTAGAAGCGGCCAAGCGCATCGGTGTTTTACCAAACCAGTGTATGTTTGTAGGAGACGATGAGCGTGATGTTCAAGCGGGCAGGGCTGCGGGCATGCTCACGGTGGCTGCGAGCTATGGTTATTTGAGTGATTCAAAAAATGTGTCTCATTGGCGCGCCGATTTTGAAATTGATTCACCGATTGAGCTATTGAAAATATTGAAACTGCACTAAAATGGGGACTTGGGGCTGCACTGGTTTCGACACGGGTTCGGACGCGCAGCAGGGCATGTCGAGGTTCTGTCACCTCGTAAATCCGCAGAAAAAAAACTAACTGCAAACGACGAACGTTTCGCAATCGCCGCTTAATCCGGTGATCCTTGCAACAGTTGGCCGATAGGCTGGGTTAGGGGGTCGCAAGACATCCTAGCTGCAAGGTAAAACATATGGGCTGGTACCTCATCGGGCATCTTGATGAGGGGCGAGAAAATAGGATGCTGGCTTGTTGCATAGCGTGTCGCTGTGCGATGCAACCGGCGAGAAACAATCCAGACGACTACACATGTAGAACTGCTCGAAAAAGACTTGTGGACGCGGGTTCAAATCCCGCCAGCTCCACCAATACCAAAACCCCAACTCGTCTGAGTTGGGGTTTTTTTTCGTCCGTTGGCGCGTATTGCCCCGTGTTGTTGCAGGTTCCTGCGGAAAGCTGTGGACCTCGCCCACCGCACGTACTAGCCTGTTCTGCACCCAGTTCTCTCTCTTTCGGCCATTTCTCTCTGTGCCCGTTGCGCAAGGGAATGGCCCGAAGTCCACAAGACTCGCCGTTCGTGGTCAACAAGATCAACAACTTACGAGTGGACGAATCAATCTGTTTGATTCCAGCATTGGTAGGCGGGCATAAAGCACAACCGGCCGCTTGTTCACAGGGATAGCAACGCCCGCTGCTCGTCCCACAGCAGGGGCGTCCCAGAGGCCAGGTCAAACAACGTGACGTGATCCGGCAAGGACTCATCCAGGATGGCTGCCACGATATCCGGCGCCAGGGTGGTGAGGTTCACCATCCGGCTAACGTAGGCTCGGTCCATTCCCTCCATTTCAGCAACGTCGGCCAGATTTCGGGCCTTGCCCGATTCGAGGAGCGCCAACCAACGGTGCCCCCGAGCCAGGGCCAGTTGGATCGGTGTGGGCGCACTGTCCCACCTCCTTGGCTGCAAAGTCGTGCCGTCTGGCAGCGTGACCGCCTTACGTCTACCCCGCCGGGTGATCTTGATTGGGATGGTGACATTGAAACTCCCGTTGCTGGCCGTCACCAGATCTGCGCTGCCCGTGGAGTTGATCTTGATCTCGTTCATGCCGCCACCTCATCGACTGATGCCGTTTGCGCCGGGAGTTTCAGTTCGACTGCCAGCCGCTCCAGGCCATTGGGTCGGAATTGCAACTCGACGGTGTGCAGCGTGACCACCACCTTCTTGAGCAGTAGGCGAACGATGCGTTCCTGCTCGGCCGGGAATAACTGATCCCAGACCTTGTCTATCTGCAGCATGGCGATACAAATCTTGGCCTCGTCAACCTGGGCATCCATGGCCGTCATCAGTTTGGCGACCCGTGTTTTGAGATCCGGTGCGCGCAAGATCAGGCGCATCTGCTGGACAACGTTCGCCTCCAGCTCAATCGCCGGCAAGCGCGGCAGACCGGACGCTCCTGCATGCTCCTTGTTCTCGCGTGTGTGGATGTAGTACCGGTACAGCTTGCCAGCACCCTTGCGGGTCCAGGCCACAGTCAGCGCCCGACCGTCGGCGCCCTCGATGATGCCCTTGAGCAGGAATGGGATGGTGGCGCGGGAGTTGTTGCCCCGCATGCGTGGACTGACCTTCAAGATGGACTGCACTGCCTCCCAGGTGCTGGGCTCAATCAGGGGCTGGTGTTCGCCCTTGAACCATTCATCCTTGTGCCGCAATTCGCCCAAGTAAGTCCGGTTGCCCAAGAGTTTGTAGATGAGTCCCTTGTCGATCAGCTTGCCCTCGCGGACATTGCCGTCCTGAGTAGTCCAGGCCTTGGAGGTGACCCCGTCCATGCGTAACTCTTTCATGAGCTTGGTCGTGGAGCCGAGTTCAACAAAGCGCGTGAAAATATGCCGAATGATCTTGGCCTCGCGCTCATTGGGAACCAGGCGACGGTCTTTCACGTCGTAGCCCAGCGGCGGCACTCCTCCCATCCACATGCCCTTGCGCTTGGAAGCCGTGATCTTGTCGCGGATCCGTTCGCCAGTGACCTCGCGCTCAAACTGTGCAAAGGATAGAAGGACGTTGAGCATCAACCGGCCCATGGAGGTGGTGGTGTTGAACTGCTGGGTGACCGAAACAAAGGAAACGCCGGCGCGTTCGAACACCTCGACCATCTTAGAAAAGTCGGCCAGGCTGCGCGTAAGACGGTCGATCTTGTAGACCACAACGATGTCGACGCGGCCGTCCTCAATGTCATTCATGAGCCGGCGTAAACCCGGGCGCTCCATGTTGCCGCCCGAGAAGCCGCCGTCATCGTAGTCATCGGCAACCGGGATCCAGCCCTCGCTGCGCTGGCTGGCCACGTAGGCATGGCCGGCTTCTTTCTGGGCGTCGATGGAGTTGAAAGATTGGTCGAGACGTTCGTCGCTAGACACACGACAGTAGACGGCGCAGCGCTGGCGCCGCTTGAGGACTTCGCTCATTTGCCTGCTCCCTTCCTGCCGGTGGTTTTCTTGGCAGCGGTCGACTTCAGCCCGAAAAACACTGGGCCAGACCATGCCGTGCCAGTGATCTCCTTGGCGATGCGTGACAGGCTCTGGTAGCAGCGGCCATCGAATTCGTACTGGCCATCGACTGTGGCCATGACCCGGTACTCCTTGCCCTGGTATTCGCGGGTGAGTACGGTGCCGGCCATGAGTCGGATGTCGCGGTCGAATTTTTTGTTCTGCCCTGACTCCAGGATGGCCTGGATTCGGCGCTTGTTGCGGTCAAGCATGTTGCGGTCGATCTTGCGAAATTCGATCTCCTGGAGCTTGTAGGCAATGCGCCGTTCCAAGAACTGGCGGTTGTGGGTTGGGGTGTCTTCGCCGAACAGGCTCTTCCACAGTGCCTTGATGTCGGACATGGGGAGGTCGGGCAAACTGGTGATTTGTGCCAGCACTGATGGCGGCGTGGCGTAGGGCGATTGCGTTGTGGTCATTTGGACTCCGTGACTTTGGTTGACGGGTCCGTATGAACGCTTCGGGTGCCGGAATATGCAAGTCCTAAATGGCTCTGTGAGGCCACATTTGCGGACTTCGCGACAGATTCTTCCCATACCCGGGAAATGCCCCTAGCCAGCAGGGTAGCCACCTCATCCATGCGTTCCGTGACGGACATGGAGTCAGGTGGTCGGCGGTTGATTTCTTGCATTGGTTGCCAGTCCTTGATGTTAAACGATCGAAGGAAAAATTGTCCCCGGGGGTCCATGGCAATGCCAGAGGGAGGTTTAGGACTGGCGCGGAAAGATGCTGGAATTTGCCAACCCCTGCGAAAACTGGGTGGCTTTGAATTCCAGCAGGTGATGGGCTTAGCGGTTCAGCGGTTGACCGTTGCGCGTGAAGCGATCAAACGTATCCTCGTCTGGCTCTTCATCTTCGTGTGTTGGGCGCCGCCATTCAGCCTGCGGTAGCAGAAGCAAGGTGAGCTTGTAGTCGTATTGACCAGCGCTCTTGACCAGTTCTTGAGCGCGGACATAGACCGGTTCATTGGTGAACCAAGTGTTGGCGCGAACGTCCTGCTGACTAACGGTCGTTTCTGCATTGGCGCTGTGGGCCAATGCCGTTCTCGGAAGCTCAATGACGTTCTTTCGGGTGGCGAAATATGCCCTTGACTTGAACGCATCCTCGTTCGACTTGGCCCAAAGCATGTGGTCGTCACGGCTTGCTATCAGGATCGCGCGCTCTGGCGCGATGTCGATCCATCGCAGAGCCGCTGCAGTGAGCGAGACGCCGTATCGATCTGCGCAATGCCCTATCAGATCAAAGCTGATGGGCTGGCCGTTGACCTGCCGACGGAAGTCATCGTAGGGCATCAGCAATGTCGATGCGAACTGATCTGCCTCGGCTTCGATGTCCCGTTTGCTAAGTTCACCCGTAGAGATTTCATCGTCGTGGCAGGCGAATTCATCCTGGAGTTCCCGATGAACCATGTAATGCCCAAACTCATGGGCGACCGTAAATCGCTGACGCCCCTCCGAGCCGTTGCCATCGTTGTAGACGATGAGCCACTTGGTCTTTGACTTGTTGGCTTTGAGCATCCCCTCAAAGCCGTCAATGCGTTCGCCCTGGATCTTGGTGATGGGGGAGTCGGGAAAGCACTGGTTCGTGTATTCAAGCGCCAACTGCTGTACGTCCACCGGGAATCTATCAATGCCCAACACCTGGTTGAGCATGTCTGATATCTGGTTGGCAACAGCCATGGGGCGCTTGTGCTTGGTCATTCGTCTTCCCAGGCGTCCAGGATTTTTCGAAGCTTCTTCTTTTCCAAGTCTGGCAGCAATTGGTATTTGCGGAAGAAAGCTTCGTCAGCGACTTTGTTGTCGGGGCTGGATTCTGGAGCGCTCACCAGAAATTCAGCGGTCACATTAAGCGCCACGGCCAGTTTGTTGATTTTTTCAAGGGAGGGATTGGCCTGTTCTCTGTTTTCCAGCTCCCACAGGTAGCTTTTGCTGGAATCGGTCATCTGGGCCAGTTGCTCAAGACTTAGTCCTTTTTCAGTACGAAGGTTCTTGATTTTTTCACCGAGAGGTGATGCCACTTGTCACTCCTTAACTATCCACATGGATACCCACAGGATACCACCATACCGAACGAATCCGTACCTGCTTGACATGACTATCAGGTGCCAGCAATAATTCGCACAAGTTCGGTGTACCGAACGATTCCGATCGGTGGAGTGTTGCGGCACCTCTCTGATTCTTCGGCGGCAGGTCCATGGATGCGCGAGACAAGGATGCGCACGCGGGCCACAGTAGCAAGGAAAAAAACAAATGTCAGCCTTCAACTATCGCGATCTCGTGCGTCAGGTGCGCAACCAGTACTGGGAGTTCTACTTCCAGGCCCGAAAAATCGAATTGCCCGAAGGGGCAACGTGGTCTCAGCCCGAAAAGGATGTCCAGGCCAGCATGCAAAAAGGCTTCGAAGCCTTGGATGAGGGCAAGCTGACATCGGTCTACGCAGAACTGCGTCGCGTGAAATGCATGGCCACTGTGCGCGGGGTCCAGGCTCTGCGCAACACGGTTCCACTGGGGCATGCGATGTTGGACGATTTTGAGCACCACATCAGTGATGCCGAGCGGGCGCTGTGGGCGCTGATCAACTGGCCCACCAAACTTGCCGAGGCCGAGTCCATCATTCAGGCCGATGCTGAAATTGGAAAGCGCACATGGCGTCGTATCCAACTTCCACCTGGGCAAGAGTTGCACCATGAGGCTGTCGACATCGACCCCCTGCGCAAGGCCCTAGCTGAAGCCTTCACGCCGAAAAAAGGCCGTCCCCGTGCATGCGAGATTGACGTGCTGACACGCCATCTCGACGGTGGGGTGCAGTTGGACATCCGTGTAGAGGACAACCTTCAACGCAGCCTTGAGTTTGGGGCAGATGACAAGACGCTGTGGCGTGACGTGCGTCCGCCCCTGCGTATGACCGCAATCATCTACCCCGAAAGTGGCGTGATTGACTTGTTGGTGGTTGGTGGTGAGAAGGCGCGGCAGAAGCTCATCGGTCCATTGGGCACGCATGTGTTCAAGAAGCCTCTGGAGCCGATGACCGTGAATCAGCCGCTTTTCTTGCTCAACCGGTTGCGTGAAGGTGTCATGCCGGACGAGCACAGCGGACTGGATCTGCATGACCATGGGGTGGTGAAGGTTCGGCTCTCCGAGTGCCGCCTCCGCTCGGTTCAACGGCCTCTGTGTGATTACGTGGTCAAGCCGCCAGCTGACAAGGACGCGCCTGATGCATTGGAGTGTGTTCGTGTGCAACACACCTCTACGCTCATGGGCACGGGCTTCAATTTCATCAGCGCAACCGTGAGTCTGTATTTCATGCCAGAAGGGGACTCCAAGAAAGGTCGGGCGCTGCACATCGGTTTGAAGCCGACGGGCATCAGCAACCTGCGGGACATGGAAGAAGCGGATGCCCGACTGGCGGAAAAGCTCGTATTGGCTTTGGGGGTGATGCAACAGCCGCCGACCACAGAAGCAGCTGATCAACCTGCAACTGCCATTGAAGGCGCCTGATCGTGGGCCCCATCAATGCGCCTGCATTGGCCGAGTTGTCCAGGTTGCTGGAGCAGCCTGGGCATCATCTTTTGCCAGATGCAGTGTGGGTCAGCGGCCAAGCCGAGGTGTTCAAGCATCTGAGGGATGTTCAGGCGCTGAGTCTTGGCCCTGAATTGACCGATGCCGTGTTGTGTCCAGACTGCATGAGCGGTGCAATACGGCCCGAACAAGTCGCAAATGGATCTCAAATTGGTCTTCGGGCCTACTGTGGCGAGTGCGGCTGGGTGCCGCTGGCAAAAGAGCGGGCGCGTCTTTGGCAGGCGAGCCCCGCCAAGGTTGCCGACTGGCTCAACGCGTCATTGGGATTGAGGTCGCGGTATCCGGTCACGGAGATTGTCAACGGCGTGCTGTGGCATCTGGGGGAACGTGAATTCAAGCGGCATCGTCACAGCCTGTTTTTCGGATGCCAACTGGCAGCAAACCAAGCCGACGTGGACGGGGCCCTTGGGAAGGCTTCTGCACCCGGCATGGATCTGACCCTTACCACAAGTGACATTACTGTTCTGCAGTCAGGTCGGCTAGGGCGTAGGTTGTTGGTGCCCCTGAGGGCCGTTGCGCAACTTCGCAAGGGCAGTTTGGTCATTGAAAACCTTGAAGCCTATGTCGATGGCCTTGCCCCGCTCGCCGTCTTAGACGAAACATCGCTGCGGCTTTTGGAAACCAAGCGGGTGGCATTGATCGGCGGCGCCGAAGTCTCGCTCTCACCGCAGGTATTCAAATTCCTGAAGGTGTTGCTTGACGCGGACGGCGATGAGGTTCACAAGCGCCAGATCGCTGCGGCACTGGAGATTCCCGATACCTTCAGGTTCGCTGATATCAAGAAGCGGCACCCTGAGGTGTTCGAGACCTTTGTGCAGTCGGACCAGAAGGGCTACTACTGGCTGCATCCCGACTACCTGCTATCCGAAGGGGGGTGAACCGATTAGCACTCAACCCCTGAACTTCAACCGCTTACTTTTGAAAGACCACAAATGACTGGAAAAAACCAACACGTAGTTCGCCGTGACGACCAATGGGCCGTCCGTGGTGAAGGCAATACCCGTGACACCTCGCTGCACAACACGCAGGCTGAGGCAGAGCGCGCCGCCCGCTCGATCGCGATCAACCAAAAAAGCGAGGTTCTCATCCATGGCAAAGACGGTCGCATTCGCGATCGCAACAGCTATGGCAACGACCCATCACCGCCCAAAGGCTGATTTGCCCAAAAAGCGACCTTCAAGAACGGCCCGGACTAACCCTCCGGGCCTTTTTGTTTCTGGCGGGTGCATTTGCCGCATTTGCCCACCCCTTTCTGCCTCTTTGCCCACCCCTTTGCCCACCGGTCCTTTCCGAAACTTTCCTCACGTTTTCGCAATTACTTGAAAGGAGAAAAACGTGAGTGTCAAACACCTCAATCAACGGCAATTGGCTGACCGTTGGGACCTAAGCGAGGCCACACTGGAGCGCTGGCGCTCTGAGGGCATCGGTCCCGTATTCCTCAAACTGCAAGGCCAGGTCCGTTACCGGATCGAAGACATCGAAGCCTTCGAAGTCGACAGCCTGCGCAAGAGCACTTCCGAGCGTGAAGTCAGCGGAGGTGCAGCATGAGCACCGATGTGAATTTCACCCCCGAGCAGGTGCTGGCCACCCCAGCTGGCACGCTGGCGCAGCAACCCGCCGAACTGCTCTTCAGCATCAAGAACGCCGCTGCTGATCTGCTGGCTTCTGGCAAAGCCCTGAGCGATCACATCGACCAAGCCATCGACTTCAAGTGGAGCGAGCGTGCCCGCAACCTGCGCCACGACGCTGGCAAGGACACCGGGGTCGTTCACTTCGACGACGGCAACGTGCGCGTCACTGCCGACCTACCCAAGAAAGTCGATTGGGACCAGGCCCGTCTGGCCGAGATCACCCGCCGTATCACGGACAGCGGTGATGACGCAAAGCAGTACGTCGAGATCAGCTACCGGGTGAGCGAGACCAAGTTCAACGCTTGGCCCGAAACCCTCAAGTCCGCCTTCGAGGCTGCCCGCACCGTCAAGTCCGGCAAGCCCTCGTATCGCCTTGCCCTCGTGAAGGAGTAATCACCATGTTGTTCAAGAAGAAAACCCCTGTTCAGAAATTGCGTGAGCGCCCCGAATGGTATGTGCGCGAACTGCCCGACACCATCCGCGTGCCGGCCCTTGAGGGTCATCGTCAGCAAGAAGTGACCGTCCCCCTGGAGGACGCCACGCTGGACGACATGGCTTTTGCCATTGTCGGCATTGAAGCCCAAGTGGCACAAGCCCGTCGCGGCCTGAGTGGTCTGCGCGAGCTGTACGAGCAAGCCCGCAAACGGGGCGCCATTGGCACCAACACGGTGGCCGAGGTGTTCTTCAGCGATGAGTTCCAGGAGGTGGCCAAATGAGCTTGCCCATCATCACCGCTGACCAACGCTTGGCTGAGCGTCGTGGCGTCAAAGGGGTCCTGGTCGGGAAGTCTGGCATTGGCAAGACTTCTCAGCTCTGGACGCTCAATCCGGTCTCGACCCTGTTCTTTGATCTGGAAGCCGGAGACCTGGCCGTAGAGGGCTACGCAGGCGACACCATCCGTCCTCGCACATGGCAGGAATGCCGCGACTTTGCGGTGTTCATCGGTGGCCCCAACCCGGCGCTGCGCGATGACCAGCCGTACAGCGAAGCGCACTACCAGGCTGTGTGCCAACGCTTCGGCGATCCGGTCGTGCTGGACAAGTACGAGACGGTGTTCGTTGATTCGATCACCGTGGCCGGCCGCCTGTGCCTGCAATGGTGCAAGGGGCAGCCCCAGGCCTATTCCGAGAAGACCGGCAAGCCCGACAGCCGTGGCGCCTACGGTCTGATGGGCCAGGAAATGATCGCCTGGCTGACCCACCTGCAGCACACCCGTCGCAAGAACGTTTGGTTCGTCGGGATCCTCAATGAAGCGCTGGACGACTTCAACCGCCGTGTTTTCACGCTGCAGATTGATGGCTCCAAAACCGGCCTGGAGTTGCCCGGCATTGTCGATGAGGTCATCACGCTGGCCGAAGTCAAAGCCGATGACGGTAGCAGCTACCGCGCCTTTGTGTGTCACACGCTCAACCAGTGGGGCTACCCAGCCAAGGACCGCAGCGGTCGCCTCGACGCAGTTGAGGAGCCGGACCTCGGTCGCCTGATGCAAAAGATCGCTGGTCCCGCACGCCCTGCCAGTGAGCGCCTGGACTTTGCCCGTCCGCAGCCCGTTACCTCCGAGGCTGCGCCCAACACCCCAACCACCGCCATTTCCTCTCAGGAGTCCTGATCATGACTTTTTTCGATTTCAATTCCGCCGCCGAGCAATCTAGCTACGACCTCATCCCCAAAGGCACGGTGCTGCGCGTGCGCATGACCATCAAGCCCGGTGGCTATGACGACCCCTCTCAGGGATGGACCGGCGGCTACGCCACCCGCAGCCTGACCACTGGATCGGTTTACCTCAATTGCGAATTCGTGGTGCTCGATGGCCCGTTCGCTCGCCGCAAGATGTGGTCGCTCATTGGGCTGTACAGCGCCAAGGGTGCCGAGTGGACCAACATGGGGCGGACTTTCATCAAGGCCATCCTGAACTCCGCACGCGGGATCAACCCGAGTGACAACAGTCCGGCAGCGCAAAACGCACGTCGCATCAGCGGCTTTGTGGATCTGGAGGGTATCGAGTTTGTCGGGAAGGTCGACTGGGAAAAGGATCAGAACGGCCAAGACAAGTGCGTCATCAAGTCGGCGGTGGCCCCGGACCACAAAGAGTACGCGGCGCACATGAACGGTTCCGCACCTGTGGCACCCAGCGCCACGGCACCGAACGCCTATGCACAGGCCACCGGACGCGCAGCGGTACCGGGTCGTCCCAGCTGGGCTCAGTAAGGGGGAGTTGCCATGATTCTTCGCCCCCGCCAAGCCTTGCTTGTGCAGAGGACCCTTGCGGCCCTCGGCGAGCATGGCAATACCCTGGCCGTAGCGCCCACCGGATCGGGCAAGACCGTGATGCTGTCGGCTGTGGCCGGCAGCCTCTTGGCTGAACCCGATGCCAAGGCCTGCATCCTGGCCCACCGTACTGAGTTGACCGGGCAGAACCGCTCGAAGTTCGAGCGGGTGAACCCGGGCCTCAAGACCTCAGTGTTTGATGCCAACGAGAAATCTTGGGATGGTAACGCCACCTTTGCCATGGTGCAGACGCTCTCGCGTGGCGCCAATTTGGAGCAGATGCCGACGCTGGACCTGTTGATCATTGACGAGGCCCACCACGCGGTTTCGCCCAGCTACCGCGAAGTGATCGACCAGGTGTTGGTCAAGAACCCCAAGGCTGCCATCTGCGGCCTGACCGCAACCCCGAACCGGGGCGATGGCAAGGGCCTGCGTGAAGTGTTCAGCAACCTAGCCGATCAGATCACGTTGGGGGAGATGATCGCCAGCGGTCATCTGGTTCCGCCCAGGACCTACGTGATCGACGTTGGCACCCAGGACGCCTTGCGCAAGGTGCGTCGTACGGCCACCGACTTCGACATGAATGAGGTCGCGTCCATCCTGAACAAAACCCTGATCACAGAGTCGGTGATCACCAACTGGAAAGCCAAGGCCAGTGATCGCAAAACCATTGTGTTCTGCTCCACGGTCGAGCATGCCAGCGACGTTTGCAAAGCCTTTAATCAGGCCGGCGTTCACGCTGTGCTGATCCACGGTGAGTTGTCTGATGCCGAGCGCAAGGAGCGACTGGCCTCCTATGAAACCGGTCGCGCCCAGGTGGTGGTTAATGTCGCGGTGCTGACCGAGGGCTACGACTACACGCCCACGTCCTGCGTGGTCCTGCTGCGACCCAGTTCATACAAGTCCACCTTCATTCAGATGGTGGGCCGAGGCTTGCGCACGGTAGATCCGCAGGAGTTTCCCGGTGTGGTCAAAACCGACTGCATCGTCCTGGACTTTGGCACTGCCAGCCTCATGCATGGCGCGCTTGAACAGGAAGTCAATCTCAATGGCCACGACCATGATGGTGATGCGCCGACCAAGGATTGCCCGGAGTGCGGAGCTGTCGTACCGCTGGCCGTCATGGAGTGCCCGTTTTGCTCCCATGTTTGGGAGCCATCAGAGGCACCAGATGGAGGCGTGCTGGACAAGTTCGTCATGAGCGAGATTGACTTGCTCAGTCGATCCAATTTCCGTTGGTGCGATCTCTTTGGCAGTGACGATGCACTCATGGCCACGGGCTTCACAGCCTGGGGCGGCATCTTCTTTCTCAACGGTCGCTGGCACGCGATTGGTGGTGGAAAGGGACTCAACACCAGGCTGCTGGCGGTCGGTGAGCGCACTGTTTGCATGGCCAAGGCGGACGACTGGCTCAACGACAACGAATCCGAGGACTCAGCCCACAAGACACGCCGCTGGCTCAACGAAGCGCCTACACCGAAACAGTTGCAGTACCTGCCGCCAGAGCTTCGGGCCGATTACGGACTGACGCGCTACCAGGCGTCCGCACTGCTGTCGTTTCGATTCAACCGCAACGCCATCGTTCGCTTGGTCAACGCGGCCAACGACGCGCATGTCCACCCGATCTTGGAGGCTGCGTGAAATGTGCTGTCTGCCATCGCAAAGCCAAGGGATTTGGCTGGTTCAACCCGCGCGTTCGCCGCTCAGACCCCTCTCGCTACAACGACAAGTGGGTGTTCTGCTCCCGCCGCTGTCAGGAGGCCTTCTCCACGCTCATGAACAAAACGGAGGGGCAAATGATCGACCCCAGTGATATGGAAATTTCAGCCATGCAGTCCTGTCTTGGGCCGCTGGGCGAGTACGTTGGCTCAATCGGTATGCAGCGGCCACTTGCCGACTACACCCGTAAGGAGGTGCTCACACTCATTGATGTGGTCGTTACCAAATATCAAGACCAGATGCTCGAAGAGCACGAGCGTATGGCAGCCAAGGACCGGGCGTTTTTGGAACAACGGCTCGCTGTTCAAGCCGCAGGCCGGCAGCAAGGACGGGTGTGATGCTCGACTTCAATCACCGTCCCAAATTTCATGAACAGGTCGGCGCGCTCATCGATGACGCGCTGGCGCGGGAGCGCGATGCGCAAACACCGCGTGACTACCTGGGCGCGTCCCGCCTGGGAGTCGCCTGCGAGCGTGCGCTCCAGTTCGAGTACACCCGCACGCCGGTGGACCCAGGGCGGGAGTTTTCTGGTCGTCTGCTTCGGGTATTCGAGGTGGGCCACCAACTGGAAGACCTTGCCATTCGGTGGTTACGCCTGATCGGCTTTGACCTGTACACCCGCAAGGCCCAGGGCGGGCAGTTCGGGTTTTCCGTGGCTCGTGGCCGGATCAAGGGCCATGTCGACGGCGTCCTGAATGGCGGGCCGGCGTCACTGGGCATGGGCTATCCCGCGCTGTGGGAGTGCAAGACCATGAACGACAAGTCCTGGCGTGACACGGTCAAAAACGGTGTGGCCAAGTCCAAACCGGTCTATGCCGCGCAGATGGCGATCTACCAGGCCTACATGGAAGCCAGCATCCAGGGGATCTCGCAGAACCCAGCACTTTTCACCGCCATCAACAAAGACAGCCAAGAGATCTGGTTCGAGTTGGTGCCCTTTGATGGCGGGCTGGCCCAGCGAATGTCTGATCGCGCCGTGCGTGTCATCACGGCCACCGATGCCGGTGAGGTGCTGCCCCGATTCTCGACCACGCCAACCCACCAGGAGTGCCGCTTCTGTTCATGGCAGGAACGCTGTTGGGGTGGGTCTTGATGCATGAGTCCAGCTACTTCGACTTCAACGATGCAGCGGATCGCGTAACCGGGACGACAGAAGATGTCGAAGGATTGCGCCATGCGCTGATCGATCGGCTCGAATCTGTCCTGCTTTTTCTGTTCCCCCAGGGTCGTATCCGTGGCGGAAAGTTCTACGTGGGTGACATTGATGGCTCACCCGGCAAAAGCCTGGTCGTTGAGATGGAGGGCGCACGACGCGGCCTCTGGTTTGACTTCGCTGCCGACATGGGCGGTGATGTGTTCGATGCCTGGGGGTTGTCACGCAACCTTTCGGTCAAGAACGACTTTCCGCGCATTCTTGAAGAGATCCGTCAGTGGTGTGGCGTTGCACCGCCTGTCGGCAGATCAATCAAGCGTGATGTCCGCCAGCAACCGATTGATGAGCTCGGCCCGTACACCGCCACCTGGGACTATCAGAGCGCCGACGGCACGCTGATCGCCCGGGTGTATCGCTACGACCCCCCCTCGGGTAAGGAGTTCAGGCCCTGGGATGTGCGCGCCCGCATGTGGCGTGCGCCCGATCCACGTCCGCTCTACAACCAACCCGCCATGGCTTTGGCCAGACAGGTGGTGCTGGTCGAAGGGGAGAAGTGTGCCCAGGCCTTGATCGATAAAGGCATCGTTGCAACGACAGCCATGAACGGTGCCAGGGCGCCCATCGAAAAGACGGACTGGACCCCGCTCAGGGGTAAAGACGTTCTGATCTGGCCAGATAGGGATGCGCCGGGCTGGGATTACGCCGAAGCGGCTGCCAAGGCTTGTAGCGCCGTGGGCGCACGGTCGGTGGCGATCGTTGTCCCACCGGAATCGAAACCTGAGAAATGGGATGCCGCCGACGCCGTGGTCGAAGACTTTGACTGCGTGGAGTTCTTGCATTCTGGCGAGCGCATCAACGTCAAGGCCAGCACAGCAAGCCTGCCCATCTATTCCATGGGCGAGATCCTGGACGACCACACGCCTGTGCCTGCTGATTTGGTCTCTAACCGGATCGTCACGCCGGGCGGCATCGCTGTTTTTGGCGGTGCCCCCAAGGTTGGCAAGAGCGACTTCTTGCTGGCATGGCTCGCTCACATGGCTGCCGGTCTGACGTTCTTGGAAATGGTGCCAGCAAGGCCACTCAGGGTTGCCTACATCCAGGCCGAAGTCCGATACCCGTACCTCAAGGAGCGCATGCACAACATCTTCCTGCCTAAGGAGGGGTTGGCGCTGGCACGTCGCAATCTGATGGTCACGCCCCAGTTGCACCTGGTTCTCAATGACGAGGGGCTGGAGCAGCTGATTCATGCCATCAGTACGCACTTCGGTGGTGAGCCGCCGGACATCATTGCCATTGATCCGATCCGAAACGTATTCGACGGTGGCGGCGTGGGTGGTGAGAACGACAACGACGCCATGATGTTCTTCCTCACACGCCGTGTGACCAAGCTGCACCTCGCGGTCAATCCGGATGCTGGCGTGATCTTGGTCCACCACACCAAGAAGATCACCAAACGCCAGTTCGAGGAAGACCCATTCCAGGCTTTTGCAGGTGCGAGCAGCCTACGCAGCTATTACTCGTCAAGCCTGATGCTGCATCGGCCGGATGAGTCGACCACGGTGCGCCAGTTGATCTTTGAGTTGCGCAATGGCCCGGGATTGCCCATCCGCTACGTCGACAAGATCGACAACCAGTGGGAGATCGTCAATGCCAGTGAGCGGCTAGTCCTCAAGGAGTACGGGCAGCGGCTCGATGCAGAGCGGCTGCGCAAACTTGATGTGATCTTGCAGATCCTGCTCGATGAAGGGTTCAAGGGCAACTGCTACACCGCCAATCAGTTCGCCGAGGCCTTCGAAGGCAAGGCTGGCCTAGGCGGCGAGCGCACCATCCGCGAGCGACTGTCAGCCCTAGCCACCCAGGGCTACATCAAGTATTTCCGCAACGCACAGGACTATGGGCTGCCCTCCATCGGCCGTTCCAAGTTTGGCTACCTGTGCGTCGAGGGCATGGTGGTCAACCTGCCTCAGGGCGAACCGGATTTAGACACTGGAGAGGTGCACACGGTGTCTCTGCGCGTCCTTCCCACCCACTACAAGTGCCCGCTTTCCGGGGCAGCGATGCCCGTTGAGAACCCGGAAGTGTGGGTCTATCCCGAAAACAGCAATGACCCACAGGAGTCCGAATGAACACGATTTGCCAAGATAGAGACATCACGCACTGCGTATTGGCGCACGCACGCATTGGCGCGCAGGAGCACGCACACGCTGTCATGTGCCGCGCTTTGGAAAACGCCCGCATAGACCCGCGTTTGTGCGACGCCACACACACCGATACGCAGGAGCAAGTTGGCAAAAAAGGGGCTGGAAGTTGGCAAAGTTTTGCCAACTGGATTCAGTTGGCAGACCGTTGCCAACTTAATTCCTTTTCAGATCAACCACTTACGTGTTTTCCGGTTCAGTTGGCAGTTGGCAGTTGGCAAAAGTTGCCAACTGGGCCAAGTCCTTGTTTTTATTCGCTTTCTGCCACTTCCGAAGTTGGCGAAATCTCCCCCTCCTACTACGTAGGAGAGGGGGCTGATGCCCTCTCTCCGTTACGTAGGGAGAGTGCCCACGCGCTCGATCCGGTGTCTGCATCGCGCACCGTGATCATGGCGATCGATCTGGGGACCACGACCGGTTGGGCCATGCGAACGCAGGACGCGCAAGTCGTCCATGGCTTTGAGAGCTTCAAGCCAAGTCGTTACGAGGGTGGAGGCATGCGCTACCTGCGTTTCAAGCGTTGGCTCAGCGACACGCGCCATCTGGCCAATGAAATCCATTGCGTTTATTTCGAGGAAGTTCGCCGCCATGCCGGCGTGGATGCGGCCCATGTCTACGGCGGACTGCTGGCAACGCTCACTGCTTGGTGCGAGCACCACAACATCCCTTACCAAGGGGTGCCCGTGGGAACGATCAAGAAACACGCCACCGGCAAGGGCAATGCAGGCAAGACAGAGGTGATGGACGCAATGCGGGAACTGGGGCATCCGGTGACCGACGACAACGAGGCAGATGCGCTGGCGCTGCTGCACTGGGCTTTGGACACACAGGAGGGATGACATGGTTGCAGCAACACTTCAATGGACAACAGATGACGTGGCCAACTGGCTCATCGAGGCCTCGCGCACAGCACATCGCTTGCCACCAGTCAGGGTGCAGGGCCACTTCAACTGCTGGCCCACCATCGTGCGAACAGACTACGAGCGCATGGCAAGTAACGACCCGCCGGTCTATCGCTTCCCTCCAACCCCGGTCGAGGTGGAACGCATGCTCGTCGTCATGCAGTGGGTTCAGTGTTTGGATGTGGAGCAACGCAAGTTGGTGTGGATGCGGGCTGAACGCTGGCGTTGGTACGACATCGGTAAACGCTTCGGTGTGGCTCCACGCACGGCACAACGGCACTGGGAGGTTGCAATTCAGACCATCACCGAACATATTTCGCGTGGAGGTTGATAGGCGTTGCGTGGCACAGCAAAACCATTCCAAGGGATGCGAACAGATGCGAAAGAAACGCGAATTTGGAGGTGTCGCGTTTTGACCGAATTCAGGATAAATTCTGTCTACGGTCGCGAGAGATGCGTCTCCAATAAAACAATTTCACAAACCCGCCCGGTGGCCCAAGTGGCAATACCCGGCGGGTTTTTCATTTCTGGTCCCCATGAATCCCATCCACATCGAATACCGCCAGGTCGACGTCCTGATCCCCTATGCCCGCAATGCCAAGCAGCATTCGGAAGCGCAGGTGGCCCAGATCGCGGCCAGCATCCGGGAGTTCGGGTGGGGCGCTCCGATCCTGATCGATGGCCAAAACAACGTCATTGCAGGCCATGGTCGGCTCATGGCTGCCCGCAAGCTCGGTCTGCCTGAGGTGCCAGTGGTACCGCTTGAGCATCTGTCTGACACCCAGCGTCGCGCACTGATCCTGGCTGACAACAAGATTGGCGAGAACGCATCTTGGGAAGACGAGCTGCTGGGAATCGAATTGGCAGACCTCAAAGACGCAGGGTTCGATCTGGGCCTGACCGGCTTTTCGCAAGAGGAGTGGGAAGCCCTGATCGCTGGTGAGGAGGCCACAAAGGATGGGCTCACCGATGAGGATGCCGTGCCTGAGGTCAGCGAGACGCCGATTTCGAAGACTGGCGACATCTGGATCCTGGGTGAGCACAAGCTGCTGTGTGGCGACGCGACCATGGCTGATGATTTCAAGGCCCTGCTGGGTGAAGAATTGGTGGACATGACCTTCACCGATCCACCCTACAACGTGAACTACGCGAACACGGCCAAAGACAAAATGCGTGGCAAGAATCGCCCCATCATGAACGACAACCTGGGCGATGGTTTCGGCAGCTTCCTGTTGGACGCATGCACGAACATCCTGACCCACACCAAGGGTGCCGTCTACATCGCCATGAGTTCCTCAGAACTGGACACCCTCCAGTCGGCCTTCCGTGCCGCTGGTGGTCGTTGGTCCACGTTCATCATCTGGGCCAAGAACACGTTCACGCTCGGACGCGCGGATTACCAACGCCAGTACGAACCCATCCTGTACGGCTGGCGAGATGGATCAGACCACTTCTGGTGTGGTGCCCGTGATCAGGGTGATGTCTGGAACGTCAAGAAACCCCAAAAGAACGACCTGCATCCAACGATGAAGCCAGTGGAGCTGGTCGAACGTGCTGTGCGCAACAGCAGTAAGACCCGAGACCTGGTGCTTGATCCGTTCGGTGGTTCTGGTTCCACGTTGATTGCCTGCGAAAAATCGGGACGCCGCGCCCGGCTCATCGAACTCGATCCGAAGTACGTCGACGTAATTGTCAAACGCTGGGAGGAGTTCACCGGTCGTAAGGCAGTCCGGGTGGGCGAGCTCATCCCCGAAGTTGCGGCTGATGCTGATCAGCCAAGTCTGGCCACATAACGGCCGCTGTCCCCGCCAGATGGATCCACGTAAAGATACGGGCGTCCTGGGGCGTGGACTTCAACGCACAGACGGCCCTGCATGAAGTAGCCACCTTTGCCCTTGAGCCAGTCGCGTGACATGTAGAGGTGCGTGGCGAAACCATCGAACTCTTCTGGGCTCATCTCCCGGGTCTCGGTGACGTAGACCACGTATTCACCCGTGGCGGCAATCTCGGTGATGTCTGCGGGCTTGCGTCCAAAGGGCAATCGGATGCTCAACTCTTCAACCTGCATCTCCTGGCCATCGAAAGTGATGGTCAGTGGTTTGCGCTCAATCGTGATGGTCATTGTTTTCATGGCTTGGCTCCTGGTCAGGCGACGCGGTAAATCCGCTGTCCACCAGCCTCCTTTGTCGAGGTGATCTCCAGGCCGAGCTTCTTCTTGAATGCGCCGGCAAAGGTGCCGCGCACCGTGTGTTGCTGCCAACCGGTGGCTTCACAGATCTGCGGGATCGTGGCGCCCTCGGGTCGCTTGAGCATGGCGATCACCTGCGCCTGCTTGCTGTTGTCCCGGCTGCGGGGCTTCGCATCTGTCGCGGCTTCAATGACCTCGTCGAGGGCCTTGCTGGTGATCGGTGCCTTGCGGGGCACACCCAAGGCTTCGTAGCCCTCGGCAGCAACGAACCAGTCCTTGCCGTCGTAAGTGATCAATGTGCGCTTGAACAGGCCGTCGATCACCTTCTGGCGGGCACCGCCTTTGATGTTCTCGGGGAACCAGGTGATCTTGCCCTCGGTGTGCTGATGTGCGTAAGCCAGGATGGCGTGTTGTGCAGGTGTGAGTTGCGTGGTCATAGTGCTCTCCGATCAGGATTGGGTGGAAATGGGTGCTTGATTGGTGTTGGCGGCTTTGCGGCCAGCTTCATAGGCCGCTTGAAGCGCAGCCTTGACACCCCAGACGCTCACGTCGTGGAAGTCCAGCCGGTCGCTGTGCTGGGTCTCTAAGGTCTCGATGAACAGATGCTGTTTGGCGATCTGCTCGAGCTGCTTGTTGGGGTCATTGGCTTTCATGTGTTGCTCCTTGGCTTGGTTGATGGTGTTCGTATGAACGCTCTGTTTCCAGAGGAAGCCAAGCTAAATCTGCGAAGCAGTTGCTTCTTTCTTGAATCAGTTGGAAATACCGGCAAATGCCCCGCAGCGCTCCCACTCCCTGTCGATACCCGGGTTGCGCTGAAGTGGTGACTGTGCCCGGTTACTGCGACGCACACCGGCCCCTGAGGCACCGTGATTACGGGCGTGCGCGGCGTGGGTTTGATGCCGAGGTGGGCTTCTATCAATCACGGCAGTGGCGCTCGGTGCGGGCGGCATTCCTGCGAGAGCACCCGCTGTGTGGTGCGTGTGGAGCCAAGGGTCTGCTGGTGGGGGCGCGTGTCGTGGACCACGTCCTGCCAATCAAAGATGGTGGTGCGCGCTTTGATGCGACCAACCTGCAATCGCTGTGCGTGCCCTGTCACAACAGCAAGACCGCACGCGAGTCAGCGGCGCGGTCGGCCCCCCCCCAGGGGGGGATGAATCTCTAGGGTTGGCCAGCCGCGATGCGCGCGCCAGCCTAAATTTTTTCGCGTGCAAATTGAACTAGGGGGGGGATCCCCCTGGATGGGATACCTATGGCCGGTCGAAAACCGTTGCCCACCAAAGTCAAGCAAATCAAAGGGACGCTGCAAAAGTGCAGAACCAATCTGAGGGAACCTAAGCCCATTGGTGATTTGGTTGAGCCGCCTGATTACATGCCCGAGGGGGCCAAGGCCGCCTGGCGCTACGCACTGGAGTGCGCGCCGCCGCATCTGCTCAAGAAGCTTGATATGTCGGTGCTGGAGATCTGGGCGTGCGCTGCAGACCTGTACCGCAAGGCCCAGGCTGGCATTGCCAAGACCGGATTGCTGGTGAAGGCACCCAACACGGGGGTGCCCATGCAGTCTCCGTATCTGGCTATCGCCAACAAGCAAGCCCAAATAATGACCAAGGCTGCAACTGAGATGGGCTTCACGCCCGCATCCCGGTCCCGAGTCATGCTGCCATTGGAGGCGGCTGATGACGACCTTGATCCCTGGGCCGACATCGCGGGGTAAGCGGCAATGTCAGTGACAAACTATGCGGCCATGGCCAAGCGCTATGCCGAACAAGTGGTAGCCGGTGAAATCCTGGCCTGTCGTTGGGTGCAACTGGCTTGCCAGCGGCAACTCAACGATCTGACGCGCTTCAAAGGCAAGTCCAGTCCATACCACTTCAACCCGAAGCTGACCGATAGGGACGGGCGTGGGTTTCATCCTGCCGACAACCTCTGTGCGTTCATTGAACGCCTGCCCCATGTGAAGGGGCCACTGGCGGGTGAACCGATCAGTCTGGAGCCTTGGCAGGTGTTCATCCTCTCTTCGGTGTTCGGCTGGGTAAAGGATGATGGCAAGCGGCGCTTTAGGCGCTCGTACATTGAGGTGCCACGGGGTAATGCCAAATCAACTCTGTCGTCGGCAGTGGCGTTGTACATGCTGGCGGCCGATCGTGAAGGCGGCGCTGAGGTGTACTCGTTGGCCACGACCCGTGACCAGGCACGCATTGTCTTTGGTGATGCCCAGACCATGGCTCGGCGCAGTCCGGGATTTCGGAGTCGGTTCTCAGTCAACGTCGGCGCGCACAACATGAATGTACTGTCCTCGGGATCTAAGTTCGAGGCGCTGTCGGCAGAAGGCTCAACGCTGGACGGCCTGAACATTCACTTTGGATGTGTGGACGAACTCCACGCCCACAAAACCCGCACCGTCTACGACGTGGTTGAGACTGGTACAGGCAAGCGAGACAACTCACTTTTGTGGGTGATCACCACTGCGGGCAGCAACCGCTCTGGCATCTGCTACGAGGTGCGGACCTTCGTATCCAAATTGCTCGATGGCGTGTTCGAGGACGACTCGCAGTTCGGGATCATTTACGGCCTGGACGATGGTGATGACTGGACCTCTGAAAACGCTCTGATCAAGGCCAATCCCAATTGGGGTATCTCGGTACGTTCGGAAGTGCTGGGGCCACTACAGGCCAAGGCCATGCAGTTGCCCAGTGCGGTCAACAACTTCAAAACCAAGCACCTCAACGAGTGGGTCAATGCGGACACGGCCTGGATGGACATGCGGGCTTGGGATGCCTGTGCTGACTCGGGCCTGGACATTGATGCCTTCATTGGTCAACCCTGCTGGATAGGCCTAGACCTTGCCAGCAAAACTGACATCGCGGCGCTGGTGCTGGTTTTTCAGCACCCGGAGATTGCGGATGCATATGCCGTCTTTGGCAAGTACTACCTACCGGAAGACACAGTGAATGCCGCTGGCAACAGCCAGTACTCGGGCTGGATGCGCACTGGTCGCCTGACGGTGACGCCAGGCAACGTGATCGATTTTGGTTGGATCGAGGCAGATCTCATGGATCTGACCTCACGATTTTCCGTGCAGGCGGTGGCCTTTGACCCGTTTCAGGCGACTCAGTTGTCTACCCGGATGCTGGCCGAGGGGCTGCCCATGATCGAAGTGCGTCCCACGGTACTGAATTTCAGCGAGCCGATGAAGACGCTTGAAGCCCTGGTGCTTCAGAAAAAGCTGGCCCATGACGGCGACCCTGTACTTGGCTGGATGGCCAGCAACGTGGTGGCCCACCTGGATGCCAAAGACAACATTTATCCACGCAAGGAGCGGGCAGAAAACAAGATTGACGGCATCGTTGCACTGATCATGGCGCTCGCGCGCGCGATTAAACCGGGTGACTCGGTAGTGCTGGGAGCCGACTATGAACTGATGCTGCTCTGAGCCAATGGGAATTCTTAGTTTCTTCGATCGTTTTCGAGCTTCCAGTGACGATCGCTCCCCTTGGGGGGACTTCTGGTTCGAGCCAGTGTCTATTCGCTCCAGTAGCGGCATTCGAGTCTCACCTGATGGCTCCCTGCGTTTGTCGGCGGTGTATGCATGCGTGCGCATCCTGTCGGAGACCATGGCATCGCTGCCCCTGGTTCTGTACCGCAATCGGGCAGACGGCGGCAAGGACCGGGTGACCGACCACTGGTTGCACAACCTGCTGTGCCGCCGGCCCAACCGGTACCAGAATCCCTTCGAGTGGCGCGAAATGCTGCAGGGCCATTTGGCTCTGCGCGGCAATGCCTACAACCAGATCATCACCAATCCACGTGGCGAGATCGTAGAACTCATTCCTATCCACCCTGACCGAGTCAAGGTCGAGGTGCTTACGACGGGAGAGTATCGCTACCGCGTGACCGACCGTGCGGGAACGGAGACGATCTTGCCGCGTGGTGCGGTGTGGCATTTGCGAGGTTTGTCCTCGGACGGTCTGATGGGAATGAGCCCAATTGAGCTCGCTCGGGAAAGCCTAGGTATGGCGCTGGCCGCCCAGGACTACGGTTCCCGGTTTTTCGCCAACGATGCCAAGCCCACCGGCGGCTGGATCGAGTTTCCTGGCTCATTCAAGGACGCGGAGGCGAAGAAGGTTTTCCGTGAGTCCTATCAGCAGGCGCAGTCCGGATCCAACCGGGGCAAGGTTCTCGTGCTGGAGAACGGCATGAAGTTTCACGAGGTAGGGGTGACCAACAAGGACGCCCAGTTCCTCGAGCTGCGCAAGTTTCAGATCACAGACATTGCGCGACTCTTTCGGGTGCCGCCCCACATGATTGCCGACCTGGACCGTGCCACGTTCTCGAACATTGAGCAGCAGAGTCTGGAATTCGTGATGCACACCATGACGCCGTGGGCGGAGCGTTGGGAAGCATCCATTGAGTCGGAGTTGCTGCTTGATGGGGATGACCTGGAGATTGAGTTTGATTTCTCGAACCTCATGCGCGGTGACGCAGCCAGCCGCTCGGCTTACTACCAGAGCGGCATTCAAAACGGATGGCTCACCCGCAATGAGGCCCGCATTGCGGAAAACCTCAACCCGATCGAAGGACTCGACGAACCCCTTAGACCACTGAATATGGTCGAGGAAAGTGATGCCCAGGACCTTGATTTTGGGGACGATCCGGCAGCAATTAACGAGACCTCCACGGACCCTCAGGACGATCAGGCCAAGGCCCGGTTGCATTCGGTAGTGGCATCGGCCGCTGAACGCTGGGCCAGGCGCATCAGCCGCTCTGGCGTGATCGATCAAAAGGACATTGCTCTGATCTCAGAGGCATTGGCCGTACCACTGGCTTCAGCTGAGCGCTGGGCCGCAGAACAAAACGGGCTGGAGTTGGCGCAAGCCGACCTGTGCCAATCACTGACCCAATTGGGGATGAATTCATGAACCATCAATTGCTGGTCGCCGAGTTTCTGGCGACCCCATGGGCACTCATGCCCGAACGACTCCATGCCTTGGCGTCAGTCGTCATGCGCTGGTCGGCCGGTATTCCGGCCGAGGCCGACAACATGATCCGGGTGCAGGCAGACCGTGTGATCCGTGAAACACGACGACAAACCGCATCGGCCCAGTCTGCCGGTGGCATTGTCGTGCTACCGCTCTACGGAGTGGTGACTCAGCGTGGGAACATGGTCGAAGATGTTTCGGGTCCTGGCAGTACCAGCACCCAGCAGTTTTCATCTGCGTTGCGCCAGTTGCTGGCCGATGACACGGTAGGCCAGATCCTGATCGACATCGATAGTCCTGGCGGCAGTGTGTATGGAGTTGCTGAACTGGCCGATGAAATCCAAAGCGCCCGTACTCAGAAACCTGTGGTGGCGGTGGCCAATTCGCTGGCCGCGTCAGCTGCCTACTGGATCGGTTGCTCAGCGTCCGAGTTCTATGTCACCCCTGGAGGTGAAGTGGGTTCCATCGGCGTCTGGCAGGCGCACCAGGACTACAGCAAGGCGCTCGAAGAATCGGGTGTCAAAACCACACTGATCTCGGCCGGCAAATTCAAGGTTGAAGGCAACCCCTACAGCCCGCTCGATGATGAGGCGCAGTCCTTCATGCAGTCGCGCGTCGATGACTACTACGCCGCTTTCACCAAGGCGGTGGCCCGTGGCCGGGGAGTGCCGATTGCGCAGGTGCGGGACGGCATGGGCCAGGGCCGTGTGCTGGGCGCTGACGCCGCTCTGGCGCAAAACATGGTCGATGGCATCGCCACCTTTGACGATGTCCTCAAAAAGATGCGACGTGATGCCAAACAGCAAGTCCGACCTGGCGCATCCCGTCTGAAGCAGGCTAGGGATTCCCTGGCTCTGCTGTAACCCATCCCGGTACGGCTCCGTCGAGCCGTTCCAGGTTCTTTCACGACCCGTCGGTCGTAATCCGTTTTTTTCCATCCAGCCGCCACACCCTGAGGTGTAGGGCGGTTTTTTCATTTCTGGAGAACCCAAATGAGTAAACAACTCCGAGAACTGCAGGCTCGCAAGGCCGGCCTGATCAAGGAAGCCCGCGCACTGACTGACCGTGCAGCTTCTGAAAACCGTGACATGAACGACGAAGAGGTCACAGCCTTCGACGCCCTTAAAGCTCGTATCGATGCAGCAAGTTCCTCCATCGATCGAGAGGCTGCACTGATTGCGGAAGAAGCACAGATGGCCATGACCGTCGCCACTCCGTCTAGCGGCATCATCACCGTGACGGATAACCGTTCGGCCGACCCTCAACATGGATTCAAAACCATGGGCGAATTCATGCAGGCGGTGTTCCAGGCTGAGAAGCCCGGCAATGGCGTCGATGATCGCCTGATGATCGGTGGTGGCCGCAGCGCTGCTGCCCCAGGCTCCTTCAGCAACGAAGCTGCCGGTCAGGATGGTGGTTTCCTCGTACCGCCCCAGTTCTCGCAAGAGATCTTCAAGTTGTCCCTGGGCGAAGACTCCTTGCTGCCCATGACCGACAACGTCGAGATCAGCGGCAACAGCATGGCCTTCCCCAAGGACGAGACCACGCCTTGGGGCACCAACGGCATTCGTGCCTACTGGCAGGGCGAGGCGGCATCTGCAATTGCCACCAAGCCTGTCCTAGGTTTGGCCACGCTGCGCTTGAAAAAGCTCATGGCGCTGGTGCCCACCACCGATGAGTTGTTGGACGACGCAAACGCGCTGACCAGCTACTTGCCGCAGAAGGTGGCTCTGTCGATCCGCTGGAAGACCAACGAGTCGATTTTGTTTGGTGCTGGTAACGGGGTGCCTGTTGGGGCCCTGTCTGCAGGTGCCACTGTGACGGTTGCCAAGGAATCAGGCCAAGCGGCTCAGACGCTGCTGCCGCAGAACTTGGCCAAGATGATCTCGCGCTTGCCCAGTGGGTCCTTTGCGAACTCGGTGTGGATCGTCAACAACGACGTCCTGCCGGCGCTCTTCACCTTGTCCCTGGGCAACTACCCGATCTACCTGCCCACGGGCCTGCCGGTGGGTGGCATTCAGGTTTCGCCCTACGGCACGCTGCTGGGCCGCCCGGTGTTTGTCTCCCAGCATGCAAACACCTTCTCGTCACAAGGCGACGTCATCTTGGTGGACCTGTCGTACTACCAGACTATCACCAAGGCAGGTGGCATGCAGACCGCCACGTCCATGCACCTGTACTTCGATGCTGATCTGACCGCTTTCCGGACCACCTTCCGAATGGATGGCCAATCCAAGATCGCCGCGCCGATTTCCCCGGCCAAGGGTGCCACCACGATGTCGCCCTATATCCAGCTGGGCGCACGCTGATCACTGCGAATCAACTCAACTCTCAAGGAGAACCTCATGTTTCCCAATGCAAAAGGCAGCGAACTGTTTGCCGTCCTCGCCACCATTGACCCCGCCAGCCTGGCGGTGGGTACCGTCACCACCGGCTGGCTTTCGGTGGCCAACTTCCATGCTCTCGTGGCCAGCATCGAAACCGGTGCGCTGGGCACGTCAGCAACGCTTGACGCCAAGTTGCAGCAAGCGCTCGATAGTTCCGGTACCAGTGCCAAGGACATCACGGGTAAAGCCATCACCCAGCTGACCCAAGCGGGTGGCGGCTCGGCCAAGCAAATCCTCATCAACGTCAAGCCCGAGGAGCTCGACACAGTTAACGGCTTCGGCTTCGTGCGCCTGTCGATCACTGTGGGTGTGGCGGCAAGCCTGGCCGGCGCCCAGGTGCTCGGTGTTAATCCACGCTATGCCACTGCGGACGCCTTTAACCAGGCAGCCGTGGCGCAAATCATCTGAGGAGAGCAGTCATGAAATCGATTCGATTCCTGGCCGACTTCTTCTCGGTCGATGGCTCTGGTAACAGTTTCGTGAAGTACGCCAAGGGTGGCATCTACCCGTCGGACGACGAGACTCTCGGTCAAGTTGCTGCTGGCTTCGCGGAAGAAGTGGATACCCCTAAGGCTTCCGCTGTGAAAAATCAAAGCGCTCCCACAACTGCCCAGGAAACCAAGCCAGTGGCAGCCAACGCTGACGCAGCCTGATCGCCATGCCACTGCAACTTGTCAGCCCGCCTGCAGAGGAGCCGGTGTCTCTCACGGACGCCAAGCTCCATCTGCGAGTGGATTTCACGGATGACGATGCGCTGATCTCGGCGCTCATCACGGCGGCGAGGCAGGCAGCGGAGACGATCACGGGCCGTCAGATTGTGACGGCGCGCTGGAAGATGGTGCTCGATAGCTTTCCTGGTCCAAGCTTGATGGGGGTGCCTGCCGGCAGCCCCTTCACGCTGCCTGGTCACGCGATCCTGATTCCTAAGTGCCCCGTTCAGTCTGTGGTGAGCATCCAGTATCAGGATATGGCTGGAATCTGGCAGAGCATGCCGACTAGCGACTATGTGGTGGACTTGGCTTGCGAGCCAGCTCGCATCACCCCGGTGTTCGGAAAGATCTGGCCTATCACGCTGCCTCAGATCGGCGCAGTCAGTGTCACTTTTGATACCGGCTATGGCGCTGCCGCTTCAGTGCCCGAGGGCATCAAGAGTTGGATCAAGCTCAGGGTTGGAAGTCTGTATGCGCATCGTGAGGAGGTTGCGGCCCTCTCGCGCGGACGCATTGAGACATTGCCCTTCATTGACGGGTTGTTGGACCCCTACAAGGTGGTGTTGGCATGAATCCCATCAGCGCAGGCATGCTCAATCGCCGTATACAGATTCAGCGCCCCAGTACCGTCAAAGACAGCCTGGGGGCGCCCAGTCGAAGCTGGATCAATGTCGCCACGGTCTGGGCCGATATTCAGCCATTGTCTGGGCGTGAGTCTGTAATCGCCAATCGGATTTCGGCTGAGATCACCCACCAGATCACTGTCCGCTACCAGACTGTTTTTGATAACCCTCAGCAGGTTGCGCAGATGCGGGTTCTATACAAGTCGCGCATCTTCAACATCCACTCGGCTCTCAACGAAGACGAAAGGCGGACGCAGCTCATCTTGCTGGTCTCGGAAGGACTTGACGATGGCTAAACGAGAACTCGTCAAAGTCGAAGGCCTGGCTGAATTGGCCAAGGCACTGCGGGAGTTGCCAGACAGGGTTGCTAAGAACGGGCTGCGTGTGTCGGTCTATGCGGGAGCCAAGGTCATCCGCGATGAAGCCAGGCTGCGAGCGCCCAAGGCCACGGAGTCACTAGGGCCCAATCAGCCCCCACCGGGAACGCTCAAGCGCTCGGTGATCATGAAGCACATCCCCGAGCTATCCAGTCTCACGCGTCAAACCTTCTTTGTGACCGTGCGTCACGGCAAGAAGTACCGCAAGCAGGGCAAGAAGGGCAACCTCTCGCAGGATGCATGGTATTGGCGATTTGTGGAGTTCGGTACCCGAAAGATGCGAGCCAGACCATTCCTTCGGCCAGCCCTAGAGGCCAAGCGGCGCGACGCCGTCCAGGCCATGAAGGAGCGGCTTGCCGAGCGGGTGGAACTGGAAGCTAAGAACCTCAACAGGAAATAGTTGTGCAGGACTTCTTTGACGCCATCAAGGACCTGGCGGCGGGTGAGGTCTATGCGCTTGTCGCACCAGAAAACACCCAGTACCCGGCCATTGTCTACACGCCCATCGTCCAAGAATACATCTTTGGCATCGATGGGCCACATGGCCTGCAACGCGTGCGCGTGCAGGTTGATACCTACGCCAGAACGTACCAGGAGGCATTGCTCTTGCAGGACCAGGTCCTGGAAGCGTTGCTGGCAGACAAGAGCACCGTCGCCGATGTGCGCATGGGGCTCTCCGATTTTGAAGAACAGGCCCGGCTGTACCGGGTGAGCGTGGACTACACCTACCACCGGTAGCAGTGAATCCACAAAACAGGAGCATTTACATGAGCAGCACCGCAATCACTGCACAAGGCATTGCCATTGCCCGATTTGGCACCACTGCCTTTGAGACCATCCCGAACGTGGTTTCGTTTCAGGGACCCGGTGGCCAGGCCGCCGTCATCGATGTCACCAACTTGGCTTCAGTTTCCAAGGAAAAGCGCGTGGGCTTGCGCGACGAGGGCCAGCTGACACTGACGGTTCACTACAACCCCGACGATTTGGTGCACCAAGGCCTCAGAACTGACCGTGCCAACCGTACCCGTCGTCAATTCAAGATCACTTTCACCGATACCAACCCTGCCACTTGGACCTTTTACGGTTACGTGACGCACTTCAGCGTGCAAGGCGGTGTTGATGCCGTGGTGCAAGCGTCCGTGACCATCGAGATCGATGGCGAGATCACCGAATCCTAAGGAACCGAATTTATGTTGACCCGTGAACAAATCCTGCAAAGCGAAGATCTGCCCCGAGAAACCGTTCAAGTGCCGGAGTGGGGTGGTGAGGTGCAAGTGCGCACCATGACCGGTACCGATCGCGATGCTTTCGAAGCCAGTTTGATTGGCAAAGAGGGGCGTCTCGAAAACGTCCGTGCCCGTCTGGTCTCCCTTGCCCTGTGCGATGAAACTGGTGCTCGACTATTTAGCGATGCCGACATCACTGTGCTGGGCGCCAAGAGCGCCAAGGCGCTGGACCGTGTGTTTGCAGTCGCTCAGCGACTGAACGGTATTGGCTCCGATCAGGTGGACGCCGCAAAAAACGCCTGATCGCCCATCCTTCCCGGCGCTTCGTGTTCCGCCTGGCCCTGGCTTTGGGTCGTCCGGTGCGCGAGATGCTTGCGAGCATGGGCTCGGATGAGCTGACCGAATGGATGGCGTATTACCAGCTCGAACCCTTTGGGGACTACAGGGCTGATTACCGCTCGGGCGTGGTGGCATCCACCTTTGCCAATGCCCACCGGGCCAAGGATGCCAACCCATTCAGGCCCGAAGACTTCATGCCCTTCCTCGAAAAAAAGAAACCCCAAGAGGAAATCCCTCTCAACGTGGCCAGGTTCAAGGCCATGTTCTCCCACAAGGTAGTCAAACATGGCTGATATCGGCTCACTGGTGGTCAAGCTTGCTGCCGAAACGGCCGAGTTCCGTGAAGACCTGGGCAAAAGCGCCCACCTTCTGGAAAAACACGCCGAATCCATGCGCGGTTCTCTGGAGAGGGTCGCTGAGGTGGCCAAGACCACCTTCGCGATTGCTATCGGCGTGGAATCGGTAGGTGCTTTGAAGGAGTTGATAGCGCATACGTTGGAGACGGTGGCAGCGCTGCAAGATCTGGCCGAGCAGACCGGGGCAAGTGCCACGGCCTTGTCCGGCTTTTCTCCTGTGGCCACCATCTCTGGCGTGGCCATGGACCAGATCGGGGTGGGCCTGACCAAGCTCTCCAAGGGCCTAGCCGGGGTGGACGATGAAACCAAGGGTGCTGCGCAAGCGCTGCAGTTTCTGGGTGTCAGGGCCAAGGACTCGGGTGGGAATCTGCGTGACCCAGCTGAGGTCATGAATGACATTGCCTTGAAGCTCTCCCAATTTGAGGATGGCGCAGGAAAGACGGCCATTGCGCTGGAGCTTTTTGGCAAGTCTGGAGCGAGCTTGCTGCCCTTTCTCAAGGACCTGGCCGCTAACCAGGACTTGAACATCCGGCTCACTGAGGCCGAGATCGAATCTGCCGAGAAGGCATCCAAGGCGCTGGGGCGCATGCGAGCCGAGCACAATTTTGTGGCTCAGACCATCGTCACAGCCGCGCTACCTGCCCTTGAAGAGCTGGTGGGTGAGCTCAAGGCGGTGATGCTGGGCACGCACAACACGGCAGACGCCATGGTCAAACTGCGTGATGACGGCACACTCAAGACCTGGGCTCAGGACACAGCGTATGGCATTGCCATCGTGATCGATGCGCTGCGGGGTGTGATCCAAATGGCCAAGGCCGTTATGGGCAGCTTCGAGTCGGTCTGGGCTGACATTGAATTGCTCGGCACCTTCCTAGCAGGTGGCAAGGGTCTCAACCCGTTTTCTGAGGAGAACCAGGCCACCCTCAAGACCGCATTGGAAAAGCGTAATGCTATCGTTGAAAAGGCCAACCAGACCTATGTTGACCTCTGGAAGATGCCGCTACTGGCCGATGCAGTCAAAGAGCGGTTCAATGCCATCAACCGAGGTGAGACGGAGGCCGCAGCCGAGGCCAAAAAGCCCAAGCTGAACTACAACTCAGCAACGGGTGCGCTCACCGCAGCGGCCATGGCCAGGATTGAAAGTGAGATCAAGCAATTGCAGGGTCTCACGGATGTAGAGACCGGCATTCTTAAGGACCGTCAAAAGATCATCGATCTGTATGAGAGCCAGGGCTTCATCAGCTACAAGGATGCGAGCGAGGCCCGGCTTAGTGCGCAACAAGATTTCACAGCTCGACTAGCAGAGCTGTATTCGCAGGAAGAGGCAATCCTAAAGAGTGGTCTCGCTACGGTGGCGAAAACCACCCAGGACAAATTGAAACTGCAGGACAGGCTTATTGAGATCACTCTTCGGCGACAAAGACTCGAGCGTGAAGCGCAGCAGTCCAACCTTGAGCGCGAAATCAAGCTGCCGGGTGAAACGCTCAAGGATCTGCAGGAGCAGGTGGCCAGGAGCCAGGGTCAGCTTCGATCGACCGAAGAGCAAATCAAGGTCCTGCGCGAGACGGGTTCAATCAGCGAGATTGATGCCCTTAGGCGTCTGTCTGCCGCGCGCAAGTCCAGCGCAGAAGAGCTGGCAGACTTTGCTGCCAAGGCTCGGGAGTTGGTGGAAGCCACGCCTGGCAATGACAAGTTGGCCGAGTCGTTTCGCCGCATTGAAGAGGCTGCCCGTCAGGCGGCCGATGGAGCGAAGCTCCTGGGGCAACGGGCGCTGGAACTGTCAGACCCGGGGGCTGGATTCTCCAAGGCGCTGCGCACTCTGGGTGAAGAAACCGAACAGGTAGGCAAGCAGATGGAGGCGGTGACCACCAAGGCCTTCAATGGGATGACGGATGCGCTCACCAACTTTGTGATGACGGGCAAGCTCGACTTCAGGTCGCTGGCCACCTCCATCATCTCTGACCTGATCCGCATCCAGATACAACGTGCCATCACGCTACCCATGGCCAAAGCACTGGGCAGCATGTTCGGATTTGCCGATGGCGGAATCATGACCTCGGCTGGCCCTTTGCCCTTGCGTACCTACGCCAGTGGTGGGGTTGCCTCATCCCCGCAACTTGCGGTGTTCGGAGAAGGCTCCAAGCCAGAGGCTTATGTGCCCTTGCCTGATGGTCGATCGATACCCGTCACGATGAACCAGTCCTCGTCCGGGGGCGGCGATGTTTTCAACATCTCTGTGAACGTGGCCGAAGGTGGTGTGACAACCAGCACAGGTCAGGGCAAGGATCTGGGACGGGCGATTTCCAGCGCTGTCAGACAGGAATTGCTGAATCAAAAGCGTGCGGGTGGTCTGCTCGACCCCCGAAGAACTGGATGAATTAAGGGGGCTTCATGGCGTCATTCACATGGATTGCATCGATTGGCGCATCACTCAGCCTCAAACCCAACGTCCGCAAGGTTTCCTTCGGCGATGGGTACGAGCAGCGCCTAGCCTTTGGCATCAACACCCAACCCGAGGTCTGGTCCCTGGAGTTCAGGGGCAAATCAACGACCGAGGCAGCTGCCATCGACAACTTCTTGCGTGCCCGTGGGGCGGTTCAGTCATTCGACTGGACCACCCCGAGTGGCATTGCGGGCAAATTTCTGTGCGAGGAGTGGAGTCGCACGGTGGAAGAACCCAATCTGGAAAACATCCGTGCCACGTTCAGGCAGGTGTTTGATCTCTCGTGACAGCCCAAACCATGACGACATTAGCCATCACCTCAGAAATCCAGCAACTCTCCCCGAGTGCTGTCGTCGAGCTCTTCGTGATGGACCTGACCCTCTTCAACGAAGGCGTAGTCCGCTTTCATGCGGGCACTAACGAACTGCGCCGTCAGGTGGTCTGGCAGGGCAACTCCTATGAGCCGTTCCCCATCCAGGCTGAAGGCTTTGAGTTCAACGGCAACGGTCAGGTGCCGCGTCCCAAACTCAAGGTAGCCAACGTCACGGGCAGCATCACTGCGCTGATCCTCTCCTACCAGGACCTGGTGGGGGCTCGGGTCACGAGAAAACGCACGCTGCTCAAGTACCTCGATGCCGTGAATTTCGGGACCGGTACCAACCCTACCGCAGATCCGACGGCCGAGTTTGCCGACGATGTGTATTTCATTGATCGAAAGTCACGAGAGACCCGGGATGTGGTCGAGTTTGAGTTGGCAGCCTCTTTCGATCTCGAAGGAGTGTCCTTGCCCAGACGGCAGATTGTTCAGAACGTCTGCCCCTGGAGCTACCGGGGCTCGGAGTGCGGCTACACCGGGACGGCCTATTTCAATGCCAACGACGAGACGGTAACTGGCCGAACGCAGGATGTCTGCGGCAAAAGGCTCGTTTCCTGCCAGAAGCGCTTTGGTTCGAATGCCGAGTTGCCCTTTGGCGGGTTTCCAGCGGCGGGGTTGATCCGATGATGGACTCCGTCAACCAATCGCTGGCGCTGGCCCATGCTGCCCGGGAGTTTCCCCGTGAAGCCTGTGGCCTGCTCGTCATCCACAAGGGCCGGGAGACCTATGTTCCATGCCGCAACATTGGCGTGGGTACCGACCAGTTCGTGATCCACCCCGAGGACTATGTCCGAGCCGATCGGCTTGGAGAGATCGTGGGGGTATTTCATTCCCATCCGAATCTGCCTGCTGAGCCCAGCCAGGCCGACAAAGTGGCCTGCGAAGCTTCTGGTTTGCCCTGGTTCATTCTGTCCTTCCCCTCTGGGCAGTGGCATGAGATGCAGCCATCTGGCTATATCGCTCCCTTGGTCGGTCGGGCATGGGCCCACGGGGTGCTTGATTGCTACTCGGTGATCCAGGACTGGTATCGGGCAGAGCGAGGCATTGACCTGCCGAACTTTGACCGCTTTGACGAATGGTGGAAGCGCGGTCAGAACCTGTACCTCGACAACTTCGGCTCGGCAGGCTTTGAGGCACTGGGCGCCGTTCAATCCCAAGAGATGGAAGTTGGCGATGTGCTCCTGATGCAGGTGGCTTCGCCCGTTCCCAACCATGCCTCCATCTACCTGGGTGATGGCCTGATCCTGCATCACCTGCAGGGCAGGCTCTCCAGCCGGGATGTGTATGGCGGCTACTGGCAAAAGATCACGACGCACATCCTGAGACACCGCACTGAAATAACCCAACCTCCATGACCACCATCATCCTTCTCGGCGAACTGGGCAAGCGTTTCGGGCGCAGGCACAAGATGACGGTTGCCTCGGCAGCGGAAGCGGTCCGTGCGCTGTGCGCAAACTTTCCAACCTTTGAGCGAGAGCTCGTGGCTTCAGGTGAGCGGGGTGTGGGCTACCGGGTGCTGGCCGGGCGGGACGCCTTGAATCTTGATCGGCTGCATGAGCCCACAGGGCAGCAGCACATCACGATTGCACCCGTGATCTCCGGTGCTGGGGGCAATGGACTGGGCCAGATCCTTTTGGGGGCAGCCCTGATCGCTGTGTCCTGGTGGAACCCGATGGGCTGGGCTGCAGCGGGTTCGTTTCTTTCGCAGGCCACGCTTTATTCGGTGGGCACCTCCATGATTTTGGGAGGCGTGGCCCAGATGATTGCTCCGACGGCCAAGTCTTCTGACCCTTCCGAACGACCAGAAAACCAGCCGAGCTACGTTTTCAACGGCGCTGTGAACACCACGGCCCAAGGGCATCCCGTGCCTGTGGGTTACGGGCGGCTGATTGTGGGTTCGGCCGTGATCAGCGCCGGCATTGATGTGGATGAAATAGCTGTATGAGCACCGTTGATTCGCAATTGATTGTCGGAGCTGGCGGTGGCGGCAAATCCGGGGGAGGCAGTGCTCGCGTGGCCCAGGAAGCGCCCGACAGCCTGCGCTCCAAGGCTTATGCCCGGGTGGTTGACCTCGTTTGCGAGGGCGAAATTGAGGGCTTGGTTGGTGGTTTGAAGTCAGTCTATCTGGACGACACACCCATCCAGAATTCAGACGGCTCGTACAACTTCACCGGTGTGACGCTGGAGGCACGGACCGGAACCCAGCAGCAAAACTACATCCCTGGCTTTTCCTCTGTGGAAAACGAGGTCTCGGTCGGGGTGGAGTGCAAGTATGGTCAGCCCGTGGTGCGCTCCATCACCGACCCGGACGTGGACGCTGTGCGCATCAAGGTCAGCATCCCGACGCTGACGCTGCAGGACACGACCAATGGTGACCTGAACGGTACCTCGGTCAGCTATGCGATCGACCTGCAGGCCCGGGGAGCCGGGTATGTGCAGATCCTGCAGGACACGGTTTCAGGCAAAACTTCATCGCGCTACCAGCGCAGTTACTACGTTCCTTTGTCCGGGACTGGTCCCTGGGATGTGCGCTTGCGCCGCATCACGGCCGACTCGACGCAAACCAGCCTGCAAAACAAGACCTTCCTCGAGTCCTACACCGAGGTGATCGAGAGCAAGCTGCGCTACCCCAACAGCGCGCTGATGGCCTTGCGGGTCGACGCCTCGCAATTCACCTCGATTCCCCGGCGCAGCTATGACCTCAAGCTCCTTCGGGTTCGCATCCCGTCGAACTACTTTCCCGAGACCCGCTCCTATGCCGGTGTCTGGGATGGCAGCTTCAAGGTTGCCTGGACGGACAACCCCGCCTGGTGCTTCTATGACCTGGTGACCAATACCCGCTATGGTCTTGGCAACTACATCCCAGAGTCGCAGGTCGACAAATGGGCGCTGTACCGGGTAGCCAAGTACTGTGACGAGTTGGTGCCCAATGGGCTGGGTGGCTATGAGCCACGCTTTACCTGCAACCTGTACCTGCAGACCCGGGAGCAGGCCTATAAGGTGGTGCAGGACATGGCCTCGGTGTTTCGGGGCATGGCTTACTGGTCGGGTGGTGCCATCACGGTCACGCAGGATGCGCCGCAGGATCCGGTCTACCAGTTCACCGCTGCCAATGTCGTCGATGGTGAGTTCGCCTACCAGGGGTCCTCTGCCAAGGCGCGGCACACGGTGGCGCTGGTCAGCTGGGTGGATCCGGATGATTTCTACCGTCAGAAAGTGGAATACGTCGAGGACCTCGCAGGCATCGCCCGTTATGGGGTGGTACAGGCCGATGTGGTGGCCATGGGGTGCACCTCTCGTGGTCAAGCCAACCGGGTGGGCAAATGGCTGCTGTACTCCGAGCAGTCCGAGTCGGAGATCATCACTTTCCGCACCGGACTTGAGGGTGCGGTGGTCCGGCCTGGCGATGTGGTCAAGGTGGCCGATGCCAGCCGGGGTGGCATGCGTCTCGGTGGTCGCATTGCTGCGGCCACAACCGTCAGTGTCACGCTCGATCAAGACCTGCCCGCAGGATCTTGGCGGATCTCCGTGGTGCTACCCACCGGTGTCGTTGAAGAGCGGCAAGTGGGGTCGCTCTCTGGCCGGACTGTGGGGGTGACCAGCGTGTTTTCGATGGCTCCCCAAGTTGGCGCGATTTGGGTGCTGTCTTCCACGCTGGTGGAGGCTCAGCTCTTTCGTGTGGTGCAAGTCGCTGAAAGCGAACCCGGCATTCACGAAATCACGGCGCTGGCGCACAACCCCAGCAAGTACGCAGCCATCGAGCAGGGCCTGGCCTTGCAGCCTCGTGCCATCACGGTGCTCTCGACCACGCCAGCGGCCCCGACGGGACTGATCGTGACCGAGAGCTTGTACCGGGTCAAGGATCAGGCACTCGTGCTGATCCAGCTCGGCTGGGAGCAGGTCTTTGGAGCATTGGAGTACCAGGTCACCTACCGCGTCAACGGCGGCAACACCGTCACACTGCCCAAAGTCTCCAGCACCTATCTGGAAATCCGAAACGCTGAGGCTGGTGACTATGTCTTCACGGTTCGGGCTGTGGGGGTGTCGGGCAAGCTGGGCAACTCCGCAAGCCTGAGCCAGAGCATTCTGGGCAAGCTCCAGCCGCCAGATGATGTGCAGGACTTTGTGGTGCTGCGCCGAACGACCGATTTGCTCTTGAGCTGGAGTGCCAACACCGATGCCGACCTCTCGGGGTATGAGGTACGGGTTGGCACAGGGTGGGATTCGGGTGTGATGGTCGGGCAGACAGCGGGCACGCAGCTGGTGCATGACCAAAGCGAGTCGGGTCAGTACAACTATCACATCCGTGCTTTTGACACCTCTGGAAAGTACAGCCAGCACGTCACTACCTTCCAGCTCACCTTGCTCGCGCCGTCCTCGGTGCGGCAATTCGATGTGGTGCAGTCGGCCAACCGGCTAGAGTTTCGTTGGCTGCCAAATCCCGAGCCGGAGGTTGTGGCTTATGAGTTGCGGGAAGGTGGTGCCTGGGACACCTCGATCTTCATCGCCGAGGTCAAGTCCAGCAGTTTCACGCTTCCTTCAGGCTTTGACGGTGAGCGCAAGTTCTGGATCAAAGCGATCGCATCGCCCGGCATTTATTCGGAAGAGGCCACCTTTGTCTCCACCGTGGTGGCGCAGCCTCAAAACGCGAACCTGCTGGTGACAGTGGATGCTCAGGCGACCCGGTTCCCTGGCGTGAAGCATTTCGCATCGGTCGAATCGGTCAACAGCCTAGATGTGCTGCGCATGGACAGCGGGGTAACCCAGTCCGAGTACCTGTTTGAGGTGAATCTGCCCACCAGCTACCGAGCACAGAACACCTTGCTGGCCAGCATTGGGGCGACGCTGGATGACCGCGAGACCTGGACCTCGGCCAATTACGCCTGGATCAGCTCTGCGGCCAAGCGGCAATGGACCTATGACGGGGCGCTCAAAAGCATCGAAGCGAGGTTTCAGATGGCCCGTGAGGATGCGCTGCAAGCAGGAGAGCTTTACGGCTGGCGACTCAATGGTGTGCTCAGCGGCTACGGAAACCCCGTTAGCTCTGAAGCCGTTGGCGTGGGCTACGGTGATGGGCGCTACGGCAGTGGCGTACTGGTCAAGGACACGACCAAGGTGTCCTGGGGGGTGAGTATTCCGGGTGTCTTTCATGTGAGCTTCTGGTTCATCCCGAACCAGATCACCACATCGGTCATTTGGACGGCCACCGGTGCTGGAGTGAGCCTCCTGGTCGGCTATGACTCTGTAGCGGGGACGTTCTTTCTGGAAGACCAACTCTTTAACCGGGTAGTGGTGCCTTACCCCGTGAACGTGGCCGATCGCATCTGCATCGGCGTGTGTCAGACGGCAACAGAACGCAGGCTCTTTGTTGGAAAGATGGGAGGGGAAGTTCAAAGCGCAAGTAAGCCACTGGCACCTACTTCAGGATATTCAACTCTCAAGCTGTACTGACAGATCAGTTCAGAAAAATCAATCAACCTAAGTACAGGCGATGCACCCATTGGGGCAACGCCTATTTTTTTGGAGAAATCTCATGATGGATGAAGGCATGCAAATCAAGGGCTCGCTCACGCTGGTGCTGGCCAAGCCCAGTGGCGAGGTCGAAGTGGTCCACAAAGACAACATCATCGTCAACGGCGGCTTTGACTTCGTGGCCGATGCGATTGGCAACTCTGGTAGTCGCCCCGGTGTGATGGGCTGGATTGCGGTGGGGACGGGCACGACTGCTGCGGCCTCGACTCAGACCGCTCTTGTCACAGAGATCAAGCGCAACGCCTCGACCTACGCCCACACAGCAGGCACCAAGGTGTTCACCTTCACGGCCAGTTATGCGGCAGGTGACGCCACGGGGGCATTGACCGAGGCAGGTGTGTTCAACGCAGCCTCGGCCGGAACCATGTTTGATCGTGTGGTGTTCCCAGTGGTCAACAAGGGGGTGGACGATAGCTTGACGGCTGTTTTCACCTTCACGATGAGCTGATCGGGCGATTGACATGGCCGAGACTGTCAACATCTCAAGCTCGCCGGGGGCCAATTACACCTGGACCACTGGCAAGTTTGCATGGAGCAGCGCCACAGCCGGTAAGAACTGGACGAGTGCTTATCCGGCGGTCTACAGCCTGAGTGTGGCCACGGACATCGCTTTCACGGAGTTGATCCAGAAGCTGGGGATCAAGCAAAGCTCTGAAACCATTGCCTTTGCTGAGAAGCAAGGCAAAGGGCTGGTACTGAACAAGTTTGAGGTCATGAGTTTCGCGGAGACCTACACGGACCTCATTGCTTTTGTGCTGAGGTTTGTTGAGTCCTTTGCGTTGGCAGAAAAGAACGGGCTTGCCAACACAAAACGGGTGTTCGAGGCGTTTCAGGTGACTGAGGGGTTGGCGCGGCAGATTGCACTGAGAAAGTACGAGACGCTGGCGCTGGCGGAGACCTACACCGACCTCATTGCGTTTATCTTGCGCGTGGGCGAAAGCTTCAGCTTTGTTGAGACACCATCCAAGGCGCTCACTAAGCCACAGTCAGAAAGTTTCAGGTTCACTGAAACGCTGTCCAGGTCGCAGGTCAAACGGATCTCCGAAGCGTTTGTGTTCGCTGAGGTTTTCGGTCGGACCGTTGCCTATCGCAAGGCGATCAGTGAAGGGTTTGCGATTGGCGAGGCGCTGCGCCGTGCGCAGACTTTGAAGCTGGCCGAGGCCTTGAACCTGGCTGAGCAATACCGAAGGCGAGCCAACGGGGTCATCAGCGACATGATCGTCGCCAGCACCGAGATCACCGAGCAGGACTTCATAGACATCATGGAGTCAGGCCATCCACCGGGCTACACCAACTTCCGGGACTTCATTCAGGGCGACTACACCTATCAGCGGGCGCTGTTCAGGGCGATTCTGACCTCTAGCAATGCTGATCGGGGCTACATCGATGGTCTGCGCGTCACGGTGGATGTGCCCGATGTCTTTGACCGTGGCACTGCCCAGGTGAGCAATGCGGCCAATGTCGTGGCGGTTGTCTTTTCCCGGCAGTTTCGGGTCTCGCCAGAGGTCACGCTCACCTTCAAGGGGGGCACCACTGTGGCCGTCCCCCGAATCCTGGGTGCGGTTTCAACCACCGGCTTCACCGCAGTTCTTGAAAACACCTCCGGCACCCGGGTCACAGGGGCCATTTCTTGGGTCGCACAAGGGTATTGAAAGGGCATTAAATGCAGAACTACACCGAAATTCCATCCTCAACGACGCTTTCTGACTCGTTGTCTCAGATCCTGAACAACGACAAGACAGCGCTTTCGCTCTCAAGCGGTACAGCATTTCCGACTGTCAACCTGCAACTCGGCATGCCGTGCTTCAGGACCGATGAGCAAAAGCTGTACATCCTCACCTCAGTAAGTCCTGCCAGTTGGAAAATGGTCATAGACCTGTCGGCCACGGTGGGTAAAGTGGCCAACGCGGACTTGCTGGACGGAATCGACTCAACGGGTTTTGCACTTGCTGGACATAACCACGATGCGACTTACGCCGCGCTGGGGCATAACCACAACGCTACCTACCTTGGAATTACGGCCAAGGCAGCAGATGCCGACAAGCTCGACGGCCTAGACTCCACGGCCTTTGTGCGCTCGGTCAATGGCAACACACCAGATGCGACGGGAAATGCCACCGTACCGATTGATCTCTCGAGTCGTCTAGCCAAGGCTGGTGACACGATGACAGGTCATCTTTACATGGGTAGTGGAGCGGTCATTTATTCGTCCCAATCTGGCTCGGCAGACAACGCTCGCAATACTGGCTATCGCATGAATGATGGCCAAGACATTGGCGAGATGGGGCGTAGCAACCAGTACTACGACGATTTAGCGAGTAACTGCAATGGCGTTCTGCCCACGGGCAACTGCGCAGGTACTGCGTACTGGACGCCTCCCAATCTGAACTGGTGGACTTGGGGACTAGGTTTCAACTATTGCGCCAACATGGGTCAGTATGACGGCGCTGGTGGGACGAGCTACGGTAACTACGCCATACCCAGCTCTGGCTACAACTACGACGGCTACTACCTCGCGCAAGACGAGATCGGAGGCGGCGAGTACCACCGTTGGTATCGAGCTTGCAACTGCAACTGCAATTGCGGCAGCTACACCAATTGCAATTGCGGGACCACAGCCTTCAACTGCCGCACAAATTGCAACTGCAACTGCAACTGCGCCTGCTGTGGTTGCTGCTGATCCTGGAGAACACATGAAAGCCTATATCAACCGATCCAGCTACATGGCCCAAGCGCAAGACTATGCACTCAAGGTCCTGGTGGATGGACCGCAGGAGGAAGTGACGGTGATCTTTGCGACCCCGTTGATGAAATCGTCAGACCAGCAAGTGGTATTTTCAATTAAGGACAAGGACTATTTCGAGCTGGACCGACTGCTCGTGCGTACAAAAGAGTTGAGGCTCAGTCGAAACTGGGCAGACCGACAGGTATTCAGTTGTTCTTTTGACTGGAAAAGCGGGAAATGGCTTGCGCCGTTTCCTTCCTACACCTTCTCAATGCCGACCAGGTTTTCCGCCTTCGAATTGATCCAGATGTACAAGTTGGGCAAAGAAAACTCCATGTTGAGCTTCAACATTCCATTTGCGGGCAGTCTGTTTGACGAGTGTTTCTTGACCCTCAACCTGCACTCCACGCTTGGCGGATATGTCATTGAGGGCATCGATGCGCAGGACATCCAAAGTCTGGGATACGAGACTCACGAGATCACACGAGAGATGGTTTTTCCTTCTGTAAAAGTCAGCTCACCTGAAGAGGCCAAGCTTGATGCGCCAATCGAGTTTTCCGTGCAGATCGTCGACGGTATGGGAAACCCCTTGACCAACGACGCAGAGGTTTATTTTGAGGTTATCAACGGCTATTTGCCCAAGTCTCGCCAACGAACCATCCAGGGCAAGACCATGGTGAAAGTTTTGCCGCTGGGTTTGGACGTAGGCGATGCAGTCCGTTTGAAGGCTGGATTTAAGTTCTACCCCGCGCTGGACGATGCGCTGGTGGTTATTTCAGCTTGAGGTGGCTATGGAAGTCGTAGATCATTTGATCGATAGCACCCAAATCCTGAGGCTGCGCTCATGGATTCTTGGGCAGCCCCTAATCTATGGTTGGAGGGCCCATGGCAACGCGCCTGGGACGTTCTGGCATAGGAACTTCGTGTTGCCGGGCTCCCACAAGCACCATTACGACTCAGGCGCCTGGCATCCCGATCTGACGTTTGAGCAGTTGCTGAGCGCGTCAACGCCCCTGACGGATGTTGCACAAACCATCCAGCACCGATTTTTTGGTGATTCCGATATCACTCGTGTCTGGGTGAACGTCCAAAGCTTTGGCGATGAATCGGCGTTTCACCGAGATTTCCCGGAGGAGTTCATGGGCACTGCGCGTTCAGTGATCCTGTACGCGGTAGACCAATGGGAAATCGACTGGGGAGGAGATCTGGTCGTTCTGGATGAAGCCGGCGAGATCGAGGCCGCCGCCTTGGTCAAGCCCGGCAGGGCGGTGGCGCTCAATGGCTGCAAGCGCCATGCAGTTCGCCCCATCTCCCGGTACTGCAATGCATTACGCATTGCATTGGTCTTTGGTACGGAGGTGTCGCGATGATTGAAATGCTCTGGCCAACACCGGTGTTGAGACAACTTTCGAATTGGTCACAACAGGAGTTGCATGACCTCAAGGTTTTTGCCTTAGAGCGTTTTGCTTACCACAAATCCAACCCGCTGGACCATGGACTCCCAGATGTAGACGTGAAATTGCGCCTGCAGTTGAACTTGTTCCATCAAGTTCATGAAAAGTCTGCCCCCACGGTCTGGACGCGATTCAGACAATGGGTTGATGAGCAATACAGGGCTTACCTGCTTGCCGCACACGGTGTTCGAAATGCGGCCGATCTTCTGGTCGAAGCGAGATGCATTCCTGTCTGCTATCAGCCCGGCATGAGGGCTCAGCCTCACTATCACCACACTTGCGACCACGTCCTTTGCCTTTACCTGGATTGCGGCGAAGGACGAAGTCCGCCAGGTAAACGCGACTGGACCGTAGGAGATGGTGAACTAATTCTTCAAGACCCCCGCCCGATGGCGGGGTTTCCTTTTTGGGAAAAGGTTCACTACATCGAGACCTTTCCCGGTCTGGTGGTTCTTCATCCTTCGCGAGTTTGGCATGAAACGAACCCATTCAATGCGCAGGGCGATCGCGTTCTGTTGGTCGTGACACTGCGCGTCATGTCGCACAACTATTCCGATTTGTATTGCAACCTACAGGAGACTTGATGATCACTTCATACACTATTGGGCTCAATGCCCGGCCTGGCTACAGCGCTCAAGTGGCCAAGATCGACGATACCCACATTCAGATGGTGGTGGGTGTCGAGCCACTGAATGGAAACCCTGGCTCGCGCCATACCTTCAATTTGACGATGCTGCCCGGCCAGGATATGGCTGAGCTTTGTCGCGCTGCTTATCCCATTGCGTTTGAAGGGGGTGAGCTTTGAAATTCACACTCACACTGAGCGGTCAACGCGGATTCCAGCGGCAAGCCATTTATGACCCAGAAGATTCCAGTCTGATTTGGGCCGATAGCGGAGAGCCGTTGCCCCTGCCGCAAACGTTTTCTCGGCAAGAATTGGATTGGGAGCCGTTCTGGCACCTCCATCACCCATCTAATCCTGCTGGCAAGTCCCGAGACATCAAACACCTGAAGCTCCAACTTGGGCTCAAGTGCAATTACACCTGCCAATATTGCTCGCAAGCCCATCAGCCGCATGACCTCGACGGGCACCCCGAGGATGTCCAGCCTTTCATGGCGCAACTTCAGGGTTGGTTTGCCGGGGGAGCCGACGGCTTAGGTAGTGGCGTCAAGATCGAATTCTGGGGTGGCGAGCCGTTCGTTTACTGGAAGCTGTTGCGTCCTCTAGGGGAGGCAGTCAAAGCCCGGTATCCCCATGCGCAGCTTTCTATCGTTACCAATGGCTCGCTCTTTGACGATGAAAAGCTTGCCTGGGTTGAGGCGTTGGATATTGGCATCGGTCTCTCTCACGACGGCCCGGCTCAATCGTTCCGTGGCCCAGATCCACTGGACGATCCTGAGCGACTGGCTCACATCAAACGCTGGGTCTCTCGTCGTATGCCGATCGACAGGATGAGTTTCAACACGGTCATGCATCGACATAACCAGTCGCTCAAAAAGGTACGGAAGTTCTTCGCTGACAAGCTTGACTTGCCAGTTCAGGCCGTTGTGCTGGCCACGGAGGAGGTGATGCTTCCCTATGACACCTCAGGTCAAGCTCTTTCTCTTCAAGGTGCCGACCATGTTCCATATCTGCACCAACTCTTTTGGGAGTTGACGACGGGTTCCGCTATGGCGGTTGGGACGCTGCGCGATAAGGTCGATGAGTTTCTGCGTTCTCAGGGGCAAAGCCGGCCGTTGGCTGCGTTGGGCCAGAAGTGTGGCATGGACCGCTCAGACTCGATTGCTGTAGACATGAAGGGCAACGTCACCACCTGCCAAAACATGAGTGCTTCTACCGATCACAAAATCGGTCAGGTGAATTCATTTGACGACATTAGCCTAGATACGGCTTACCACTTCAGTACGCGAAGCGAATGTCCTCGATGTCCGGTGGTGCAACTCTGCAAGGGCGCATGTCTTTTTTTGGAGGGTGACTTCTGGAGCGGAGCATGCGACAACTCGTTTACGCACAACCTGGCCGTACTCTCTGCAGCCCTGTATTACCAGACCCAAGGACTGGTCCTCACGAGGGTTGAGGCTCCAGCTATTCGTGCTGCAAGCATCACCGGGTTAGATGTGATCAATCTTGATTTTGTTGAGGGCGGCGGAGACTTTTCTGCTCTCAGTGAAGCAAGAATTCCCACCATCTATCAGCCGGCGGTTCTTCAAGAGAGAAAGCCTTTCCCTATCGCCGTTGTCGCTGGTTAAGCGGCGCCGCGTTCAAACTGTACCTACGCCCGCCTGGCTATGCCAGTGCGGGCCATTTTTTTGGAGATCACATGACCGATGAAACTCAGCAGCCTTCGGTGCTCAGCATGCGCCAGGAGGATCTCGATGAACTGTTGACGCGTGCCGCCGAACGAGGCGCTGAGCGTTGCCTGGCCCACCTTGGTCTGGAGAACGGCCACGCTGCCCGAGACATCCGCGAACTGCGCGACTTGTTGGAGGCATGGCGAGACGCTCGCCACACGGCCTGGCAGACCGCAATCAAGGTTGCTACCACCGGAATTTTGGCCAGCCTGCTGGTGGGAGCTACCATCAAGCTCAAACTGATGGGAGGCCCGCAATGATCGAGACCTTGCTCGGTGGTCTCCTGGGTGGGGCTTTTCGTCTGGCGCCAGAGATCCTCAAGTGGTTCGATCGCCAGGGAGAGCGCAGTCATGAATTGGCGATGCAGGACAAGGCACTGGAATTCGAAAAATTGCGCGGAGCTCAGCGCATGGCCGAAATTGGCGCCAGTGCCGATACGGCATGGAACAGAGGCGCCATTGAGGCCTTGAAAGAGGCTGTGGCGGCTCAGGGTCGTATTTCTGGGGTGGGGTGGGCGGACGCCCTTTCTGCGAGCGTTCGCCCTGTTATTACCTACTGGTTCATGGGGCTCTACTGCGCAGCGAAGACTGCCGGTTTCATCGGTGCCTTAACCGCGGGCGTCAGTTGGGGCGAAGCCATCTTGCATGCGTGGACCCAAGCAGATCAGGCGCTATGGGCTGGTGTTTTGAACTTCTGGTTCCTGGGGCGTGTCTTTGATCGGGTGCGATCATGACTTCTGTCCCGCAGGCTGCGATCGATCTCGCCAAGCGGTTCGAAGGCTTTTGCAGAGTGCCTAAAAGTGATCCTGGCCGGGCATATCCGTACGTTTGCCCAGCCGGCTTCTGGACGATCGGGTACGGGCACCTGTGCGACCATGCCCATCCCCCGATTACTCTGGTCCAGGGTGAGGCCTACCTGGAGGCTGACATGCAGTTGGCACTGCTAGCAACGCTTCGGTTCTGTCCCGTTTTAGCGACCGAGCCTGAAACACGGCTCGGGGCAATCGTCGACTTTGCGTTTAACCTGGGAGCAGGCCGGCTCCAGACTTCAACTCTCCGACGGCGAGTCAATCAGAGAGACTGGGCTGGGGCGGCATCTGAACTGAGGCGGTGGGTGTACGGTGGCGGACGAGTTCTGCCTGGTCTGGTTGTTCGCCGCCAGGCAGAGATCATGCTTCTGGGGTGAAACCCCAGCGCCCCTCATTTGAGGACAAAGCGTGCAGTCGACTGCTTACCACCCAAGGAGATGACGGCTGCCACTTTCGTGCCAGCACTGACTTTGAAACTTCCGGTCGCCTCCAGTTTTTCCCCGCTGGGCTTGAGATCGACTTCTTGCTTTTCCGCGCCGGTCAGCAGCGTCAATTTGGCTGAAGCTTTGGATACATCGACTACCTTGCCATGGTCTCGCACATAAAGACGTAACGTCGTGGAATTAGCCACAAGTTCGTAGTCAATGTCCCTGACCGTGGTCAGAACGCCACCATGTAAGGGTTTGTGGCCTGCTTCATTAGGCCCAGCCCAAGCGAGTCCGCTCAGAAGCAACGACGAAGTGATCAGAAAAGTGCGAACTTTCATGTAAATTCCTTTTTGGGGTTGAGGTGAGGGACTAGATGTCAGAACGCCTCGGCGTCCTTGTCTTGCAAAAGCGCCTCGGCGGGCTTGCGACCGAAGAGCCAGAACATCGCAGGCGTGAGAAATGTGTCGAGCAACGTTGAACTGATCAGGCCCGAGAAGATCACTACAGCCACGGGATGCAAGATCTCGGTGCCCGGACGCTCGGCCTCAAAGAGCAAAGGTGCCAGCGCAAAAGCAGTCACCAATGCAGTCATCAGGACGGGACTCAAACGCTCCAACGATCCGCGCAGGATCATCTGCGTGTTGAAGGACTCTCCCTCAAAGCGCATGAGGTTGATGTAGTGGCTCACCTTCAAAATCCCGTTGCGCACTGAAATACCCGCCAGGGTGATGAAGCCAATTAGGGCTGCCACCGACAAGGGCTGACCTGACAACCACAGTCCCAACACGGCACCCACCAGCGCGAGGGGGATGTTCACCATGATCAGGGCCGACAGGACAGTCGACTTGTAGCGGCTGTAGAGCACTACAAACATCAACACCACAGAGACAACCGAAAGCAAGGAAATCAGGCGCGATGCTTCTTCTTGCGCCTGGAATTGCCCCCCAAGGGTGATGAAGTAGCCCTCTGGCAGTCGAGACTCTGCAGTGACTTTGCGGATGTCGGCTACGACCTCCGAGAGCGGCCTACCCGAAGCGTTGGCGGAGATCACGATGCGACGCTTGCCGTTGTCCCTGCTAATCTGGTTCGGTCCATCAGCGTCTTCAATCGTGGCAATCTTGGACAAAGGCACCCTGCCCAAGGGCGTTTCGATCAATATCTGGCCAAGGCCTTCAAGCGAACGGGCAGACTCTGGCAAGCGCACGACCAGCGCAAAGCGTCGACCTTCTTCCATTATCTGAGTGACACGTTCGCCTTCGGCCAATGCTTGCAGTGTCGAAAGCACTTGTGCGCCCGACAGTCCGTATTGGGCTACCGCAGCGTAGTCCAACCGAACCTTGATTTGCGGCGCAAGAACTTGCTTTTCAATTTGCAGATCGGCGATGCCTTGGATACCTGCAAGTCGGGAGCGCAAAGTGTCGGCTTGCCCTCGAAGCACATCCAGGTCTTCGCCGAAAATCTTGATAGCGATTTGTGAACGAACGCCCGAGAGCATGTGATCGATTCGGTGAGAGATCGGCTGTCCCACCTCGATGGAGGCTGGCAAATTGGCCAGTCGCGCACGAATATCTGCACGAACCTCATCCATCGAGCGAGTCAGCTCTCCTGAGGGTTTGATCCCCACATCCAGTTCGCTCACATGAACGCCCTCGGCGTGCTCATCGAGCTCAGCGCGTCCACTGCGCCTGCCAACGTGCACCACTTCCGGTACTTGCTTGACCAACACTTCGGCCTGGCGCGCCAGGGCAGACGATTCAGTCAGCGTGACGCCTGGGTTCAGTCGCAGGCCCACGAGCAGCGTGCCCTCATTGAAGGGGGGCAAGAACGTGGTGGGGAAGAATGGGACAGCTGTGGCGGCCAGCAGGACCGCAACCCCTGCGCTGGCCATGGCCACGCGAGGCTTGTCCAGAACCACCTGCAAGCTGCTCTTGTACCGTTGCTTGAGCCAGGCGAGCACCTTGGTGTCACCATGGTCCAGATTCTTCATCCGGGGCAGCAGGTAGTAGCTAAGCACAGGGGTGATCGTGACCGACACGAGCAATGAGGCCAGTGTCGAGATGATGAAAGCGATACCCAGCGGTACAAACAGCTTGCCCTCCAGCCCCGGCAACGCGAACAGAGGCAGAAAGACCAGAACAATGATTACCGTCGCATAGAGGATGGCTGAGCGGACTTCCATGGACGCCTTGGCTACCAGCGAGAGCAGCGGCTGGCGTTGGCTGGTATCCTTGGCACGGTCTTCTTTGAGACGGCGCAGGATGTTCTCCACATCCACCACGGCGTCGTCTACCAGTCCACCGATGGCAATGGCCAGTCCACCCAGCGTCATGGTGTTGATCGACAGGCCGAAGTACTTGAACACCAGTGCCGTGATGAAAATCGACACCGGGATGGCGGTGAGCGCGATGATGGTGGGGCGCACCGTACCTAGGAAGAAGAAAAGGATCGCTGCTACAAACACCGACGCGCCAATGAGCTTGCCTTGCAGCGTCGAAATCGACGCCTCGATGAAGCTGGCCTGACGGAATGTCACACGTGGGGCCTCCATCCCTGCGGGCAGGGAAGTCTTGAGGTCCGAAATGGCTTCCTCGATGGACTTGGTCAAGCTGGTGGTGTCAGCCGTGGGTTGCTTTTGAACGCCCAGGATCACCGCTGGCTTACCTTCAAAGCCTGCATCGCCTCGCTTGATGGCCGCAGCAAAAGTAACCTCGGCGATTTGTCGCAACAAAATGGGCTGCCCGTTCTTGGCGGCAATGGCTAGGTTGCGCAAGTCCTCCAGACGGGACGTGCGGCCCAGATTCCGGATCAGGTACTCACGCCCATTGAGTTCCAGAAAGCCGCCGGATGTGTTAGCTGAAAACCCGCGCAGGGCAGACTCCAACTGGTCCAAGGAAATGCCCAGGTCCGACATGCGTGCCGTGTTGGGCTGAACCTGGAACTGACGCACTTCCCCGCCAATGGGGATGATCTGTGCGACACCCGATATGGACAGGAGACGCGGGCGGAGCACCCAGTCGGCGTACTCGCGCACAGCCATCGGGCTGATCTTGCTCGGATCGACGGGAATTGCGATCTGCATGATCTCACCCATGATGGAGCTGATGGGGCCCATGCGGGGCATCACCCCGGCAGGTAAACCTTGCTCCATGGCCGAGAGCCTTTCAGACACCAATTGACGTGCCCGAAAAATCTCCGTGTCCCAATTGAAAGTCACGTACAAAAAGGATAGCCCCGCCGAGGATGTCGAGCGAATCGACTCCACACCAGGCAATCCGTTCATGGCCGTTTCCAGCGGGAAGGTGATCAACTGTTCTACCTCTTCGGCCGCCATCCCGCCAGCCTCGGTCATGATCGTGACCGTCGGCTTGTTCAGATCCGGAAAGACATCCACCGGCGTTCGTGTCAGTGTGAATGCCCCGTAGGCCATTAATACGGCGCCAGCAATCAGCACCAGTAGCCGATTGGCCAGACTGTTTTCGAGAAGCCACTTAAACATCGCGTGACTCCTTAGCGAACTTGGTTGATAAGTGTGGCGCCCTGAGTCGCCACACGATCACCGGATTTCAGACCCGAGGTCACCGTAACGCGTGCGCCGTCCAGTGGTTCAAAGGTGACGGTGCGAGGCTCAAACTTTTCAGGTGCAGTCTTGACCCAGACTACGTTCTGATTGGCTGCGTTCTTCATCAGTGACGCTTGGGGCACCGGGATGCCCTGCGTTTTTTGCTTGGACTGAATAACCACCTTGACCGGTTGCCCAACGGCCAAACCCAGCAGTTCCGGACTCTGCGCCTGGAAATTCAAGGGCAGTGCCTGCTCGCGTAAGCTGCGGGCAGCACCAATGAAGCTCAGCGGCACACGCTGATCACCGACAGCCAGTGTGGCGCCGCCAATGTTGCTCGCAATTGCGCCATCAAAAGCCAATGCTTCTATCCGCAGCCGTTTCGGATCGACGATTTCAAAGATCAGCTCACGGGCGTCGACCACCTGACCTGCGACGACTTGGGCAGACGCAACCACCCCGGACACCGGGGCCAGTAAAGCCTCCTTGCTGGCCAAGCCTGCGCTGACGGCCGACATGCGGTCCGTCAGGCTGACCAACTCGCTCTCAGCAGCTTCCACCTCTTTGCGTGGTACGGTGTCCGAGAGTTCACGCAAACGTGCCAGACGCTTTTCGGCAAGCGCCTTGGCAGCACGAATCTCTGCCAACTGAGCCATTTGACTGGCTCTCTCTAGGGGGGCGACAGCCGAGACCACATAGGCCAGCACCTCGCCTTTTTTGACGCTCTGACCCGCGTTGGGCAAGCCATTGGGCCCCGGCTCGATCCGTCCAGCGTTGATGGGTTGAACTTTCCCTCCAGCGTTCGGGTCCATCAGCACCCGTGCGTTGAGTTCAAAGGCGCGAGGCAGCTCGGCGGTCTCCACCACCAGCGTCCTGACATTGAGTTGCCGCTGCGCAGGCTTGGGCAAAAAGACGCTGCCATCGGCCATGCGTTGCGGACCATTGGAATTTCCCACGGCAGGGGCTGCGCCGTGGTCATGACCCTCACCAGCGAAAGACGGCGCGCCAGCGCCCGCTAAGCTCAAAGTTGCCGCCAGAGCGAGCCAGTGGAGCTTTTTCACAGTGTTTTTGGTTTTCATGTGGATGGCTCCTTAAGCACGACGGGTTTTTTGACGGAAGCGAACCATGACGCCCAGCGTCAGCAGCGCAAATAAACCGGCGCCGACCCACATCGCGATGGTTTTCCATGTAGAGCGAAGTCCTGGCACGCTTTCATCGGTGTGCAAATCAAGTTCCGTCGCCAATAAATCGGTCAGGTCACCGGCCTGGATGGTTGCGGTGATCGCAGTCACGCCGGTCTTGAGCGTGTCCTTGAGGGTGACTTCATACTCACCCTCGCCATGTTTTTGCGCTTTGTATTTGCTGCCTGCGATTTCCACCTCGATTTGGGCGTCGTTGACCGGGCTGTTATCTTTAAAGCGGTCCAGATAAAGCGTGACCAGCTTTCCATTGAGGATGCCAACCAGCTCAAGATCATCAGACGTTGCGGTAAACCGGGGCAGCGCAGATCCTGATGCTTGCGGTGCGGTGTCTCCGTGGTCATGACCAGGTCCTGCGATAGCCAATGGGCTAAGAAGTGTGAATATCAGAGCCAAAAAAATGGCCCTAGTCGATTGAATGAACTTCATGGTATTCCTTAATTCTTTGGTGATGAGCGGGGTCACTGGGGCAGCAAGCCCAAGGACTGGCGCCATGCAGAAATGGCGGTGGCCAGCTCGATTCGGCTGCGCGCTTCTTGTCGCTCTGCTTCAACGGCCTCGGCCTCGATGCGCAAGCGGGTCGGCAGATCGGTCTCGCCAAGCCTGAATGACTTGTCAAAAAAGCCACGAGACTCCCGGGCCAGCTTGGCTCTTCGCTGGGCTGCGTCGAGCTGGATGCGTGCGGCCTCGACGCGAGAAGCAGTGCCTCGCTGATCGGCCTGGATTCGATCTCTCTCAAGGATTAGTTGAGACTGCACTTCAATGGCTTCTGCCTGCGCTGTCGCGACACGGGCGTCATACCTGGGCCCTGCACCAAACGGCACTCGAATGCCGATGAGCATCGTCTGGCCATAACGTTCTCCAAATGCGCCACGGTCCCGAGTGGTGGCGACCGTTAGCTCGGGGTTGGAGCGTTTCTGGGTGCTGATCAGGCCAGCCGTGCGTTCGGCAACAGCGATGCGGTCTTCCAGCTCTGCAATGAGTGGGTGACGGGCTGATTGGGCCGGAGCTGGAGAGGGTTCACCCGCTGCATTGTGGGGTGATTCTGGTGCCGCGAGTCCGCCCGTGAGCGCATTGAGCTGCGCCAACGCAATTGCCGAGGCAGCCTGTGCCTGCGCTGCTAGCGCCTCGGCTGCTGCCACAGCGCCTTCTGCCTGATGCTGATCTGACCGGGCCAGGTCACCTGCCTGCGTCCTTCTGGCAACGTCTGCGGCTAGCCGCCTGGCGTTGGCCAACTGCTCACGCGCCAGCTCGGCATCTACGCGCGCTCGCTGCCAGCTCCACCAGGCATCCCTAACGGATGAGGCGAGCCGTAGTTGTGAGGCGAGAAGCCTGCGCTCGACAAAAGAGATTTCTGCCTGCGCCAAGTCGGCACTGGCCGTGCGCTGCCCAGGGAGCCAGAGCGGAACTGCGATGCCGATCTCGGCTTCACGCGCACCGTTGTTACCGGTCGCCTGGTCCGATCGCTGACTGATCTCAAGAGAGGGCGCCTCGGGTGACAGCAGGCCTGCAGCCTTGGCTTGGGCCTGCGCAGCGTCCCGTCGCGACTGCAGCGCGCGCGCTTCCGGCTGCCTTTGCCAAGCCGTCTCAAAAACTTCCTTCAATGACGCCACACCTGTTGGCGCAGCGCCAGAAGTGCTCTGTGCGTGAGCGCTTAAGACCCAGCAACTCAAAGTAACAACCGACAGCACAATTCGAAGATGTGCTGTACTTTTTTCGTTCAAATGCATGACTCATCTCCAATGGTGAAAATATCCAAGGAGATCAGCGAGCAGCGACGCAGGGGTCGCGGGCTTCAGTGCGCAACGCTTAATGCGTCATGCACACAAGCGCACAGGGGATTCGAAAAAGGGAAGAGGAAACCCGAGGCTCGCCGATCAGGCAAGCGTGGGCCACTGAGGCCGTTCAGGTCGCTCTGTGAGCGCTAGAGATGGGTTGACGTCGTAGTCGAGTGGATGATCCCGATCTGTCGCTGCCGAAGGCGTTGTCAGATCACTGGCCAGAGCCGCAGCGCAACCCAAGTGACACGTCGCGCAGTCATGATGAACTCCAGCAGATGAAGCACCATCATTGCTAGATTCACGGTGGTCTGCGGCTTGATGGTCGTGACTGTGGTGGCCTAGGTGGTTGGCGGTCACTTCGGATTCATGTTGGCAATAGCCGGCTACTGCTGCCCAGCTGAACTGCAAGGGCAACAGAACCAGCAAGATGATTGCCAAATACCGTTTCATAGTTAATAGTGTAGTAGCTTTAGGCTTTCAAGGCCACTAGCCCGGTTGTTGACCTCATGAATCCTGAGGCTAATCAAGAGGGGTGGCCTGTAAATGGCGGCCCTCACTTTGCTGCCTTGAGAAGGCGCAGCCCGTTGAAAACAACCAACAAACTCGCGCCCATGTCCGCAAAAACTGCCATCCACATGGAGGCGTCATCAAAGATGGCCATCAACAGGAACACCGCCTTGATACCGAGAGCGAGGGTGATGTTCTGCCACAATATGATATGGGTTCGTTTGGATAAGCGGATCGTTTCGGGTATTTGGCGCAGGTCATCGTTCATGACGACGACGTCCGCTGCTTCCATGGACGTGTGAGTGCCTGCAGCACCCATGGCAAAGCCAATATTCGCCTTTGCAAGTGCCGGAGCATCATTGATGCCATCACCGGTCATTGCTGTCACGCCGTATCGCTCTTGGAACTCCTCAATGGCCTTGAGCTTGTCCTCGGGCAGCAGATTGCCTCGGATTTCCGAGATGCCTGCCTGATGCCCAACGGTGCGTGCCGTAGCGGCGTTATCACCGGTCAGCATGATGGGAACGACCCCTAGCGCCTTCATCTCGGAAATGGCCTCGATCGATGACGGCTTGATCGTGTCTGCCACAGCGAACAGCGCGATCACCCGGTCCCGATTGGCCAAAATGGTCACAGTGCGTCCCGCCTCTTCATGGACTGCGAGGCGCGCCTCCAATTGCGCAGAACATTGGCTACGCTCTTCAATCCAGCGATGATTGGCCAGGATGTAGGGGTGTCCATCAATCACTCCTTGAACGCCACGACCTGCAACAGCTTCAAACGAATCGACCTCTCGGGGTTGTACCGTGAGCCCTTGAGCAATCGCTTTCGAGACGGGGTGATCCGAGCGCGCAGCCAGGCTCTTTGCGAGCAGTTCTATGTGCTCTGACGCTTCGTCTGTCGCCGCAGGCTCAAACGCTACCAGTTTGGGTTTGCCCTCGGTGATGGTGCCCGTTTTGTCCAAGGCGACGGCTTTGATCTTGCGGGCCTCCTCAAGGTAAACACCTCCTTTGATCAAGATGCCACGACGAGCACCTGCAGCCAGACCACTCACGACCGATATCGGCGTGGAGATGACCAGGGCGCAAGGGCATGCAATCACCAGCAAGACCAATGCTTTGTAGACCGCCTCCATCCATGTGAGACCTGCCACCCAGGGCATCAGCAAGGCAACAAGCAGTGCCAGGACAAAGACTGCAGGCGTGTAGATGGCGGCGAACTGGTCAACGAAACGTTGCGTCGGTGCGCGGGTGGCTTGAGCCTCCTCGACGGCTTTGATGATCCGGCTCAGCGTGCTGTCGGAAGCAGGAGCAGTGACTTGCATCTCCAGGGCGGATGCTTGGTTAATGGTTCCGGCGTACACCTCATCACCCGGCCCCTTGTCCACAGGCAGACTTTCACCTGTCAAGGGTGACTGATCCACCGCGCTCTGACCTGCCACAACGATGCCGTCGAGCGGCACACGTTCTCCCGGAGCAATTCGCACAATTGAATTCAATGCAACAGACCGCACCCCTAGTCGAAGCCAGCGACCATCTTCTTGTCGCACTTCTGCTTGCTCGGGTGAAAGGGCTAGAAGGCTCTTGATCGCACCCCGCGCACGATCAACGGCCCGCGCCTCGATGGCCTCAGCAATCGCGTAGAGCGCCATCACCATGGCTGCCTCAGGCCACTGGCCGATCAAAAAGGCGCCCGTAACGGCTACCGACATGAGCGCGTTGATATTCAATCGCCCCTGCCGAAGTGCAGCCAGGCCCTTTCCATAGACTCCGAAGCCTGAAAGGAAAATGGCTCCCATTGCCAGCCCCATGCCCAGTGCTTTGATCCAGGACGTCGACGGAAACGCGTAGGCGATAGCTTCTGCTGCCAATGCCAAGCTAAGCGCTGCCAAAAGTTTTCCCCACACCTTCCAAAAAGCCGGAGATGCTGTGGATGCAATCGAAGAAGTTTTGCATTCTTCTTCCACGGGCTCAGGCTTGAAACCTGCCTTTCGAATTGCCTGTAGTGCACCTGGCAATGCCGCGTCGCTCGCGGAAATTATCAACATACGCGCACCCAGATCGAATCGCAGGGCATCAATTCCTTGAATACCATCCAACGCGCGACGGATCTCCGACTCCTCTGATGCGCAATCCATATTGGAGATGCGGAACTTGTTTTGCGGTCTGTCGGTGCGTGTTTGGGTCACGTCCTGCTCAGATAGCGTCGTGGTCGCGCATGCAGCGGCAGAGCAGCAGCTCACACTTTGGCAGTTTTCTGGCTTGGTGCTTTCTGGGGTTGTACTCATGATCTCTTTCCTAATCAGGAGCATTAGAAACCCTGTAGCCACTTCAGAGTCAAGGGCCTAGAATGGGATCAAGTGCTGTAGGAGGAACCCATGAGGATTGGAGAGCTCGCCAAGGCCACCGACACCCAGGTGGAGACCATTCGCTACTACGAGCGTGAGGCCTTGCTGCCGCTAGCCGAGCGGACTGATGGCAACTATCGGGTCTATGGGCCAGAGCATGTGGAACGGTTGATGTTCATCAGGTACTGCCGTGGGCTGGACATGACCCTGGATGAGATTCGAGCTCTGTTGCGCATGAAAGACTCCCCACCACAAGACTGCTCTGACATCAACACCTTGATTGATGAGCACATCAAGCATGTGTCCATTCGAATTCGCGAGTTGAAGTCCTTGCAGAGGCAGCTTGTTGAATTGCGCAGCAGTTGCGCTGGCAGCGGTGCAGTCAACGAGTGCGGTGTGCTCTCCGGAATGGCTCAGGCTTCCAAGGAGACCGGGCCGGCTGTGAAGCGAGGAGCTCAGCATGTTCATGGAACGCACAATTTTTCTTCAAGGGGGCGGGGGCTCCATGAGACCTAGCAGTAACTGTGTATGAGTTTTCCGCCTTCTTCAAACCTTCCCGCCCTGCAGGGCGGCTTGCTGGCCTTGATGGCCGCAGCCCTATTTGGCGCGAGCACGCCTTTGGTTCAAAAGCTTGGAGAAGGTGTGGGCGCCTTCACCACAGCGGCCTTGTTGTACGCAGGTGCTGCCGTCGTGGGTTGGCTTTTGCGTCAGCCAATTGAGCGCGAGGCGCGAATACGTCGTGCTGATATGCGCTGGTTATTTGCAATGGCCCTATTCGGGGCTGTGGTTGGCCCGGTGGCCCTTGCTTGGGGCCTGCAGCGCACCAGTGGAATGGGCGCGTCGCTTATGTTGACCCTTGAGGCCTTGTTTACAGCGCTGCTTGCATGGCGGCTCTACGGAGAAACCATGGACCGTCGGGTCTGGGCAGCGGTGCTAATCCTGTTGGCAGGTGGGCTCACGTTGGTGCTTGACCAGGGGCGTGATGGCGCCACGCAGTTGTGGGGGCTGCTGGCAGTGATGGCGGCTACCGCTGCTTGGGGTATGGACAACACACTTTCGCGGGCGGTTGCAGATCGGGACCCTGGCCAGGTGGTGCTCGCCAAGGCCGCGCTGGGCGCATCGTCGACTGCCGTTACCGCGTTGCTAGCGGGCGAGGCACTTCCTACGGTATGGAAAGCAGCGGGCCTGCTGGTCGTAGGAGCGGTGGGCTACGGTCTGAGCCTGCGGTTCTATCTTCTAGCCCAACGGGCATTCGGTGCTGCACGCACTGGCTCGGTCTTCGCTTTCGCTCCTTTCATCGGGGCTGCGCTGGCCTTCGCACTTGGCGATCGATCAGGCAGTTGGGGCCTGGTGCTTGGCGGCGTGCTGATGCTCATCGGGGTTGTGGTTCACCTTTCTGAAGGACACCAGCACGAGCATGTGCATGAAGCTATGGATCATGAACACGCGCATACGCATGAAGACGGTCACCATGGTCATCGCCATAATCCGATGCCGCAGGGTAGTCACAGCCATTGGCATCGGCATGAGGCCCTCACGCATAAACATCCGCACGTCCCCGATATCCACCATGCACACAGACATTAAAGACTATGACTACTCAACTCCGAAACCTGTCTGAAATTTCGGTTTTTCATTCGTAAGTTCAGCGAAGGACCGACCATCCACCATGACAACAGTGACACGCACCAATTTGAAATGCGCATGTGGGCACCAGGGGCGTATCGTCATGCGAGAAAACGACGCTCCGTTTTCTAGGCAGTACGAGGACTACTCTTTGGATGGGCTGAAAGGGGGCAGTTTCTCTGTCCTGGACCGGTTCGCAAAATGGGATGAAGTCTTTCGGGAGATGAAACCGGTTTGTCCTCAATGTGGGAGCAAGCTCACAGAGGAAAATATTGAGACCTGATCTTGTTCAAAACCGAGGCCCAGAAAGCAGAACGCCACCCGAAGGTGGCGCCGACTCTTTGCACGTGGAGCCATCATCACGCTAGGTGAGAGCGGGACATCCACAGACTTCCTCCAAATTCTAGCACAGAGATCGATGACAGGCAACCAGCAGAACCACCTCGTCCATTTCCTGGCTCCGGCCAGGATCGCAGGGTACCGGAGCTTCCTCAAGCTGACCTCCAATGAGGAGGTGCGGCGTGCGTATGCCTGGAACTATGCGATCTCAGCCATGGTGTTCCCTCTGCTGGGTTGTATCGAGATGCATCTGAGGGATGCGATCCATCGTGTCATGTCTCAGAGGTATGCCCCAGCGGGGGCGGCTGGACATCATGGGCATCCTTGGTACGACGATGTCCAGGCGCAGCACTATCCGTTCATCGGTGATGCCAAAAAGTCTATTGACGGGATCTTGCATGACAAGAAGACCAAGGCCAGAAGGAACCCGCAGCCAACCACGGATGACGTGGTCGCTGCCTTGACATTCGGGTTCTGGACCAATTTCTTCAGGACACTGTCGCCAGTTGATGCGCCGCCGATCATCTCGCAAATTTTCCCAAACCATCCCATCTTGAACCCCAAGCAGTGGGGCAATTCGCAAAACCGGCATCAGCTTGGACAGGATCTACAAATCGCCAACTTCTTCCGAAATCGTGTGGCACATCATGAGCCATTGTTCAAATTTCGGTACCAAGGGGCATACCCAAAGAGACTGGCTCAAGGGCTGACGAACCTGCGCGGGTGCATGGACCTCTGCCTGGTGATCAGTGGTTGGATTGATGGTCCCTCCGAGCAGGCTTTACGTCAGTCGGATTGGTTTCAACATTTCCAAGTCTTGTCGACCGAAGCCTGTTTCAATGATTGGGTAAGGAATGGCAATCCACCGGCCCACACCTATCCGGTGTAAGCGATGGCTCAAACGGCAAGATCAAAGGCTGCGGAAGTCTGCGGGCAAATGAGGAAACCGCATTTGCGGGGTCAGGGTTCCGCATGTTTCCGCAGGAAACCGATCCGAACCGAGGGTGTTAGCATCCGTTCATCTGATGGGAATTGAACCCCGGTCCTCACCCACCACCAAAAATTGATGCCCAACGGTTCTCCGTTGGGCATTTTCTTTGCGGAATCCCGCAAACACGCGGGGGTTCGTGCGGAAACCTGCGGACTTCGGCAGCCGACCATCCGACCCGTTTTAGACCACTTTCTGCTCTCTCTGCGCCAATAGTCTCTGTTCTGTCTGAGCACCAAAAGGGGCTAAAGTCCGCAAAGGAAATTCGTAGACCCCCATAAACAAAGGGTTTGCGCGCGGACGAATCAATCAAATTTTATTTCAGCATTGGTAGGCGGTGGAAACCGCTTTGGCTCAAACGGCCGAAAATGAGAAAATAGCGGCAACGGAAACCAATGAAGACATGACGCCCAGTAAATGGGAAAAAGTATGTGGTCAGGTAACGGAAGCGATGCGGTTGCATACGCGCCCGTTTGTTGCACCGCTGTCAATCAGCGACGACCAGAATGTGCGCCTTGTTGGGACTGGCTCCTTCGTAAGTTTGCCTAATCGTCGAATCCTGCTTACTTGCGAACACGTTTCAAGTGTGGGGTTGATGGGATACCAACTCTTTGGGACAGAGACTGTGCACTTGCATCGCGGGGCTTTTGTCTGCCAACCATTTCCAATAGATGCATCTTTCACGGAAATCGACGACAGCCTGTGGTCGCAAGAGTCGCATCAGGCAACAACGGTTCCTTATGAACGTTTTGCCTCGAAGCATTCTCTGATCGATAAATCAGAGATTTTATTTTTCCGTGGTTTTGCTGGTGAGAACAGTCATTACGGCTTCGGAGTGCTGGAAACCAACGGTACTGCTTATTGCTCACAACAAAAAGTTGTCGAGAACGACAACCCATGTCACTTTGAGATTTTCTGGGAGCCAAGCAAAACTCAGTTTATAAGTTCGACAAGTGAAGCCGAAAGAGTGCACGTTCAATGCGACGACCCTGGGGGCCTTAGTGGCTCTCTTGTTTGGAACACGAGGTACATTGAGGCTTCAAAAAATGGTCGGCAGTGGTCACCAGACATGGCGGTCGTGACTGGCCTGCTTCAGCGGTTGGATTCGAGAACAAAGACCGTACTTGCACTGAGGGTAGAACACTTGAAGCGCTGGATGGATGATCATTCCAAAACATAAAAACGTGAATTGGCGCATGATGAGTTTTACCATAAAAAGAGGTTTGCAATGGGTATTATTGATAAAACGACTTACAAGCTGAGTTGTGCAGCCTGCAGCACCAGCGAGACATCTTCAGTACTCGACAAGGGTTCAAACTGGAGTGGATCCTGGTGGCAAGGAGGTACGTCTTTCTCGCTGTTTAATACCCAGTGGTCAGAGGGAGGTAAACAAGAACCTGATCTCAAATTTGCCACTTGTAAAAAGTGTGCAGCTCCGGCCAAGGTTGAAACCACTTAAGGATGTGTACGGGCCGAGTTATGCGTTCTGTAGGCATATGGTCTTCATACCTTGCAACTCATATCGCACTCAACTAGAAATGCCGATTCGCTCCCGCTGCTCATCCCAAAGCGCGGGCGGGTCAACCGCCAGTTCGAACAAGGTGATGTGGTTCGGCAAGTTGTCCGCGAGGATGGCGGCAACGATATCGGGGGCCAAGGTGGTGAGATTCACCATCCGGCTCACATAGCTGTTATCGACGCCCTCCAACGCTGCGATCTCCTTCAAGGATTTGACTTCGCCGGACTCCAGCATGGCGAGCCAGCGGTGGCCACGTGCGAGCGCCAGCTGCAGCGGTGTTGGGGCCGTGCCCGATGGGCGCGGTGTGGCCGCCTCCCCATTGGGCAGCGTCACGAATTTTCGCCCGCTGCGGCGTTTGATTTGAATCGGGACGATCAGTGTCAAGCGACCATCACTGGCAGGAATGACCCCGGCGGCACCCGTGGTTTTGATCAGGATTTCGTTCATGCTGCTACCCCCATCCCCTCAACTGCTGGCTGTCGAAGTTCCAAGACCAAGCGCTCGATGCCGTTGGCGCGCAGGCGCAGCTCAATATCATTCGGCGAGACGATCACCTTCTCGACCATTAATTTGATGATGCGAGTTTGCTCGGGTGGAAAAAGTTGATCCCAAATCTGGTCTAGTTTCAGCATAGCAACGGTGACCTTGGCTTCATCAATCGACGAGTCAAACGCGATGGCCTTGGCAACCACACCTCTCAGAATATCTGGCGCACGCATCAGGCTGCGTAGCTGGTTGAGGACCGCCGATTCAAGCTCGGCCGCCGGCACGGTTGCCGACAACTACCAGCGATGTCATGAAAACGCCGAGCAACTGATCCTGCTGCAGTCTTGGATCCGCCAAGTGTCTGGAGGGAAATAGCAGTTCTCATCGACTTTTGTGGTCAATGAGCAGTACGAAGAAGAGGTGACTTTCTCTCCTTGACAAAGTAAACTAGCAGCAGTAAGGGTCTTGGTGGAAAAGAGGCGTTCCACGTTCAAGATAGAAACCAGAAAAAGCTATAACAGGAGAGGTATTCGTGCAAATTGTCGTCCCCATGTCCGGCTTTGGAGAGCGATTTCGCCGCGCGGGGTACGCTGTTCCCAAGCCGCTGATCGAAATCGATGGCAAGCCTATTGTTGCCCACGTTATCGATATGTTTCCTGGTGAAGCCAATTTCATCTTTATATGCAACCAGGAGCATCTAAACGAACCGGCTTACCGAATGGACGCCATTTTGAAAGAATATTGCCCTTCAGGTCGAATACTTGGTATCCCACCCCATAAGCTTGGTCCCATTAACGCGGTTCGTCAAGTGGAGCACCTGCTTGATCCGACAGAGCCGGTGGTTGTTAACTATTGCGATTTCGCGTGCTATTGGGACTGGCATCACTTCAAACGCTACGTCAAAGAGACAGCCTGTGCTGGAGCGATTCCAGCCTATAAAGGTTTTCATCCCCACTCGCTGGGTAGTACTAACTATGCCTATATGTGTGAAATAGATGGTTGGGTTCAGGATATTCAGGAAAAGCAGCCGTACACCAATAATCGCATGGAGGAGTATGCCTCCAGTGGTACCTATTACTTTGCATCAGCTCAGATCATGGGTGAGGCGTTTCGCACAGTGATGGAGCAGGATTTAAATATAGGGGGCGAGTATTACGTCAGCCTCGCCTACAAGCCTCTGCTTTCCAGCAAACAACCCGTTTCTGTTTATCCTCTCCAGCACTTCATGCAGTGGGGGACGCCAGAAGACGTCGCTGAATACACTACTTGGTCAAAAGCGTTCCAGGGGCTGATTACGCACTCTGAAAGTCCTCCATCTTCCAAGGGAGCCCTGGTTGTTCCAATGGCAGGCTTGGGGCAGCGCTTTGCTGATGAAGGCTATTTGCTGACCAAGCCACTTATTCCCGTTTCTGGATTGCCAATGGTGGCCCAGGCGACACATGATTTACCACCCGCTGATCATCATGTCTTTGTACTGCGAGCAGACATGCTTGGATACGCGGATGTGGCAAATCAATTAACGACACTCTATCCAAAGGCAATAATCAAAACCATTGACCGCGTGACTGAGGGACAAGCTTGCACGGCATTGATTGGTCTAGATGCTCTGAAAGATGAGGGAGGAAAAAGCTGCTTCCCGATAACTATCGGTGCTTGTGACAATGGCGCGCTTTACGACATCGATGCCTTCGGCAAACTGGTCAACGATCCGTTGGTGGATGTCATCGTCTGGGGTATTCGTGGTTATCCAAATGCAACACGCCACCCCAAAATGTTCGGATGGATCGATGCTGAGGGTGGGCTGATCCGCTCGATTTCAGTCAAAACTCCATTGAGCGCGCCGGCGTCTGATCCCATCGTATTGGGCACATTCACCTTTCGCAGGGCCGACGACTTCCGTCGTGCCCTAGATCGACTTGTCGCACGAGACGGTCGGATCAATGGGGAGTTTTACATTGATTCGCTGATCAATGATGCTATAGCACTTGGATTGCAGTGCCATCTTTTTGAAGTTGACAGCTATTTGTGCTGGGGTACACCAAACGACCTGCGTACGTTTGAATACTGGCAGTCTTGCTTTCATAAATGGACTAGCCACCCTTACCGACTCGGGCTTGACGGTCGCGTTCCCAGTGATCAAGTTGACGCCCTTGAGGCAAAATATCAAGCTACGATTCCTGCATTGCCTGCGGCTCTTGCATGATCAAGCGCGAACTAGCCATATTTTTGGTTGTTGGCGCCTCGACTGTCTTGGTCGACTTCATTAGTTACCGTGGCCTGATTGGATTTCAGGTCATGGAAGTCGACATGGCGAAAGCAACTGGATTCCTGGCCGGAACCTTATTTGCCTATTTTGCAAATCGTTTTTGGACCTTTGGCCACAAGTCACACATCCCGGGTAGTGCGTGGCGGTTTTCAGCCTTGTACGTGAGCACGCTTGGTGCCAACGTTCTAATCAACGCACTCGCACTAAAACTGCTTGCTGATGTGGCCGCTTCTATTCAATTAGCTTTTCTGCTCGCGACAGGAGTCTCTGCCTGCCTTAATTTTCTGGGTATGAAGCTTTTCGTGTTCAGACCGATTCCAGCGCCGGAGCTTCAATGAGATTTTCTCTAATCATTCCTTGTTACAACGAAGCAGCAAATTTGCCATTGTTGCTAGAGCGCTGCAAAGAACTGGCCGTTAGGCCTGATGTTGAGGTGGTTCTGGTCGACAATGGATCGACGGATAGCACAGCAGAAGTACTCCAAAATTTACTTCCAAAGTATCCTGGGTGTCGAAGCATTCGTGTCGAGAAAAACCAAGGGTATGGTTTTGGAATCGTATCTGGGCTTAGGGCCGCTGAAGGACAGATTCTGGGTTGGACGCATGCTGACATGCAAACTGATCCTCAAGACGTCTTCCTCGGCCTAGGGCTCTTCGAAAAGCATGGGGATGATATTTTTGTAAAAGGCCGGCGTTATGGTCGCCCTTTTATGGATGTTGTTTTCACTGTCGGAATGAGTGTATTTGAAACACTTTTGCTTGCACGGCCAATGTGGGACATCAATGCCCAGCCGACAATGTTTTCCCGCTCGTTCTTTGATGACTGGGAGACGCCTCCCGAAGATTTTTCACTTGATTTGTTCACTTACTATCAGGCCCAAAGCAGCGGCCTTAAGGTATATCGTTTCCCTGTCAGGTTTAGTGAGAGGGCGCATGGCGTCTCGCACTGGAACGTTAACTGGGCGGCGAAGTGGAAGTTCATCCGCAGGACTATAGACTTCAGCCTGCAATTAAAAAAGAAAATCTCGACATGAAACTCATTTCTCATCGCCGCAACACCATCGCCGAACTTCGGGCAACCGACCACAAATATGGGGTCGAAGTAGACATTCGAAGCGAGGGGCAGAAGTTGATCATGCACCATGATCCTTTTGTTGCTGGCGAGTCTTTTGATGAGTGGGTTGATGCCTATCAGCATGGAACATTGATTCTCAATGTCAAAGAAGAAGGTCTCGAAGCCCGTCTGATTGCTCTCATGGCCTCGAAAGGCATTGACGATTATTTTTTCCTGGACCAATCATTCCCGTTTCTGGTGAAGTGGTCGAAAACTGGCGAGCATCGTTGTGCCGTTCGGGTGTCAGAGTTTGAATCAATTGAGACGGCTCTGACTTTGGCCGGTAAGGTGGATTGGGTCTGGGTGGATTGTTTTACCAAATTTCCTCTGAGTGAAGAGGATTCCGTGCGCCTCAAGAAGGCTGGCTTCAAGCTCTGTCTGGTTTCTCCAGAATTGCAGGGGCGTAATGCTGAAATTGAAATCCCAGCTTTAGTCTCCTTGCTGAGAGCGCGGAACATCGAATCGGATGCTGTGTGCACGAAACGTCCGGACCTTTGGGAAAAGATGGCAATCCCGCAATGAAGAAATTGTGCCTGCATCCGTTGTTTTTCTTGGGGCTTGTAATTCGGTTAGCCCTGATCATTGGCATGGCCCCTTTAGCCGTATCTGAGTGGTATGTCCCGTTTCTGGATACCAGCATTTCTTCGTTGACACTCGACCCGTGGTCAAGATGGATGGCTGAAGGTGGTGCGCCGGCGGCCTTTCCGTATGGCTATGCGATGTGGTTGTCTTTTTTACCAATCACACTGGCCACCAAGCTGATTGGTGTGCCGCTGCAGTACGGCTATGAACTGACCTTGTTGGCTTTTGATTTTTGCTTATTGATCACGCTACATCACCTTTTGCCTGGGCGTCACCGGCTATTGCTGGCCGTCTACTGGCTGTCACCGATTGTGATCCTCGCAAGTTATGTACTGGGCCTGAACGACCTCGTCCCCGCTCTGCTATTGACTTTGTCAATATTTTTCATTCGACGAGTTGATCTAAAAATAGCCGGTATTTTCTGTGCAGCAGCGATTTCTGCCAAGTTGAGCATGATTGTGGCATTGCCTTTTATTATTGTCTACCTATACAACAATAAAGCGCTACGGCAGCGCATCTCTAAATTTCTAGTAGGATTTATCGTTTGTGCGCTGATTCTTGGCGTGCCCTTTCTTTTCTCTTCCGCCGGTATTCAAATGTTGTTCGGCAATCCGGAGATGGGAAAGATTTATCGCGTAGCGCTGAACTTGGGGGGACGTGTTTCCATCTACATAGTTCCACTGATTTACTTGGTCATGCTGTACCTGGCCTGGCGAGTACGGCGCCTGAACTTTGATTTGTTTCAAGCAGTCACGGGAATGTCCTTCTTGTTGATCGTATTAATGACTCCTGCCTCTCCGGGCTGGTTTGTTTGGAGCATGCCTTTTCTTGCGCTCTATCAGGCAATGAGCGGGCGAATCGCCATCCTATTGATAGGAGCGTTTTCTGCCCTGTATGTACTGAGTACGCTCCTTGTTACGCCACTTCTTTTTTCGAATGGGATGAATTTTGATTTGACCCATGCACTCCATGTGACGGGGCAAACAGGAAATCATGCCGTCTCACTACTGCATACATCTATGGTAGCTATAGGGGTAGTGTTGGCGATTCGAATCTGGCGTGAGGCAATCAGCCGCAATGACTTTTTCAGACTAAGCCGCAAGCCGTTTGTGATCGGAATAGCGGGTGATTCCGGGGCCGGTAAAGACACCTTCGCTGATGCCATCACGGGACTATTTGGAGGGCACTCAGTCGTCAAACTTTCAGGCGACGACTATCACCTATGGGACAGGCAGAAACCAATGTGGCAGGTGATGACCCATTTGAACCCCATGGCCAACGACCTAGAAGGTTTTTGCCGCGATCTTGTATCGCTGACTGACGGAAAGAGCATCCAGTCCAAGCATTACGACCATCAGACGGGGAAGATGAGCAAGCCGTTCCAAATTACGAGCAACGACTTTATCATCGCCAGTGGTTTGCATGCGCTTTATCTTCCGATACTTAGGGATTGCTACAACCTTAGGATTTACCTCGATATCGATGAAGGGCTACGACGGTATTTCAAGCTCAAACGAGACGTAAACCAGCGAGGCCATACGGTAGATCGTGTACTAACATCATTTGAAAAAAGAGAACCCGATTCTGAGCGCTTTATCCGACCTCAATCAACCTTCGCTGATCTGACTCTCGCCTTGCAGCCGATTCACCCTCGGATGCTGGAAAGCCTTGATGAAAAACACCCACTTCGCCTAAAGTTGGTAGTCAAAACACGACATGGGTTCAACGAACTTTCTTTGAACCGAGTTTTGGTCGGCGTCTGTGGACTGCATGTCGATATCGTAGTCAGCGACGATGGTGCTGAAGTTCAGATAACCATTGAGGGCGAGACTTCGGCAGCAGACATTGAGCTGGCAGCAAAGATGCTTTGCCCGTGGATCCTCGAGTTTTTAGACATTCCTCCCAAGTGGCAAGATGGCATGGTGGGCTTGATGCAGTTGATCACCCTGTCACATATCAGCCAAGTACTGACAAAGCGATTCCTATTGTGAAAATCAATAACCCAGAGCGTTTCACTCGCCTGCCCGATGCCTTTTTGTTCGATACAGACAACACACTGTATCCATACGACCCCGCCCATGCCGCCGCCCAGCAAGCGGTGCGAGAGAAAGTTGCCAAAACCTTCTCAATATCTCATGAGGATTTTGATAAAGCCTTTAAAGAGGCCAGGACACAGGTAAAAACACGCCTTAAACACACGGCCTCATCACACAGCCGCTTGCTTTACCTACAGCGCATGCTGGAGATCGTGGGCTTGGGATCACAGGTTCTCTTGGCGCTTGATTTTGAGCAAACCTATTGGCGAACCTTTTTGAGCAATGCGGTCCTGTTTGACGGTGTGAAGGAATTGTTGGATGACATACGCTTGCTTGGGATACCGACGGCAATCGTGACGGATCTGACAGCCCAGATTCAATTTAGAAAAGTTGTCTACTTCGGCCTAGATCACTACTTTGACTACATCGTCACCAGCGAAGAGGCTGGCTTCGATAAGCCACATGAAGCCCCATTCAAAATCGCATTGGAAAAAATGCGCCCGAAGGGGGATTGCATCTGGATGATCGGGGATAACCCGGTAAATGATATTCGTGGTGGGCGGGAAAAAATCAATGCTGTCGTATTACAAAAAATACATGCCGGTGTAGAAGTCGGCACAGGTATCAACACAGCAGATGCGGTGTTCAATGACTTTGGTGAACTACGGAAAATGCTTGCAAAGCTGGGAGCGCAACGATGAACATTGCAACTGCCGACATTGAAAAACATGTGAAAGAATTTTGTGCACAGATAGGTGCTGATCCGTTACTAGTGCAAGGTGCCGGTGGTAATGTTTCCTGGAAGGATGGGGGTACGCTGTGGGTCAAGGCTTCTGGTACGTGGCTTGCTGAAGCTGAATCGAAAGAAATTTTTGTTCCCGTAGACCTCACATTTTTGCAGACAGCCCTCACGAAACAAAATTTTTCCGTAAAGCCAGAAGTCACCAGCAACTCTGACCTGAGGCCTTCGATCGAGACGTTATTGCATGCTTTGATGCCACATAGAGTGGTGGTGCATCTTCATGCTGTCGAAATACTCGCCCATTTGGTTCAGGTCAATGCAAGACAAAAAATCAAAAAACGTGTTGGTGACGCAGTTAAGTGGATCTACGTCGATTACTTTAAACCGGGCGCCGACCTGGCAAGAGCAGTATCTGAGCAATTGACCACCAGAACAGATGCAGATGTGGTGTTTCTGGGTAATCATGGCGTTGTGATTGGCGGTAAGGACGTCGAAGACGTTGTTACTACGCTGCATACGCTGATATTAAAACTGAAAATTAAAACATCAATATCACTGCCCGAAAACAGAGCGTCAAGACGTGAGTCAGATTTTTTGGCGAGGGGTTATGTCCCTTGTGTCGATAAGGAAGTTAGCTTACTTGTCACCAAAGATGAGCTGATAAATAGGCTTCGTCATGAGTGGGCGCTATATCCCGATCATGTTGTATTTCTCGGGGCAGAGGCAGTTGTTCTGGAAAGAAATTTCAGAACGTTCGAACTAGACGATATTGCACGCAGAAATCCTCCCTTTATTTTTTCAGGTGACGAAGGCGTGTATGAAAATATTGCGGCAACACCTGCCCAGAAAAGCCAGCTACGCTGTTATTTTGATGTGGTTGCTAGGCAAGGGATATCTGAAAAACTTACTACATTAAGTGATCGACAGGTGTCCGAATTGCTTGATTGGGATGCTGAGAAATATAGGCAGAGTTCAACTGATCACAAACTGGGGGCTGCGTGAACATAAACACTTCAGCTGGTCTCAGGACGAAAATTTTCGATTATCTATTTTTAATTGCGTGCCTTACAGTATTAGCTTTCTATGTACATTTGACCATATCAGCGAATAGTGATCTGGCCAATGGTCGGTTTGCACTATTTATGGATGAACGGATAACGTTTGATGGTGTGAAGCGAATTCTTCACCCTAGCGGACTCGTGCAGTTTTTAAATTCCGTACTTGACGGCGGAGATCATCGCTACGGAAGAAGTTTGTGGAATTCGATAGCTATTTTTTCAGTGATACCTGAGAGGCTATTTGGTGATTCTGGCCAGATAATTGCAGCCAGGATGTTGCAGGTCGTTTTGATTATCACTAGTTATTGCGTGTTCGCATTTGGCATCTTGCGTAGTTGGTTTCTGCGCTTCGTCCTGCTTGTCGTAATACTAACCATGCCTTTTGCTGATTACTTTATGACTATCCCGAAGCCCGAGCCGCTTCAGCTATTATTTTTGGCGATATTCTCTTATTTTTTCGTTAAAAAAAATGCGGAGTTTTCTTGGTACTGGATATTTATTGGCTTGGCTTTTGGGACGAAAATATCCACGCTTCCAGCTTTACTCGTTTTTATTTCGATCTCACTCCTAGCTAGAAGTAAGAGTGATTTGTTGGGGTCTTATAAAAAGTCGTTGATTAATGCCACCAAGGCGTTTGTCCTGGGTGTGGCGATTGCGGTGCCAATTCTATTTACTCCCCTGTTACTCAGCGTCGGCGGATATTGTGCGTTTGATTGGGCGACCAGAAAATTTGGCCTTGGTAGGCGCGCGCGCGCATTCATTGCTGTAACGGGAATTGTTGTTGTCTTTTTGGCGTCACGAAAGACTCTAAAACTCTGGATTTCAAGTACTTTTTTGAATACCACTCATGGTGCAGATCAGGCCAGTACCAATGCTCTAAGTTGGTTGAACTATTTTTTTGATGAATGGCTTGTTGCGCCGTATGTTATCGGCTTGATGTTGTTTATGTTTATTCTGGTATATCTCATTCTTCATGGCGCCCAGATATTTAAACGCGATGGCTTTTCTATTGATAAAAAGACAACGGCGTTTGCTGTTGCGATGGCTGGTCTTGCGCTGAATATTGCAATCATCATAGGGGCAAAGAGACTTTGGGGTTTCTATCTATATCCTGGCATGGTGTTGATGGTTGTGGGAACAATTATGCTGGTTGACTTAAGCATTTCTCAGACCCTCAAGAAGGATAAGAGGCCTCTGACGATTATAAATAGATTTCTAGGATATTTAATTTCTTTATTTTTGTTGGTTGTCTCGGTACTGTATTGGACGCCACAAGCAATAGATGGATTGGAGAAACTTTCGCTCAGAACGAATACGTCAGAGTACACTTCGCAATATTCATCTTATAAGGCATTTACCAATTTTATTGATCACTACAAAGTCCCTGAAGGCAGGCGGCTGCGTGTAATGTTTACGCCTTCACTGTTCCCGCCTGAAAGTAATGGTAAATTTGAGATTGTCGAGTTCTGGGGACCATATATTGAATGGAGTAAAGAGCCTGACATAATAATATTCGGCATTCCAAACACCCCTCGGGGCAAGCCAACTCCGAAGGATTCGCCGAGCTATAACGATTTCTTGATTGAGCGCGAAGGCTATGAAGCACATGTTGCTGACAAAGGAAGTGCTTGCAAAAGCAACCCATGCTTTGTACGAGAGTTGGAGCTGCCAAACGGGGGGGAAGTGTTAGTTTTGAGTAAGGCCGATTGAGTTGGCTATTGCATAACTTCGCTGCCAATCAACAAAGGTGATGCTTGTTGTCGTGATGAAACGCTTGCCCTCGACTGAATATCTCTCTGCGCATCTGAAGCGGCAGCTTATTTTTCTCCGGAATTCTGTTGCAGCTTATGACAACGGGTGTGTTGAAGAAGCCATACGTATAGGCGTCGTCATTCGAGTTCTTTGCCACGACACTCAACACAGTGAGTCACTGCTTCAGAAAATGGGTCAAAAGGCCACTTTGCGGTTGGTCACGACTGCAAAGGCTGTGTCTAACGATTTTGTTTTAACTATGGATTTTGGCGAGTTAATGGCAGGAATGACCTTTGGTCGCACCCTCGAATATGATCCGGTGCCAGAAGACTCGCCTGCCATTCTTTGTACTGACTGGTGGGAGCAGCCTGTTTTCATTCGTGATAAGACGGCTTACACGCGAAAAGACGTCGTGCTTTCGGCTGCCAACAAGGATGGTGGCGCTCACATCGATACCCCCGATGCCAAACTGCAAGCGCTTCAGGAGGGTTTCTGGATCAGAACGGATACACACGCTGACGGCACGAAGAGGACAGAGCCTATTGTCGACAACCACTTTCGGGTGTTGCGTCGCTTCGCCGAAGAGTTGCTCACGAGCAAAGAGTTGCTCAAGCTGGCAGATTGATAGCAGGTTTTGGGGCATCGGAATTTGGCAACAGAGTGCCGATGGATTGGATGATGAAAAACATAGTGAAGCTCAGAATGGACTTAGGGAGATGTCTTGCCAGCCTACAAAAAGATCGAACTCGTCCGCAAGGGCAAAGTGCCAGGGTCCGGAAACGGCCGAATTCTCAAACCTATAATTTTTTCGGGGCGACGTGCTGGAATTTTTGGATTTGCGGACGGGGGTTCGATTGTGAAATACGGAATCGAACTGCTACCCATAGAACGTTGTTTCATAAAAGGCACTGTCACTGGTTTTTTGCTACCATTCCGATTTTGATGCTACAGACTCCGCATGTTTCCGCAGCACTCTTAACGGCTGCAAATGCGTTGAGATAGGTTGATTTGTCTGGGGTTTCCACCCCACCACCATTATTTTCATGCTGGTTATTGCCAGTTCCTGCGGCTCTCATTAACCCTCATTTTTTCAAAAACAGCGATGTTTCCAGCCCTAGCCGGTATGAAAAACAAACTCCAAGAAAAATACCCAATGAAGTCAATGGGTTGCTTGCGGACTTCGATGGCAAGACCGTCGCCGTGCCAGATTTTCTGAATGGTTTGTATTTGTCATGAACTGGCTGCGGTTTTGACCCGGCATGACAACTCGTAAAGTCGCACATCTTCCAGTCGGTAAAGACCTTGCCGCCGATCTTGAGGTAGCTTGGTCCTTTTTCATCCATGCGCCAGCGCTGAAGCCGAGAGGTAGAGCAAAACCATCGCTGCGCGAGCAGTTGTTCTGTTAACAACTCACTGCCGCCATTTGTGATCGTGGGTGTCCGCTGGGGAACACTTTTTTTCACGGGTTTTGCTGGACCGAGCTCTAAATCCATCTGTGCCAGTTGAGACTTCAATCGGACACGCTTCTTTAGATCCTGGATGTCGAAGGGCGCATGGATGACGAGATGACCGTCAGGACTCTTTAGTGTTTGCGATGGCGATTGCCGCATCGCGATGGCATGCAACTGTTGTTCAATCTGCTGACGTCGATCGATGAGTGATTTGACAGATTTCATAGGGCCTCCTGATAAAGGCCCCATTTGACTTCTTGCCGTTAGGCAGATGGACTGCCCCGACGGCAAAACCATGGCCTATCCGCTGAGCCTG
>Ga0214919_10000387_pt1 | contig 75433 bp, 77 predicted proteins | sample LL1503_MetaG_FD_177994 | JGI IMG/M metagenome (GOLD analysis project Ga0214919, IMG submission 177994) | Freshwater microbial communities from Lake Lanier, Atlanta, Georgia, United States - LL-1503 | ecosystem: Environmental > Aquatic > Freshwater > Lake | place: USA: Georgia | collected... | reverse complement strand
CAAGTACGCGACAAAGGAAATCCATATCTGAACGACTGCCATCTTCAGGACTGAATTCAACATCGTCCGTAAATTGGCGCGCAAATCGAACGGCCTGCCTGGCTTGCTCATACACCTGATCAGGCGACATGCGGAGTTTTTTCTCCATATGCAGTGGAGAGGTGGCGATAAATGTATGTATGCGTTTGCGCTGCGCTGGTGCCAGAGCTTCGGCAGCACGAGAAATGTCTTTATCGTTGGCGCGCGACAAAGAACACACGATGGAATCTTTGATGATGCCGGAAATCGCTTTGATTGATTCGAAATCACCTGGCGATGAAGCAGCAAAGCCGGCTTCAATGACATCGACTTTCAGTCGCTCTAGCTGGCGCGCAATTCGTATCTTTTCATCCTTGGTCATCGACGCACCAGGTGACTGCTCGCCATCGCGCAATGTAGTGTCAAAAATAATCAGTTTGTTTGAATCGGCCATCTCGGGCTCCTAGAGTAAACGCGTGTTATGCCTATATTTTCACCTGCTCTGACCTTTTTGTCTGAGCGGAGGAAAACACAAATTGTGGGGAATGGGAGGTCTGCGCGTTAGCGCAGTAGATACAGCAGCAGCAACCCGGATGGGCTGGCTGAAGAAAATCGTGAACAGCTGAAGAATGAACTCGTCATGCCTCAGAGAATAAGGGGAATTGCCTAAAAGCGCAACCAAGCTGTTTCTATCGGGTTGATAGGCTAGGTCATTGGTTATTTATCGCTGACGGGATCATCACTGGTTTCAACAATGCTGACGGGTTTGCCATTGAACCAGTGCCAGAAGAAGACGCCATAGCCCGACAAGCCATAAATGACGAACAAACCAAACAATACCTTGGGTGGATCACTGGATACCGCCACAAAAATCAGTACGATTAAGAAGATCGCTATGAACGGGACTGATTTTTTAAAGTTAACGTCTTTGAAACTATAGAACGGCACGTTTGTGACCATCGTCAGGCCTGAATAAACGGTAATAATCCACGAAAGCCAGCGGAAATCGGCGCCAGCAATGCGAAGATCATCCATCAACCAAATAAAACCCGCAACCAGCGCTGCAGCAGCTGGGCTAGGCAAGCCTTGGAAAAACCGCTTATCCACAACACCAATGTTGGTGTTAAAGCGCGCTAAGCGAAGAGCCGCACCGGCACAGTAAACAAACGCTGCCAACCAACCGAGTTTGCCCATCCCACGCAAAGACCACTCGTACACAATCAGTGCGGGTGCCGCGCCAAAGGACACCATGTCAGACAAGCTGTCGTATTGCGCGCCAAATTCACTTTGGGTATTGGTGAGTCGTGCCACCCGTCCATCGGTAGCATCCAACACCATGGCCGCAAAGATGGCCACAGCGGCATTCGAGAACTGGCCATTCATGGCCATCACAATCGCATAGAACCCACAAAACAATGCGGCCGTTGTAAACGCATTGGGTAGTAGGTAGATACCCTTACTACGTAAAGGCGAGGAGCGCGGAGCACCGTCGTCCGTCGGCGGCACCCGTCTCACGGGGAATCGTTGAAAACGAAAAGGCCTGCCCTGCGTGGCCTTCGGTTTATTTTTGCGATTGTTAAATAGAGTCATGCCGTGAATGGTAACCGACCGTTAAGACGCTTAGCGTCAAAATTCAGCAAGAATGGTTTCGGTGGCTGAAACTTTTTCGCCCACAGTGACTAGAGGACGCGCTGTCAGCGGCAGATACACATCCACCCGCGAACCAAATCGAATAAATCCATAGCGCTGACCACGAGCCAAAATATCTTGCTCATTAACGTAACAAAGTATGCGACGAGCGATTAAACCTGCTACCTGCACAAAGGTTATGGTTTGCCCATTAGTGGCCGTCATCACCACCGCGTTGCGCTCATTCTCAGTGGATGCCTTATCCAAATCCGCATTCACAAATTTACCCGGAAAGTACTCCACCTTCTCGATCTTGCCATCGACAGGTGAACGGTTGGAATGGACATTAAATACATTCATGAAAACGCTGATCTTCAACGCCTCGCGATTGGCATAGGGATCATGCGCTTTTTCTACCACCACGATGCGTCCGTCGGCAGGCGACAGCACCGCATTGGGCTTTTGCGGAATCATCCGCGGCGGATCACGGAAAAACTGTAATACGAAAATAGCGACTATCCAAAATGGCCAAGACCAAGCGCCAAGAAAGGCGGTGGCCACGGCAGCGGCCGCCAGCGCCAAAGCTAAGAAAGGCCAGCCTTCGCGAGCGATGATGGGGTGAGGATAAGGATTCAAAACAGCTCCTGAAATTTCAAAACTTTGGGATTGTACCTTCGCAACATGTCATGAGGGATGTTTCCAACACTTTCCATAGTCAATCGGCGACTCATTAATGGTGAATGGCTGTCTGAACTTGCGTAACGGCAATGTCACAAAGGGGCATTACTCATTTCATTTTTGATATTTCGAGAGACCCGATGAAACCCACAAACACAAGAATTTACCAAACTGCAGAAGAGGCGCTTGAAGTCATTCTTAAGGCAAATAACTTAGGACAGTCGGTCAAAATTGATCATAACGGTGATTTGTTTAGAGCAGCCTCACCCTCGAATAAGCTAGAAAATTTCTTTCTTTGGCTTAGAAAAAAATCAAACTCTACTGAAATAAAACAATCGCCTGAGGTGCTTCGGACAGTCATCAATAAAATGAAAATTGAAATCGGCATAGCCTCAACACATTTAAAAAATAAAGAATCATTACGTATTCCCAGCCCAGGAAAAATTATCAATAACTATATGAAAGATGTAGAAAATATTCAAACGAAAGCGCAGATGAGTGATTTACATAGCAAGTGGATTTTAATAAATGAGGACATAAAGGGGGCGAAAGACGGCATGCAGTCATCAATGGATAGATTGGAAACTAGCCGTTACGCGAAGATTTCAAAGCCGATTCAAAAGTCAATTAACACTCTCGAAACCACAAAAAAAACAGAGGTCATACTTGCCGACAGCTCCTCTTCATCATCGCGCGATATGACAGCAAAAATTAATGAGGCTTTACCCGCTAGCATAAAGTTTTCCGGGGACTATTCAGAACCCGTCGTCTTTACATTGACCTTGCCGGAAAATCAGCAAAAAGAAATCTTTGCATCACTGACAAATGAGACCACTTTTATCCCGCCAGAACCAAAGCCGGATCAAGCGCAAAAAATCTTATCCGATAAAAGGCTTGCGCAAAGTAGCCAAAAAAATTTCGACCCTATAGAACCTGATGATGAGCTTGAATATGATCCTTTTTTTGACGACGACGATATATCTGATGGCGATGAAATTTTAAATAAAAAACCCACTCAAATTAGTACCCAACTATGGAAAGATTTTGGACGGGCTACTTTTATATTAATCGATCAAGATGACTTTCAGCACGTTCATGGTCAAGGCGCTGATCCTCATGAAATCCTGCAAGACTTAAAAAGTATGGTGGGTGATCTTGGCTCTAATTCAGAAAAAATATTACAAACATTGAGTCATTTACCAAACCAGACAACTATAGGGGCATTTTTAACGCCAATAAAATTACAAAATCCAACTCCCAACGGGAAATTATTCAACCATATGTTTGATGAGACCGCCGAATCATCAATCAAGAAAAAAGAAACTGTATACACATTAAAAAAATTGGCTAATGGTGATTTCGAATATAGTTTTTTGAAGAGGGAAAAAATTGAAAATATAGTTAAGCCAGATGGCTCAATGATACCTGTCAATAGCCAGCCCCAGCGGCAAGGTAATGTTAGTCCTGAGAATTTTGGCTATGAAATATCTGCAAAAATAAAAATTTCAGAGGCTGATTTAAGGATTGGCTCCCTTACCAACGTCAAAATTATTGAGCCCGTACGTTTGAAATATCAATTGCAATTCGATGAACCAAAAAACTAATGTCGCACTAAGTAGTGATAATCCAAGGCACGGGAGCCCGTAAAAAAAGCCACATCTGCATGTGGCTTTTAGGGCGAGCGCGGTGTGCGCATTTTCGCGCACGCCGCATGATGCCGAAGAACTTTTTAACTGATTAGTTCTTCGATTGATCGACCAGCTTGTTCTTGGCTATCCAAGGCACGGGAGCCCGTAAAAAAAGCCACATCTGCATGTGGCTTTTAGGGCGAGCGCGGTGTGCGCATTTTCGCGCACGCCGCATGATGCCGAAGAATTATGAAAATTCTTAGTTCTTCGATTGATCGACCAGCTTGTTTTTAGCGATCCAAGGCACGGGAGCCCGTAAAAAAAGCCACATCTGCATGTGGCTTTTAGGGCGAGCGCGGTGTGCGCATTTTCGCGCACGCCGCATGATGCCGTCCCAGAAAAAAATTAGTTTTTAGACTGATCTACCAATTTGTTTTTTGCAATCCAAGGCATCATCGCACGCAACTTCTCACCCACGATCTCAATCGAATGCTCCGCATTCAAACGACGACGTGACATCAGCGTAGGTGCATTCGCTTTGTTCTCAAGAATGAAGCTCTTCGCATACTCACCTGTCTGAATATCCTTCAGGCACTGACGCATCGCAACTTTTGACTCTTCTGTAATGATGCGTGGGCCGGTGACATACTCGCCGTACTCAGCATTATTAGAGATCGAGTAATTCATGTTGGCGATGCCGCCTTCATAAATCAGATCAACGATGAGTTTAAGTTCATGTAAGCACTCAAAGTAAGCCATCTCTGGAGCGTAGCCTGCTTCTACCAATGTTTCGTAACCTGCTTTGATCAGCTCAACCGTACCACCGCACAGTACGACTTGTTCACCGAACAAATCGGTTTCGGTTTCTTCTCGGAAGTTGGTTTCGATGATGCCGGCACGACCACCGCCGTTTGCCATTGCATACGACAGAGCGATATCGCGAGCATGACCTGATTTGTCTTGATAGATCGCGACCAGATGAGGAACACCACCACCCTGTGTATAGGTCGAGCGAACGGTATGGCCTGGGGCTTTAGGAGCGATCATGATGACATCAAGATCAGCGCGTGGCACAACTTGACCGTAATGCACGTTAAAGCCGTGTGCAAATGCCAGCACAGCGCCTTGTTTGGCGTGTGGTGCGACGTTTTCGTTGTAGACCTGAGCGATGTTTTCATCAGGCAGCAAAATCATGATGACGTCTGCACCTTTAACGGCGTCATTGACTTCAGCGACTTTCAGTCCTGCTTTTTCTACCTTCGTCCAAGATGAGCCGCCTTTGCGCAAGCCGACGGTGACTTTACATCCGGATTCCGACAAGTTCTGCGCGTGCGCATGACCTTGTGAACCGTAGCCGATAATGGCGATGTTTTTACCTTTGATGAGGGAAAGGTCGCAATCTTTGTCGTAAAAAACTTTCATGATATTCCTGGTATTAAAAAGGTTGATAGTGATTGTTCTAGTTATGGAGCTAGGCGCATCAGACTTTCAAGATACGCTCACCGCGTCCTATTCCTGAACCACCCGTACGAACGGTCTCAAGAATGGCAGTGCGATCGATAGCATCAATGAAGGCATCAAGTTTTGATTTATTGCCTGTCAACTCGATGGTGTAGGTCTTTTCTGTTACATCGATGATGCGGCCACGGAAAATATCCGTGGTGCGCTTCATTTCTTCACGTTCTTTGCCAACGGCACGTACTTTAATGAGCATGAGTTCTCGCTCGATATACGCCCCCTCAGTCAAATCAACTACCTTGACGACTTCGATAAGTCGATTCAAATGTTTGGTGATCTGCTCGATGACATCATCAGATCCACTGGTCACTACGGTCATGCGTGACAAGGTAGGGTCTTCAGTCGGCGCTACGGTGAGTGTTTCAATGTTGTAGCCGCGTGCAGAAAAAAGACCCACAACGCGTGACAAAGCACCGGATTCGTTTTCTAGTAACGCAGAAATAATATGTCGCATTACAAGTCCTCCGAACCAAGCAACATCTCACTCAAGCCCTTACCTGCTTTCACCATAGGCCAGACGTTTTCATCGCGATCGGTGATGAAATTCATAAACACCAAGCGATCTTTCATCGCAAAGGCTTCTTTCATCGACGATTCGATATCACCGGGTTGGGTGATGGTCATGCCAACGTGACCAAATGATTCGACGAGTTTGTCGAAATTAGGCAAGGAATCCATATAGGATTCAGAATAGCGCGAACCATAATCAATCTGCTGCCACTGACGCACCATGCCGAGATAGCGGTTGTTGAGCAAAATGATTTTTGGTGTCAGGTGATATTGCTTGCAGGTGGCTAATTCTTGTATGCACATCTGTATCGATGCCTCACCCGTAACGCACGCCACCTCAGCGCCCGGATTAGCCATCTGCACGCCCATCGCGTATGGCAAACCAACGCCCATAGTGCCAAGGCCACCCGAATTAATCCAGCGCCTAGGTTTATCAAAGCCGTAGTACTGGGCAGCCCACATCTGGTGTTGACCGACATCGGAGGTAATGAATGCATCGCCCTTGGTGACTTCCCACAGTTTTTCTACCACTGCCTGTGGCTTAATCACTTCGGTCGAGGTTGGATATTTCAGGCACTCACGCGAACGCCAATCAGTGATTTGCTTCCACCATGCGTCTAATGCTTTGGCATTCGGCTTGATCTCGGAGGCATCAATCTGCGAAAGAACTTCGATCAGTACGTCTTTGACGTTACCAACGATAGGAATATCTACCTTAACGCGCTTCGAGATCGATGAAGGATCAATATCAATATGAATAATTTTGCGCGGCACGCTACCAAAATGCTTAGGATTACCAATCACGCGATCATCAAAGCGCGCGCCAATAGCAATCAGCACATCGCAATGCTGCATGGCCATGTTGGCTTCGTAGGTGCCATGCATACCGAGCATGCCAACGAATTTATCGCTAGACGAACGATAACCACCCAAGCCCATCAGCGTATTGGTGCAGGGATAGCCGAGTTTATCGACCAAGGTATTCAGTTCAGGCGCAGCGTTGGCAAGAATCACACCGCCACCGGTGTAAATCATAGGACGCTCTGCGCTGAGTAACAGTTGCACTGCCTTGCGAATTTGGCCTGAATGACCTTTGTCTACGGGCTTGTATGAACGCATGTCGAGTTCTTTGGGATACTCGAACACAGCCTTGTGCATAGTGATGTCCTTCGGGATATCAACTAGCACTGGGCCAGGACGGCCAGTCGTCGCGATATAGAAAGCTTTTTTCATCACCATCGCCAAGTCTTTTACATCCTTGACGAGAAAATTATGTTTGACGCAGGGGCGAGTAATACCGACGGTGTCGCATTCCTGAAAGGCATCCTGACCAATCGCATGGGTCGGTACCTGTCCTGAAATAACCACCATAGGAATCGAATCCATGTAGGCCGTGACCAAGCCGGTTACAGCGTTGGTCACACCGGGACCGGAGGTCACGAGTGCTACGCCTACTTTGTTGGAACTACGAGAATACGCATCCGCTGCATGAATCGCCGCTTGCTCATGGCGGACCAATATATGCTGGAATTTATCCTGCTGGAAGATAGCGTCGTAAATGTACAGAACTGCGCCGCCGGGATAGCCGAACACATGTTCAACACCCTCTTCGGCTAGACAGCGCACGACAATGTCTGCGCCGGTGATTTCAGAACTCATTGCTATGTCCTTTCAAGGTCCATTGGAAATTGAATGGATGCTCTCTCCTAGCAGCAAGGTCAGCAGAGCTACGTTATAGGCATTCCTTTTTTGTGCGATCACGTCAATCCGTTGTGCGTACAAAGACGCATTTCAAATCGACGCTTAACGCGACTCGTTCAGCCTGATTTCGTAGTACTGCATTACTTGCCTCACGCTTTTGGCGCGGGTTAGAGCAAACTGCTTTCACATCGAAAGAGCGCGAGTACACAAAAAGCATGTTGAGCAATCCGGCAACTCGCGCAAAAAATACCCCCGCGATAGCGAGGGGAACGATACGTTAATGCGTTGCAGCACGAAGGTCAAGGAGAATCTTGGAAAAAGCCTTTGAAATCAACACTTTTCATGAATTGAACAGGGCCTTAATCATTGCCAAAATAGCAGCGGTCGTTACCTAAAAATCCGCACCTCATTCGAATGCGTAAAATGCGCGCTCTACGATGTCCATACCAACCTTAAAAATATTCGCCCCCGCTTAATGACTCCCTTGCCCACCGATACAACCCCGCTACCTACAGCTAGCTTGAGCAAACGACTACTTTGCATGATCTACGAAGCCATGCTGGTGTTTGGCGTGCTGTTCATCGCGACGTGGGCATTTTCCACACTGCTTCAGCAACGGCATGCGCTATATCTGCGCGATGCACTGCAGGATTGGTTATTTGTGGTTCTAGGTCTTTATTTTTGCTGGATCTGGACGCATGGTGGCCAAACACTGCCCATGAAAACCTGGAACATTCGTTTAGTCGATCGCCACGACTTACCCATCACGTGGAAACGTGCGCTGGCACGCTACGCCTTGTGTTGGTTATGGTTTTTACCGGGCCTGGCGGCCGCACGTTTTTTAGGGGTCCAAGGATGGATGCTGTTGGGTCTGCCCGCTGTCAATATTGTTCTGTGGGCTGCTGCTTCGCGCTTACATCCTGAGCATCAGTTTCTACATGACCGTTGGGCTGGCACTCGTCTAGTCACGGTGCAAAGCATAAACAAAACAAATGTCGATGAACCAATCGGTAGCAAAGAAGAATAAAACCGCGAACTACGCACAAAAATAAAAACGCCTGGCTAAACCAGGCGTTTTTAGCAAATGTATATTGTAGGAATTACTGCAGACCGTTAAAGCAAGTCGACATCAAGAATTCAATCACCTGATCTTCACTGTATTGATCACCCATGCGAAGGTAATCCAGAGTAGGGTCGCACGAACGAGAGTAAATGGTGAACAACACGACTTCGGTGGGTAAATCTTTGCGAATAGCGCCATCAGATTTAGCGCGCTCAATCGTCTGACCCATTAATTCATTCAAGTCCATCAATCGACTGATGTAGCGCGTGTTATTCAACAACGTTTCGCGCAGACTAGTATTCTCAGTAGGCAGTGTAGGCAAGCCACCTTTCATGCGAATTTCTAACGCCCATTGCAAGACACTTTTCAGCTGATCTAAGGGGGCTTGTTCTGATGACAGGCCACGCACAAAAGCGAGTGTGTTTTCAAGCAGCCGAATCATAGCTGCAGCAGCTAACGCTTCTTTCGAAGGAAAGTGTTTGTATAGACTGGCTTTGGCGATGCCCACTTCGGCAGCGACCTCGTCCATCGTCATCATTTCGAAACCTTTTTTCGCCAACAAATTGTTGGTCGCGTCAACGATAGCGTTCTCACGAACGATCAATTGTTGCTGCTTAAAGGATAGTTTGGGTTCTGTACTCATCGGTTGCGATGAAGGCCGCGCAGTATTAAAGTGGACAGATTATACGGCACGCGAACTGAATTGAGCGAATTTACTTCTTTGATAACACTAAAGTTACCTTATAGCGAATAGTGTGAAAATTATAATTTTTATTTAATAAAAAATATGACGAAAAAATTCCACTCTGTTTGCGTCTTTTGCGGCTCCGCTAAAGGCAACAATCCGGTTTATGCCGATGCGGCTAAAGCACTAGGCCGTGCGCTCGTTAAACACAATTTATCGCTCATCTATGGCGGTGGTCATGTCGGGCTGATGGGTATCGTGGCCGATGCTGTACTGGAGGCCGGCGGTGAAGTCACGGGGGTGATTCCTAAAGCGTTGATGGATACAGAAGTTGGCCATGACCGTTTAACTCGCCTACTAGTCGTCAAAGACATGCATGAACGCAAAGCGCTGATGGCTGAGCATGCCGATGGTTTCATCGCTATGCCGGGCGGCATAGGCACACTAGAAGAATTATTCGAAACGCTGACTTGGGCTCAACTAGGTTTTCATGAAAAACCTATCGGGCTACTCAACGTTGCAGGATTTTACGACCCACTGATTGAATTTCTTCGTCATCAAACATCGCAAGGATTTTTGCGCGCTGAGCATAAAGATTTATTACTGGTGGAAACAGAGCCAGACCCACTCATTGCGCAGTTAAAAAATTTTACTATGCCGGAAGGAGTGAGTTGGATGAGCCGCCAACGCACACAAACATTGGGGCCATAATCTAAACGCAGTCAATCAGTACGGCTATGCTATGGGAATAAGGTTAAGCGTTAAGCGCTTGCTTAAAATCGTCGAGCAGATCGTCGGTATCTTCAATACCTACCGAGACTCGAATCAATGATTCGGCGATGCCCATGCTGGCACGACGCGCCTGCCCCATCTCATGGTAAATCGTATGCGCGACTGGAATCACCAGCGTACGAGTGTCCCCCAAATTACTTGCCGGTATAGCGATCTTTAAACGATTTAAGTAGTCGAAACAATCGAATCCTTCTTTTAATTCAAAGCTGAGTAAACCACCGTAGGCGCGAAATAACTGCTTAGCAATCGCATGCTGCGGATGAGTTGGCAAACCGGGGTAATACACCGCAGCGACTCGAGCATCGGCCGACAACATACTCGCGAGAGCAAGCGCGGTTGACGATTCACGCTCTATGCGTAAAGCCATGGTCTCCGATCCTACGGCCAAATGATGCGCAGCTTCAGGACCCAGTGCTCCACCAAAATCTCGCAATGCTTTGGCGCGTAGTTGCGCCATACCCCACTGCGCCGGTGCAAAGCGCTTATAGCTTTCGGCGATATTCGGATAGTGACTCCAATCGAACAAACCTGTGTCCGTCAAACTGCCGCCCAAGGCATTGCCATGACCACCGATCGACTTAGTCAACGCGTTAACTACTAAGCTTGCACCGACTTTCTTAGGGCAGAATAAATAGGGCGACGTAATCGTGTTATCAACCACATAGAGAATGTCACGCTCACGACACAAGGCACCTATACGCGCCAGATCGGCAACTTGTGTGCGTGGATTTGCGATAGTTTCAACGAACACCATACGCGTCGTTGGCTTGAGTGCACGCTCTACGTTGCCGACATCGGTTGCATCCACAAAGCTAACGGGCATACCCTGTAGATCAACGGTTTGCCACAGGCTATTCGTATTACCAAACAAGAAGGCGGACGAAACAACATGATCTCCCGTGCGCAACAAGCCTTGCACCAATGCGCCAACCGCTGCCATACCGGTTGCAAAGCACAGGGTTGAAATACCCTCTTCCATGCGTGTGATTTTTTCTTCTAAAGCGGTAACGGTAGGATTACCTTGACGGCCATAACGATAGCCGGGTTTCTTACCCTGAAAAACATCTGCTAATTCACGCGCATCGCGATAGCCATAGGCAACGGCTGTATGAATAGGTTTGTGCAGCGAGCCGTGCTCAATGGGCTTTTGGCGGTCGCTGTGAAGTATGGTGGTGGTGAAGCCGAATTTTTTTCCGTCGTTCATGGAATCCCTTGTACTGCCCGGGTATCTAAAATTTTTATTCGATTTGTGCCAGGTTCAGGTTGAGCTGCGTTCTAACGATATCTTCCATAATGACTTTAGGATGTTGACGGGCGTACTCGACCTTATCGAGGTAATCACGCGAAATATCGCCGGTGATGTATTCACCATCAAAGCATGAAGCCTCAAATTTTTTCAGCAGCGGATTCACATCGGTAATGGAGCGCTTCATCGCTTCAATATCTTGGTAGACCAAAGCGTCGGCCGTGATTTCGCGGCACACTTCTTCTTCCGTACGTCCGTAAGCAATCAACTCATTGCGGGTTGGCATATCAATGCCATACACATTCGGATACTTTACTGGTGGCGCGGCCGAAGCAAAAATGACGCGCTTAGCACCTGAATCACGCGCCATTTGCACGATCTCGCGACTAGTGGTGCCGCGCACGATGGAGTCATCAACCAACAAAACACTCTTGCCTTTGAATTCCGAACTAATGGCATTCAATTTCTGTCGTACGGATTTGCTGCGCACGCCCTGACCCGGCATGATGAAGGTGCGACCGATGTAACGATTTTTAATGAAGCCTTCGCGATAATGCAAATTAAGTTTTAGCGCTAGCTCCATCGCGGCAGGCCGAGATGAATCAGGAATTGGCATGACCACATCAATTTCACCGTCACGGAATTGTTTACGAATTTTTTCAGCGAGATGCTCGCCCATACGCAAACGCGTCGCATACACCGATGCACCATCAATCACTGAATCGGGGCGAGCTAGGTAAACAAACTCGAAAGCACAGGGATTTAACGTAGGGTTGGTGGCGCACTGCTGGTTATAGAGCTTGCCATCGTTGTCGATGAAAATCGCTTCACCGGGCATGACGTCGCGCAAGAAATGAAAGCCCAAGCCTTCCAGCGCAACTGACTCACTGGCCACCACATACTCTGGGCCGCGATCGGTGTCGTTAAAACCTATGCAGAGCGGTCGAATGCCATATGGATCACGAAATGCGAGTAAGCCATAACCTGCAATCTGTGACACCACGGCATACGAACCACGTACGCGCTTATGCAGCGCTGATACAGCCTTAAAAATAACCGCGGGATCTAGCAGTAGACCGGTGGTGGCTTGCTGAATTTCATGCGCCAGCACATTCAACAAAACTTCGGAATCGGAATCGGTATTGATATGTCGACGATCATTCCGGAACATTTCAATTTTTAATTGGTCCGCATTCGTCAAATTGCCGTTGTGAGCCAAGGTAATACCGAAAGGAGCATTCACGTAAAACGGCTGCGCTTCCTCCTCACTCGACGATCCGGCGGTTGGATAGCGGCATTGACCAATACCTGAGTTACCGGGAAGCGAACGCATATTGCGAGTGCGAAATACATCACGTACTAAACCATTGGCTTTGTGCATGCTAAACGCACTACCATGGCTGGTTGCAATACCCGCAGCATCTTGACCGCGATGCTGCAAAAGCAACAAAGCATCATAAATGATCTGGTTAACTGGACCATGCGAAACGACACCGACAATGCCACACATCGCTGACTCCCTCAAAAACTACCTAGAGAAGAAAAACTTATACTGACTGAACGGCTACAGAAAGACCCATTTTAATCAGGCGGGTTCGCATTTTGTCTGCTTCATCACGACTACCGTAAGGACCTACGCGTATTCGATAACGCTCGCCATCCTTGGTGCTGATTTTTTGCGAATACGACTTAATACCCGCTTGCTTTAATTTCGCCTGCAATTCGTCTGCTTTAGCCTTACTAGCAACTGCAGCCACCTGCAAAATAAAGCGCGAACTCGGTGCTGCGCTTGCCCGCTCAGTTGATTTTTGAGCTGCTTTCTCGCCTGATGGCTTCACATTCTGTGCCGCAGGCGTTTTGTCGGCTGCGCCAGTTGTCGGCGCGGGTTCTGCCTTTGCTTCAGCCTTGGGCTCTACTTTTGGTTCAGTCCAGCTACTTGTCGGCGGCACGATTAGCGTTTTTTTAGGCTCAACTAGCGGTACTGGTAGCGGCGCCATCGCATTCGGAGCACTGGCCGCTGCGCCCGGTTTGTCACGGGATGGAATTTGTATAGCGATATCGTCGGCAAGTGGCTTGGGCTCGGAATCGAAAATCATCGGCAAGCCAATGATGGCCGCCAGCACCAAAGCGCTGGCACCGATCAAACGTCGGCGCGCACGCTTTTTTTCCGGCAGCATGGGATCGATAGGTTCCTCATCCTGCGCCTTGCTACCACGACGTCTGGGCCGAACCGGCACCTCAACATCATCGTCGGCGTCCTGCTTGCCTTTGCCTGAGAACGAAAACAAGCCCATAAAATGAATCGTCTAAATACCTGAAAATATCTGCAACAAGCGAAGCCTAATCAGTCGTTTTGAGAGCCATGACACCGGCGACTGTGAGGAATGATCCGAAGACCACAATTCTATCATTCTCAGTGGCTAGTCTCTTAGCTTCGATAATCGCCTCTTGAGGATTGGGAAAGTGCTGAATAGTGCATTCAGCGCCCTTATCGGTACTTTCTTGCACTCCTGCTTGCCGCAGACAGTCCGCTAGATACTGAGTATCGGCGGCACGATCCAGCGGTAATCCCGTGAGATACCAATGATCGATCTTGTCTTTTAGGTGAGAAATCACCCCAAGCACATCCTTGTCCGACATGGCTCCAAAGATGGCGTAGGTGAAGGGGAAAAACCCCATGTTGTCTAAATTTTGGGCCAATGTGGCAGCGGCGTGTGGATTGTGTGCCACGTCCAGTATGACTTGCGGACGCCCCGGCAACACCTGAAAACGACCGGGCAACTCGACCATCACCAAACCATTGCGTACCTCTTGCGCCCCCAAAGGCAAGCGATCGCGCAAGGCTTCCAGCGCCGCTAAGGCCGCGCTAGCATTGAGCAATTGGTTGGCGCCACGCAGGCTGGGATAGGCAAGTGAATTACGACGCAGGCTGCGACCACCGTAGTTCCATTGCTGTCGATCGCCCGAATAATTAAAGTCGCGTCCAAACAGCCAGAGATCGGCGCCTATTGTCGTGGCGTGGTCTATGAGCGATGCAGGTGGCGCTGGATCACTGCATATAGCGACCCGGCCAGATCGATAAATACCCGCCTTCTCAAAACCTATCGCTTCTCGCGTGTCGCCTAGATAATCTTGATGGTCGAGATCAACGCTAGTCACAATCGAGACATCAGCATCAATGATGTTGACGGCATCTAGCCGACCTCCCAGACCCACTTCAAGAATTACGGCATCAAGACCAGCTTCGACAAACAGCAACAAAATAGCCAGCGTCGAGAATTCAAAATACGTCAGTGATATGTCACGTCGTGCTGCGTCGACTTTTTCAAACGCAGCGCATAGGGAGGAATCACTGGCGATTTCACCATTGATACGTGCGCGCTCATTAAAATGAATTAGATGCGGCGAGGTATACAGACCAACACGGTAACCACCCTGCAACAAAATCGATTCCAACATGGCACACGTGGAACCTTTGCCATTGGTGCCACCTACGGTGATCACAGGGCAGCTAAATTTCAAGCCGAGTATTTGAGCGACTGCGGCAACACGATCTAACCCCATATCGATTGCTTTTGGATGCATGCGCTCTAAGTACAGCAGCCAATCGTTAAGTGACAAATTAGTGGCTGGCATGGAAATCAAATCGAATTAGCTGAGATAAAAATGAAAAACCCGGACAGCTTGCCCGGGTTGATCTGCATGAGACGAAGTTCAGGCAAGAACTTCAGGTGGCTGGTTTTGCAGCAGAGCCAGCAATCGCGCAATTTCTTCACGCATCTTGCGTCTATCAACAATCATATCGATAGCGCCTTTTTGAATGATGAATTCTGAGCGCTGAAAACCTTCTGGAAGTTTTTCGCGCACGGTATTTTCAATCACACGCGGACCCGCAAAACCAATCAACGCTTTAGGTTCAGCAATCACCACATCGCCCATGAAGGCAAACGATGCAGATACACCGCCCATCGTTGGATCAGTTAATACTGAAATAAACGGTAATTTTTTCTCGGCTAACTTAGTGAGCATCGATGTAGTTTTCGCCATTTGCATCAGCGACAGCAAACCTTCTTGCATGCGCGCACCGCCGGTTGCGGTAATGCAGATAAAAGGCACTTTTTGCTCCAGCGCTGTCTGCGCGCCACGAACAAAACGCTCACCCACCACGGCACCCATCGAGCCGCCCATAAATTCGAACTCAAAACAGGCAACCACAACAGGCAATGTCATGATGGCGCCGCCCAAAACGATCAAGGCGTCGGTTTCACCAGTCGCATCTAAGGCAGATTTCAGACGTTCTGGATATTTTTTTGAATCTTTGAATTTGAGTGTATCAACCGGCAAAATTTCCTGACCGATTTCATAGCGACCTTCCTGATCCAGCAACGCATCGAGCCGTTCACGTGCACGTATGCGCATGTGGTGATCACACTTGGGGCAGACCTGCTGATTCGATTCCAAATCAGTCCGATACAGCACGGCTTCACAGGAAGGACACTTGACCCACAAACCTTCCGGAACGGAACGGCGGGTCGACGCATCGGAGCGTTGAATACGAGGGGGGAGCAATTTCTCTAGCCAGCTCATGGGGGCTCTCTTTCATTAAGCGACTGGTGGCCGCATTGTGCCGCGTTGTGATGTATTGTAACCGGCGCCCACGGCCGCTGTCAGCTTGGCATTTGATTGCTAAATTGAACCAATCTCAGGCCGATAATTCGTCGATAGCAGTGCGTATTCCCGACAAAAATTCCTGAACTGCTGCGACGGCTTTGTCTTTAGGCGTGTTTTCCAGTTCCTGGATGATGCGACTGCCAATCACCACAGCATCTGACACTGAAGCCACGGCTTTGGCTGTCTGGGCATCACGAATACCAAAACCCACACCAATCGGCAGTTTGACGTGCTTGCGGATTTCAGCGATTCGGCTAGCAACTTCGGCAGTGTCGATGTTCGCGGCTCCGGTTACGCCGCGTAAGGAGACGTAATATGAAAAGCCGCTACTAATTTCTGCCACTTGACGAATGCGTTGCTCAGAAGACGTAGGGGCCAACAGAAAAATCGGATCCATATCCACTGCACGCAATGCATGTGCAAACTCTTCGCATTCCTCCGGAGGATAATCCACCACGATCGCACCGTCCACACCGGCGGCTTTGGATTCAGCGATGAAGGTGGGAACGCCCATGCGCTCAATCGGATTGGCGTAACCCATTAATACGACTGGCGTATCTTTATTCTCTTTGCGAAATTCCCGAACGTAGCCGAGCACATCACGCAAGCCAACACCGAATTTCAGTGCTCGCTCGCAGGCACGCTGAATGACTGGCCCTTCTGCCATAGGATCCGAGAAAGGAACACCCAGTTCCAAAATATCGGCTCCACCTCTAACTAGGGCGTGCATTAAAGGGACCGTCATATCAGGCGCTGGATCGCCCGCGGTGATGAAAGGAATCAGAGCTTTCTTCTTTAGTGAAGCAAGCTTATCGAAGGTTTGTTTTATGCGTGACATGAAAAAGACCCGTGCAATAGAGAGTTGTAGAGAAAAGCGAGCGCAATAACTTAGTGCTTCGCGCCGCTATCACCACCATGTTCTCTGTCATATTCCTGCACAGTATGCATATCCTTGTCACCGCGACCTGATAAATTAATCAAAATCGATTTATCTTTCGGCAGTGTCTTAGCAAACTTCACAGCATAGGCAATCGCATGTGCTGATTCGAGCGCAGGAATGATGCCTTCAATTTGACAGCAATCATGAAAGGCCTTCACGGCTTCTTCATCGGTCACGCTTACATACTCAGCGCGATCAGAATCTTTCAGCCAAGCGTGCTCAGGACCGACACCCGGATAATCAAGACCCGCCGATACAGAATGAGTTTCAGTAATCTGACCATTTTCATCTTGCAGCAGATAGGTACGATTACCATGCAAAACACCAGGTATACCGCCACCCAATGATGCAGAGTGCTTACCGGTTGCAATGCCCTCACCTGCGGCTTCAACGCCGATTAGCTTCACATCTTTGTAATTAATGTAGGGATAAAAAATTCCCATCGCGTTCGAACCACCACCGATACATGCCATCACGTAATCAGGTTGATGACCTATCAGCTCAGGCATCTGTTCAATACATTCATTACCGATCACCGATTGAAAATCCCTAACCATCATCGGATAAGGATGAGGGCCTGCAACGGTACCGATAATGTAGAAAGTATTTTCTACATTCGTGACCCAGTCACGCATCGCTTCGTTGAGTGCATCTTTGAGCGTTTTTGAACCGGATTCAACGGGTATTACTGTCGCTCCCAGTAATTGCATGCGATAGACATTTTGCACCTGACGTTTTACGTCTTCGCTACCCATGTAAACCACGCACTCCAAACCAAAGCGCGCGCAAATCGTTGCTGTCGCAACGCCATGCTGACCCGCACCGGTTTCGGCGATTACTCGGGGCTTGCCCATGCGCTTAGCCAGCAATGCCTGGCCGATCACGTTATTTATCTTGTGCGCACCGGTGTGATTTAAATCTTCGCGCTTAAAATAAATTTGTGCACCGCCCGTTTCAGTTGACCACCGACGTGCGTGATAAATAGGACTGGGACGGCCAACAAAATATTTCAACTCGTGATGAAACTCGCGTAAAAATTCGGGATCGTTTTGATAGTGAGCGTAAGTTGTTTTTAATTCTTCTAACGCATGCGTCAGCGTCTCAGAAACAAAACTGCCACCGTAGGGGCCAAAATGGCCAGAGGCGTCCGGCAAATTGTAGTTGCCGATATGAGCGGGATTGTGATCCATGGTCTTTCCTTAGAAATGCTTGCTTAGTGTGTATCGCCGGCGCGCACAGCATTAACGAATGCTTGCATCAACGCCGCGTCTTTAATTCCTTTGCTGGATTCGATGCCCGAACTGACATCGACAGCATACGGACGCAACGAGCGCACAGCATCAGTCACATTTTGTACGTTCAAGCCACCACTCAAAACGGCCTGATGCACGATTTCTTCGGGAATGAGAGACCAATTGAAAACCTTTCCGGTACCGCCGTAAGCGTCGCTCCATGTATCGAGCAACAATCCGGCGAAAAAAGAACTACAACTACGGTAAGACTGATCTGATTCTAACAAATCCTGAGTCGTCGCATCGGGCCGTATCCGAATGGCTCGCAAGAACGGACGACCCACGGCTTCGGCGATCTGTGCGCACTGTTCTGGCGTCTCGTCGCCGTGGAATTGCAGCATCGATAGGGGCGCAATCTGCAAAACCTGCTGTATTTCAGCCAAGCTGGCGTTCACGAACAAGCCAACACTGGAAATAAAAGGTGGCAAATCTGCTAACAATTTTGCAGCCTGCTGCGCACTGACGTTACGCGGCGACGGCGGATAAAAAACCAAACCTATCGCATCAGCGCCGGCTATCGCTGCTGCCTGAATATCTTCTGGCCGCGACAAGCCACAGAGTTTTATACGGGTTCTATGCGTCATCAGTGAAATTATTTACATAAATGGCAAGTCAGACTCAAGCTGAGGTAAACCCCAGCGCTCATCGTAGTCGACTTTAGCTAAATACAAGCCATCCGGGCTAAAGGTCGGCGCGGCTAAGTCGCGCTCGCGACTCTCCAACACCTCGGCAACCCAACTCACAGGTTGATTACCGTTACCCACCTGAATCAGTGAACCCACGATGTTACGCACCATGTGGTGCAAAAATGCGTTGGCTGTTAGCGAAACAACGATTAAATCCTTTTGCCTTTGCACATGGATATGATGCAGTGTACGAATCGGCGAATTAGCCTGACATTGTGCAGCACGAAACGCAGAAAAATCATGCATGCCCACGAGCGACTGCGCAGCACCATCCATAGCATCAACGTCTAGCGCACGAAATGCCCAACCCGCTCTTTTTTCCCACAAAGGGGAGCGGATCATATGGTTGTAGATCAGGTAATGATAGGTACGTGCAACCGCAGAAAAGCGCGCATGAAAACCTTTCTCTCCACCTTCGACTTCTACCGCCCATCGCACAGCAATCGATGAGGGCAAATGAGCATTCACACCACGTACCCAAGAAAAAAGTTCGCGTTCAGCCGTCGTATCAAAATGAACGACCTGACCAAAGGCATGCACGCCGGCGTCGGTGCGACCGGCGCATACCGTTTCGACAGGATGTTGGCAAAATTCAGCGAGTGCTTTTTCCAGCACATCCTGCACCGTTTTACCGTGCAGCTGAGTTTGCCAGCCCTGCCATGAGCTGCCGTCGTATTGAAGACCTAGCGCTATGCGTTTCACAGAATGGACTCATCACGCGCGAATTGATACGGCGACGTGATGCGGCGTCAGAGAGATAAAGAAGCCGCGATTTTACGCGAGTTGCTGCAATAAGGATTTTGCCCGTGGAGCCAGTTCAATATGCTGCGACGACGCAACCTCGCGTAATAAATCGCGAGCGCCGTCGTTATCACCGATTTCATTGCACGCTACGGCAAGGTCAAGTTTTGTTTTAAGCGCTAAGGTCTCAGCCTGAGTGTGTGTATGAGTAAACGTCATTTTCGACGTGACACCCGTCTGACTGAAATCGATAATTTCAGCCGTAGCCGTAGATGAAGGTGACCTTGCAGTGCTTGGCTCTGTGCGCCCTTCCTGAAGCATGCCATCAAGGCTAATTGAAAAATCAGCAACCGTAGTCAATGGTTGATCGCTCAAACTCGAAGTAAATTTTGATGAAGAATGTACGCTAGCCGTCGCATTAGTCATCCCACCTGAAGGTTCTTGCAACGACTTCATGGGTGAACCGATGGTTGTTAGTGGATTACCGACTTCCATTTTCTGAGCTAATTGCGCTGCCTGCATCCATTCCGCGCCCTGAGCATGAGTCAATACGCGTAACTCAGAAGCGAGATTCGTGAATTTTTTCTGATCTTTACGTGCCGCGTAAATTTCAAGTAATTTCACCCGTAATGCATGCCGTGCCGGATGCGCTTTCAATGCATCAAGAAGTATTTCTTCGGCCTGCTCATCGCGTCCATAAGCAATATAGACATCGGCCTCAGCAATCGCATCCACTTCATTCGCATCCAATTTACTCACCGAGGGTACAAAATTGGAATGGAACACGCTGTGATTGGTGTCTACGTGCCCGCCCCCTGCATGCCCAAAAACAGAACCGGCATCAGCTTCGGGTTCAATACGCTGAGATTGCGTAGCGTTGCGGTGATGGTGTCGGCGTTGCCGGCGCAATAAAAATAGCAGCCCAACGAGAGTAACCACTCCAGCCACACCTACCCATATGAATGACTCGCTATCCCATTCTTTTAAAAGTTTTTCAAAGTCAAAAAACGCTTCAATTTCAAAAAACTTTTTAACTTCAGCCAAATAATCGCTATCTCGATCTGCCACGGCCGTGGGTTTAACAGTGACTTTATTCGATTGGGGAGTCACAGTCGCTGTTACCGCAGCAGCAGGTGCCGCGTCCTTAGCTTTCTCGGCAGCTTCGATCGGCGCAGGCGCAGGCTGCGGTGATGCCGACTGATCACGATTTACTAGTTGGCTCTGTAGATCGTGAATATTTTTCTCTAGCTGAGCAATCCGCAGATTTGATTCAGCTAGCGATTTTTCATTGGCTAGCTTCTCAAGTTCTTTGAGATCGAGTGAGGATTTTTCTGACAAATCTGGTGCGCTTAGCTTTAGCTGATCTTTGGGTGCTGCCAATGGCGGCTCCGTCGCTGGCTTACTTAGGCTTCCGCTATGACTTTGATTCGCTGGTGTGCTTTCGTGCGCTGTTTTGTTCTGAGGGCTTGCTGCACTATCTTTTTTTCTGGCCGGCGAAGCATGAGTGAATTCGCGCGTCTGTAATTGCACTTGCTTCATCGCTTGTTGAGCATCGATGCTGAGCATGACTGAGGACTCGGGAATAGTTAACACTGCCCCTGCCTTCATTCGATGAATATTCTTTTGATCAAAGGCCTCAACATTTTCTTGCACGATCGCTATCATGGTCTGAGCCAGCGTTGCTCCACTCGGTTGAACGCTGGTAGCTATCTGACGTAAGGTGTCACCGGACTTGACCAGCCGCGTATTGGGTTGAGCGTCTGATGACTCGGACTTAGTCAACGCAGTATCTTCTTTGGTAAGCTTAGTAGCTTTGGCTTCCCTAACTGGCGTCAGCTTCGTAGCTTGCTTAGGCAGCTTTGATGTTTTGGAAGCAACCGCCGTCGCTACAACAGATGGGGTGGTTGAACCTATTGGCTCCGTAGCTAATTTAGGTAAGACAGGAGGCGCAGTGACTACGGGCACATCATCTCGCGTTGAAGGCGGATCCAACAATAACGCATACTGTCGTACGCTACGGTTGCCACCAGCACTTACTTCGATTAACAACATCAAGAAGGGCTCGGTGATGACTTTGTCAGAGCTTAAGTGGACTTGTGTACGACCTGCTTTTTTTTCTACGCTCAGGCGAACCGATCGAGCAATCAATCCGTAATCCAGCCCCGCTTCAGCAAACATCTCTGACGGTGCTAACCGAACCGACAAAGACTCCGCTTCTTGCGCAGACAACACCACCATATCAATATCTGCATCCAACACTTGACCCAAGGCAGAGCGAACCACGACATCACCCAAAGCTAGTGCGAAAGAGTGCACGGGTAGCGACAACAATATTACGATAAGAAACAGTCTATAAAGCATCAATGAAAAATAGCTTGAAGAAAAGCAAGAAGAAAAGAAAATGCAGAGCGTCTTCAACCAGAAGACCGGAGCGGACAGTAGCATTCACGATAAGACATCGCAAGTTAACTGAATCTGTGGAGCTATAAAAAAACCCGCTTCTCGTCCAACTAGGGACAAACAAGCGGGTTAGGTTGCGGTTTGACAACTCAACCTAGAATTTTTTTATGCTTCTAAAAGTATTCTCAGCATGCGGCGCAAGGGTTCGGCAGCCCCCCATAACAACTGATCACCCACGGTAAATGCAGATAGGTATTCGCCGCCCATCTCCATCTTACGCAAACGTCCTACCGGAATCCGCAAGCTGCCAGTCGTAGCAGCGGGTGTTAGATCGTGCATGGACGCTTCACGTGTATTAGGAACAACTTTTGCCCACGGATTGTTGCTGGCAATAATGTCGGTAATTTCATCCAAGGGCACATCTTTTTTAAGCTTGATCGTTAACGCTTGCGAATGGCAGCGCATGGCGCCAATACGCACGCACAAACCATCAACCGCAATCGCGGATTTTGCATCCTTACCAAACGCCGCACCACGGCCGAGAATTTTATTCGTCTCAGCGCCGCCCTTCCACTCTTCACGCGACTGACCATTACCTAAATCTTTATCGATCCAAGGAATGAGATTACCACCCAAGGGGACACCGAATTGTTTGACTTCGTCGTCGCTCATCGCGTGCTGTCGTGCTAATACCTTGCGATCAATTTCTAATATCGCAGACGCTGGATCGTCTAATAAAGATTTAACCTCGGCGTTAATGCTACCAAACTGAGTTAGCAATTCGCGCATGTGTTGCGCACCACCGCCGGAAGCAGCTTGGTACGTCATGGAGGTCATCCAATCGACTAAATCATGCGCAAACAAACCGCCCAAACCCATTAACATGCACGACACCGTGCAGTTACCACCGATGTAGTTTTTGGTGCCTGATTTCAATGCATGCTTGATCACATCCATGTTCACTGGATCGAGCACGATGATGGCATCGTCTTTCATACGCAGCGAAGAGGCTGCATCAATCCAGTACCCATTCCATCCTGCAGCGCGCAGCTTAGGGAAAACATCGCTAGTGTAATCGCCGCCCTGACACGTCAAAATGATGTCGCATTTTTTTAGCGCATCAATATCGTTCGCGTCTTTTAATGTTGTTTCATTTTTAGCCAAGGCAGGTGCTTTACCGCCTGCGTTCGAGGTTGAAAAAAATACCGGCTCAATGTGATCAAAATCTTTTTCTTCTTGCATGCGCTGCATGAGCACTGAGCCCACCATGCCACGCCAGCCTACTAATCCTACGAGTTTCATATCTCTTCCTAAATTATCAGGACAATGCCTTAACAACTGCACTACCCATATCAACCGTTCCCACCTTGGTCGTACCTGCCTCGTAAATATCAGGCGTACGCAAACCTTGTGCAAGTACCCGCTTGACTGCTGTTTCTATACGATCGGCCTCCGCAGGCAAATTCAATGAGAAGCGCAACATCATCGCAGCTGACAAAATCGTGGCCAGCGGATTTGCAACGCCCTTACCAGCAATGTCAGGCGCTGATCCATGCGACGGCTCATACAAACCTTTGCTGTTGGCATCCAGCGATGCGGAAGGCAACATACCAATCGAGCCGGTCAACATAGCAGCTGCATCCGAGAGAATGTCACCAAACATATTGCCCGTCACAATCACATCGAATTTTTTCGGCGCACGAACCAACTGCATCGCCGCGTTATCCACATACATGTGATCAAGCTCGACATCTGGATATTCTTTATGGACGTCGGTGACGATGTCTTTCCAAAACTGGAAAGTCTCCAACACATTGGCTTTATCAACACTGGTCAAACGCTTGCCACGTTTTTGCGCCGCTTTAAACGCCACGTGGGCAATACGACGAATTTCTGGCTCGGCGTAACGCATGGTGTCAAAACCTTCACGCGAACCTTTGAACGGGCCATCGGGTGCTTCACGCATTCCGCGCGGCTGACCAAAATAGATATCGCCATTCAATTCACGCACGATAAGAATATCGAGACCCGAAACGACTTCCGGTTTTAGTGTGGATGCACCGACTAATTCCGGATAAAGAATCGCAGGACGAAAATTGGCAAACAGTGTCAGGTGTTTGCGCAAACCTAAGATAGCTTGCTCAGGACGCAGTGAACGCTCTAGGGTGTCGTATTTCCAATCACCTACGGCACCAAACAAAATGGCGTCGGCTTCTTTAGCAAGCTTCAATGTGCCGTCAGGCAGCGGATGGCCGTGAGCCTCGTAACCTGCACCACCGACCGGTGCGGTTTCCATTTCAAATTTTTGGCCTAAGGCTTCCAGAACACGAACTGCCTGAGCAACAATTTCGGTACCAATGCCGTCACCCGGCAAAATTGCGATTTTCATGAGATGTCTAATTAGATAATTAAATCGTATTCGCCAACCAAGGGAAGCGGCTGATATGGCGCTCTTCAAACGTATGGATTGCATCTGCATGCTGCAATGTCAGACCAATATCATCCAAACCATTAATCAAGCAATGTTTACGGAATGCGTCGACCTCAAAATGGAAAACCGAACTGCTATTCGATGTAGATACGGTTTGCTTTTCCAGATCCACCACGAGTTTAAAACTAGGAAACGCTTTGACTTCATTGAATAACTGATCAACTTCCGTTTCTGTCAGTCGAATTGGTAGCAAACCATTCTTGAAACAGTTATTGAAAAAAATATCGGCAAAGCTTGGTGCAATCACTGCCCGAAAACCATATTGATCTAAAGCCCACGGCGCATGCTCACGCGATGAACCACAGCCAAAATTTTTGCGCGCCAAAAGAATCGATGCGCCTTGATAACGCGCTTGGTTCAGCACAAAATCAGGATTCAATGGTCGCTTGCTGTTATCCATGCCGGGTTCGCCATGATCAAGATAGCGCCAGGCATCAAACAGATTCGGACCAAAACCCGTTCGATGGATAGATTTAAGAAATTGCTTAGGAATGATGGCATCAGTATCCACATTGGCGCGATCTAATGGCGCCACCAATCCATCCAGTACAGTAAATTTATTCATGATGTTATTTTTTGCTCGCGTCTTGAATTTTATCGCCCAGCTTTTCAAAATCTTTGCCAATGCCGTGAATGGTGTTGCAACCTGTTAGTACAAAAAAAATCAGGCCCAACAGAAGCGTCGTTTTTTTCATAGCGCCTACTCCTTTACAGACCACGAACATCAACAAAGTGTCCGGCAACGCCTGCTGCGGCTGCCATCGCTGGACTCACCAGATGGGTACGTCCACCGGCGCCCTGACGTCCTTCGAAATTTCGATTAGAGGTTGACGCGCATCGTTCGCCCGGCTCAAGACGATCTGCATTCATCGCCAAACACATAGAGCAACCCGGCTCACGCCATTCAAAACCCGCATCGCGGAAAATTTTGTCTAGCCCTTCGCGCTCGGCTTGTTCTTTCACTAAGCCTGATCCCGGCACCACCATCGCCAAGCTAACATTCGATGCGCGATGCTTACCGCGCACAACAGCTGCAGCTGCTCGCAAATCTTCAATGCGTGAATTGGTGCATGAACCAATAAATACTTTATCGATACGAATATCAGTAATCGGTGTGTTGGGTTTCAAGCCCATATAGACCAAGGCTTTTTCAATCGCATCGCGACGTGCCGGATCTTTTTCTTTATCGGGATCAGGAACGCGCGCATCGATAGGCAACACCATTTCAGGCGAGGTACCCCAGGTCACTTGCGGCAAAATGCTGGCGGCATCTATCGTTACCACCGCATCAAATTTTGCTTCGGGGTCGGAATGCAGCGTGCGCCAGTAAGCTAGCGCCTGATCCCAGTGCGGGCCCACCGGTGAAAATGGTCGTCCTTTTACATACTCTATCGTGGTGTCATCGACGGCGATCATGCCAGCGCGTGCACCGGCTTCAATCGCCATATTACATACGGTCATGCGACCTTCCATCGACAAGCCACGAATCGCTGAACCCGCAAATTCGATAGCATAGCCAGTACCCCCTGCCGTACCAATCTTGCCAATGATGGCCAACACAATATCTTTAGCCGTTACACCAGCGCCGAGCTTGCCATCAACTTGCACCAACATAGCTTTGGATTTTTTTGCCAGCAGTGTTTGTGTCGCCAATACATGCTCAACTTCTGAGGTACCAATACCATGCGCAAGACACGCGAAGGCACCATGGGTTGAGGTATGCGAATCGCCGCACACCACCGTCATGCCAGGCAAGGTCGCGCCTTGCTCAGGCCCGATCACGTGCACGATGCCCTGACGGCGATCGTTCATATTGAAATAGGTGAGGCCGTATTCTTTCGCGTTGTGATCCAGCGTCTCCACCTGCAAGCGCGAAATCGGATCAGCAATACCTTCTGAACGATGCGTGGTCGGGACATTGTGATCAGCCACCACCAAATTGGCGGCATTGCGCCAGGGCTTGCGATGCGCCAGCTTCAAACCCTCAAAGGCCTGCGGGCTGGTGACTTCGTGAATTAGATGTCGGTCAATGTAAAGGATGGACGTGCCATCCTCCGCGGTATGCACCACATGGGATTGCCAGAGTTTGTCGTAAAGAGTTTGTGCCATGGCTAGATGGCGCTGAAAGCGCGCCGGTAGAGGGTAAATAGCCCTAAATTATGCCATAGCGGCCCGCGCTTACTGGCGTTTTAGCCCTGCTTGCCAGCTTCTGAGGGCTGAAATCCCGCATTAGTGATTAGCCGCGCGCTTTGGCTTGCTCAAACAGCGGTAATACTTTTTGAGAATAGCGGGTCAAATCTTTTACACGATCCGCACGGGGCGGATGCGTGGACATGAATTTTGGCGGCTCGTTACCACCGACTTGACCCATTTTCTCCCAAAGGGTGATCGCTGCCCTTGGGTCGTAGCCAGCACGGGCGGCGAGTTCAACGCCGATACGATCAGCCTCGGTTTCATGTTCGCGTGAATTCGGTAAGCCTAGCAAACCCTGATAGGCGTATTCCATGCCCTTCTGACCCAATTGCCCCAAGCCTGCTACCGTGGCCAAAATCGAAATACCGACATTGGCAACGGCTTGCTCGGAAGCGCGCTCGCGTGAATGCTCACGTAATGCATGGGCAATTTCATGACCCATCACCGCGGCCAATTCATCATCGGTAATTTTGAGTTTTTCAATCAAACCACTGTAGACAGCAATTTTTCCACCCGGCATACACCAGGCATTCACTTCACCTGAGGTCAGCACGTTGACTTCCCACTTCCAATTCAGCGCATCCGGACGAAATGAAGGCGTTTGTTTAATGAGCTTGTCTGCGATTTTTTTTACGCGCTCGTACTGGGCGGTATCCGCGTTAAGTTTATCTTTTTTATTCGCTTCCGCCATCAGCTGCCCATATTGCTTATTTGCGCTTTGCTCTATGGACTGGGCCGACACAGACATACGCTGCTGGCGATCGACACCGACCGCACCTCCTTGCGTTGTTTTGACTGTCTGACATGCACTAAGTGGAAAAAAAAGAACACACGTAATGAGTGTCGTACCTAGGATGTGCATTGTGTTTTTGTTTCGCATAAAAATTTCCGATAAAACAGTCTGACTACTCACGTCCGCGATTCTTCGTCTTGCCATCGATAGCTCAATTGCGCAGCAAACAAACCTAATAAAGACATGATAGCCGCTAATACATAGACCCAACGAGCACCAAATGTATCCCAACAGGCTGAGAGCAACAAACCACCCACCGTTCCGCCGAGACCGTATGAAATACTAATATAGAGCGCCTGACCGCGAGCTTGCAAAGCTCCCGCAAAACAACGCTGCAAGGTCGCCACTGACGCTGAATGATGCACGCCAAAAGTCGCCGCATGTAGCACCTGCGCTAGTAACAGTACCGAAAGTGATTGCGCGCCCCACCCTATCATCAGAAAACGAATCACTGCGATCGCTAAACTAAACAACATAAGTTTGCGTACACCAAAGCGTCGAAACAACGGCGCCTGATAAAAGAAAAACAGAATTTCGGCAATCACACCTAGCGACCACATTAGGCCAATCACTGTCTTGCTATAACCGATATCCGATAAATACAGCGAATAATAAACATACAGTGATGAGTGAGCAGCGATCATCAAAAATGTCGATACGAAAAAAGACAGTACTGATTTACGCGACAACAGTTGCTGCACGGAGTGCGATGGCTGAGCATGCTGAGTTGCCGGCTCTTCATTTAGACTGAAGGTCACACTGGTTACCATCACCAACATCAGTAGCGCTATCCATGGCATTAATTCAATGCCCTGCCAATCCAACGCATACCCAGATAAGGTGACTAATACGATAAAGCCGACCGAACCCCACAAACGCACGCGACCATAGTGAGTCAAATCACCGCGCATAGAGGACAGCATTAAAGCTTCGGAGATGGGCCCCTGGGCACTGGTAAATAAATTTACCGTGACCATCAGCGCAAAGAAAAATAGGAAAGTCTGACCGACAAACATGCCGCAAAAACTGAGTGCGGCAATGACGGATGTTAAACGCAGAACCAGTACACGACGCCGTGATTGATCGGCTACCCAGCCCCACAGGTTGGGACCAAAAATTCGCATCACCTGCATCAACGACATCAAGATGCCGATTTGCGTGGCGGATAATCCTCGGTCGGCGAAGTACAAGCTAGCGTAGGGTGAGAAAACACCGACGTAGCCGTAGTAAGCGAAGAAAAACAGCGCAAAGTTTAGGGACTGCGCTGGTCGTGAAGCGGCTGACACTACTCCGGCTTCACATCACCGCACTGTGCACGATGCAGCAGTGCGTGATCCATCAGCACCAGCGCGAGCATTGCCTCTGCGATAGGCGTTGCGCGTATACCTACGCAAGGATCATGTCGCCCAAAGGTTTCAACCATCACGGGGTTACCGTCACGATCGATGGATTTGCGCGGAGTACGAATACTCGAGGTCGGTTTGATAGCGATAGAAACAGTGACGTCCTGACCTGATGAAATACCACCTAACACACCGCCTGCGTTGTTACCCACAAAACCGGTCGGTGTGATTTCGTCACCGTGTTCGCTACCTTTGTGCGTGACCGAACGAAATCCAGCACCGATCTCGACACCCTTCACCGCATTAATTCCCATCATGGCGTAGGCAATGTCAGCATCAAGCTTGTCGAATAAGGGTTGGCCCCAGCCAGCCGGAACATGATGGGCTTCCACATCAATCCGGGCACCGCAAGAATCACCTGCTTTACGCAAATCATCCATGTAGGTTTCAAGCTGGGAAATGATGTCTGCGTTAGCTGCAAAAAATGGATTGCTATGGACGTGATCCCATGATTGAAACGGGATAGCAATCTCACCCAGTTGACTCATGTGGCCATGAAAGGTGGTTCCGTAATGCGTGTGCAGCCATTTTTTTGCGATCGCCGCGGCGCCCACCACAGGCGCAGTTAAACGTGCAGAGGAACGTCCACCACCACGAGGGTCGCGAATACCGTATTTGTGCCAATAAGTGTAATCAGCATGGCCGGGACGGAAACGATCAACAATATTGCCGTAATCTTGGCTGCGCTGATCTTCATTGCGAATCAATAATGCGATGGGCGTGCCGGTGGTTTTACCTTCATACACACCTGAAAGAATTTCCACCGTATCGGATTCCTTACGCTGCGTAACATGGCGTGAGGTCCCAGGTTTGCGACGATCAAGTTCGGGCTGAATATCGGCTTCAGATAGCGGCATGCCCGGAGGACATCCATCAACCACGCAGCCTATCGCCGGGCCATGAGATTCGCCAAAGGTGGTCACGCAAAAAAGCTGGCCTATCGTATTACCGGACATGATGAAATCAATGAGAGTGGAATAGGCGAATAAGCAATACCCGCCAAAAGCATCATTCTACCAGCGGGCGCTTCTTTACCAGGCCTAGCACCCAGGAGACGAAAGCGCGCGGATATTCCGGCTGCTTTAGACAAAGAACAACTAACAGCACAAGATTGAGAACTGCTGTGAATCCAAAAATATCGACCACCGACAGACCAGCGCTCAACAGCAGCATAGCGATGAGTGCGGCTGACACCATAAAAATGGCATTCAGAATATTCATACCACCGATAATGCGCGACAAATGAGAACGATCAGCTCGGGTCTGGATGAGTGCGAAAAGCGGCACCACGTAGAGCCCGCCAAATAGTCCTATCAATAAGCAATCCATAAAAATTCGGAAATGCTCGCCAAACATCAGGTCGGCTGCACCGAGCGATGCAGGCATCGTCTGACTACCGGAAAAATATAAATCGATACCGAACACTGATAGTCCAATAGCACCGAGTGGAACCAATCCAAGTTGCACGATGCGTGCGGACAAGCGCTCGCACATAAGTGAGCCAGCGCCTATGCCTAATGAAAACGCGGTGAGCAGTAAAGCAAAAATTTCAGGCTCTCCATGTAAAACATCGCGCGCAAAGACAGGAAATTGCGCGAGCAACATCGCCCCAAAAAACCAGAACCAAGAATTAGCCAACATAGCGACGAACACATCGCTCCGGCTCGCGGCGAATTTAAGATTGCTTACTATCTCAGGAAAAGGATTGCGGTTAATAACGAGCTCAGGTTCGGGTGCCGGCGTATGCGGCACAAAAAGCGTAAACAACAAACCCAACACTGCCACGACGACGGTAGACCAAATAATCACATGCACACCAATCGGGCCCCAGCTCACCAGCGATGCGCCCAGCAATTGTCCAGTCAGAATACCGACAAAGGTACCCATCTGAACCATGCCATTCCCACCGACTAATTCGCTCACTTCAAGATGCTGCGGAAGATAGGAATGCTTAACTGGACCAAATAAAGCCGAATGCAAACCCATGCCAATAACGGCAAGAATTAAAATCCAAAGTGAATGGGTATACCAGCCAATGGCTGCAACCAACATAACGCTGATCTCAATGACTTTGATGATGCGCATTAAACGCGCCTTGTCTATTTTGTCCGCCAGTTGACCCGCAGTCGCGGATGCCAAAACGAAAGGCAATATGAACAAACCCGCAATTAAGTTATTGAGTAAGCCGACATTCATGGATGTCCACGACGCGGCATCGAAGGTAATGACGGTCACTAACGCCGTCTTGAACAAGTTATCGTTAAAAGCACCCAAAAATTGAGCGCCAAAAAAAGGGCCGAACCGTGCCTGAAGAAGTAAAGAGAACTGCCCTGATTTCACGCTGAACTATCCTTCTTTTTCTGACTCGGTTGGCCAGTCACGAATATAGGCTTTGAGCATTTTGTTTTCAAAATTTTGCTCTTCAAAAACGGCCTTAGCGACATCATAAAACGACATCACTCCCATCAGCATGTTTCCATCTAACACGGGTACATAGCGCGCGTGATGTTCGAGCATCATTCGACGTATGTCATTCACATCGGTATCTGGCGCTATCGTAAACATATCGCGATCCATGTAATCGCCCACCGTGCCAGTAATGTTTCCGCGACTTGCATGCACGGCTTTCATGACTTCTCTAAAGCTCAGCATACCGACCAAGACGCCGCTCTTCATCACCACGAGCGATCCAATATCTTTTTCGGCTAGGGTATCAATGGCGTCCAACAATAGCGTTTCCGGTGTAACCGTAAACAGAATATTGCCCTTCAATTTCAGAATTTCGGAAACTTTCATTGCTGCCCCCAAGATTACTTTTATGGAAGGACTGTAGCCCAGGCTTAGCAAAAAAGCCAGAGCCTGAACTCAAGTGATGGGTTCGCTGGGGTGAGTCAGCCTATAATTCTTTTTCTAATGAGCCTGCAGCAGGTTAATTAACCATGCTGGCGCGCCAAATCCTGCGTAATTTTGCAGATCTTTCCTAGCGACTCCCTGAGACTGTAGCCATGAGCGAACCACGATATCCCGGCTTTGATACCTTGTCACTGCACGCAGGCAGCACCCCCGACCCGACTACCGGTGCGCGGGCAACACCCATCTACTTATCAACGTCGTTTGTATTTCGTGATTCAGATCATGCCGCCTCGCTATTTAATATGGAGAGATCCGGTCATGTGTATTCACGCATCTCAAATCCAACCAATGCCGTTTTGGAAGAACGCATTGCAGCCCTTGAAGGTGGCGTCGCAGGTATCGCCGTCGCTAGTGGGCAAGCGGCCTTGCATCTTGGTTTAGCGACTATCGCAGGTGCTGGCTCGCACGTACTCGCTTCACGTGCGCTGTATGGCGGCTCGCAAAATTTGCTTGGCTACACCATGAAACGCTTCGGCATTGAGACGACCTTCATTGATCCACGCGACATGAACGCATGGCGAAATAATATTCGTCCAAACACCAAAGTCTTGTTTGCTGAAACTTTGGGTAACCCCGGACTAGATGTATTGGATATCGAAGCTGTGTCACAGATAGCGCACGAGAATCATTTGCCATTAATGGTGGATTCCACCTTTACGACGCCTTATCTGCTAAAACCTTTAGATCATGGTGCTGATTTAATCTATCACTCTGCGACTAAATTTTTATGTGGGCATGGAACAGCGATAGGCGGTTTGTTGGTTGATGGCGGCACCTTTGATTGGCAAGCGGCGTATGAAAAAACGGGGCGCTTTGCTGAGTTATGCGAGCCCTATGAAGGCTTTCATGGCATGGTCTTTACAGAAGAATCCACGGTCGGCGCATTTTCTTTGCGCGCACGACGCGAAGGCCTGCGGGACTTTGGTGCTGTAATGAGCCCTCACAATGCATTCGCTATTTTGCAAGGCATAGAAACGCTCAGCTTACGCATGGATCGCCATGTCGCTAACGCTCGCAAGATCGTGGAATTTCTAGTATCGCAACCAACGATTGCTTCTGTTTCTTATCCCGAACTACCTGAACATCCTGATTATGCTTTAGCAAAACGTTTGTTACCCAAAGGCTGTGGTGCGGTATTTTCTTTTGCACTCAAAGGTGATCGTGCTGCAGGTCGACGCTTTGTTGAAGCGCTGTCTGTGTTCTCACATCTCGCCAATGTCGGCGATGCTAAATCGCTGGTGATTCATCCCGCATCAACCACTCACTTCCGCGTACCGGATGATCAATTGACTGCTTCTGGTATTACTGAAGGCACGATGCGTTTGTCGATAGGCTTAGAAGATGTGGATGATTTGATCGATGACCTGAAACGCGGCTTGAAAGCTGCGCAGAAAGGAGCATAACCATGATCATCACTATTAACTCACAACCAGCCTATGCTTACACCGGTGGTAAGGCATTCAATGCGCAACTACCCACGGCTGTGTTCATTCACGGCGCACAAAATGATCATTCCGTCTGGGCGCTACAAACACGCTACTTTGCGCATCATGGTTTTTCTGTACTGGCGGTTGATTTACCCGGTCATGGACGTAGTAAAGGTCAACCGTTAACTACGGTGGAAGCCATGGCTGACTGGCTAAGTAGTCTGCTGCAAAGCGTCGGTGTTCAGTGCGCGGTGTTAATCGGACACAGCATGGGCTCATTGATTGCACTGGAAACAGCTAACCGAACGAAAACAACAGTGGCCGGAGTAGCGCTGGTCGGCACGGCTTATCCTATGAAGGTTTCGCCTTTGCTACTTAAAGCATCGGAGCATCGCGAACAAGCGGCCATCGATATGGTGAATATTTGGTCGCATTCCAGCATCGCACAAAAACCCTCGGCGCCAGGTCCGGGCTTTTATGTGCCAAGTGGTAGTCGCCGCTTAATGCAGCATGTCGCGAAAAACAATACAGCTAAAGTTTTCTTCACTGATTTTTCAGCATGTAATGCTTATGCCAATGGCGAAGCTGCTGCTAAATCACTGCATTGCCCTGCACTCTTTTTATTAGGGCGCAAAGATATGATGACTCCACCGAAAGCCGCATCGACCTTAATGGCTGCACTATCCGAATCAAAGTTAGTGATGGTTGAAGGTAGTGGCCACGCATTGATGGCCGAACAACCTGATCAGGTACTGGATGCGTTGTTTGAATTCGCCACGGGATCGTTGAAATAATTTTTCAGTGGCGTGGCTAACTCATGTTCGACTGCTTGTTCTACTTTGGATGAAAGCGCCGAATGCGCGGAAGGCACAAATGCGAATAACTGATACACATCCGACACCGTCAATTTTTCTGGATTAGCGAGCAACACCCAACGATCTTGTTTGCGGTGTTTGCGACTGAGTCGCCAACTGGTCGTGACTTCCGATTTAACGCGGCCCACCCAGCCGACAACGAGCATACGTTGCAATAGGCTTTCAGATTCTTCAAAACCTAAACGCGTAAATTCTCGCAAACGTAAAGCATCGACAGCCGCCGAGCCACTGCGTGCATCGACCATCACTTTGAGTACATTCATCGCATCCAGAAATTCACTTCCTGGTGCAGGCTTATGCCACCAGCGCTCGTATTTCACCACCGGCAGCGCTGCCGCAATGACGGCACCGGCCAAGGTAATGAGCCAGAAAAGATAAACCCAAATCAGAAAAATCGGCACCGCAGCCAATGCGCCGTACACCACTTTGTAACTTGAGCTAGGGCCCTGCACGATAAAGAAAGTAAACAGCCGACGCGTAATTTCAAACGCCGTAGCAGCCACTAAGCCACCAATCGCTGCATCACGCCAATCAACCACGCGATTAGGGACAGTCAAATACAGCAGTGAAAACGCTAGGGTAGATAAGCTCAGCGATACCAGCACTAGTAACAGTGTACGTAAAACCGGAACTTCTCTTCCCAACAAACCTGTTATCGGAGAGAGTTCACTGGCGAAAGATAATGACGCGCCCAACAACAATGGCCCAAGGGTCATGATTGCCCAGTAAATAATCATGCGCTGCAAAAAAGGCCGTGATGTTTTCACACGCCAGATCTGATTCAATGTGCGATCTACAGTACCGAACATCATGATCGCGGTCACAATCAAAAACACGGCGCCGAATACGGACAAACGACTCGCTTTAGCGGCAAACTGACTCAGGTAATCCAAAATAGTATTGGCTATCCCTTTAGGCATGAGAATTTGTACGAAGTAAGCCTCGAGTGAATCACGAAACGTCGTAAAAAGCGGGAAGGTCGTAAAAATAGCGAATGCAATGGTTAGCACCGGAACCAGCGCTAAGGCAGTGGTGAACGTCAAGCTCGCAGCCACCTCAGGTAGACGCTCTTCTTTTAGACGGCGCAATGCAAAGCGCATTAAATCGCGTAATTGCACGCGTGACCAGTCGCCGGAGGGATGCGTAGGATAAGGACTCATGCCATAACCACAATGATAAAGCGCCCTATAATAACAACCATGACGACTTCACTGCTACCCGTGCTGGTTTTGTACTACTCGCGCCACGGCTCGACACGCAAACTGGCTGAACTTATCGCGCAAGGAATTGAGAGCGTGCCCGGCTGCGAAGCCCGCCTTCGTACCGTGCCATCGGTATCCGCCGTTACGCAAGTCAGCGAGCCGGCAGTGCCGCCCTATGGCGCGCCTTACGTAGAACTCAGTGACTTAGAAGAATGTGTAGGTTTGGCGATTGGATCACCGACACGCTTTGGCAATATGGCTGCCCCCATGAAGCATTTCCTAGACAGTACCAGCGCACAATGGTTATCGGGTGCACTCGCCGGTAAGCCTGCGAGTGTGTTTACCTGCACGGGAAGTTTGCATGGCGGTCAAGAATCGACCTTACTCACGATGATGATTCCGCTACTGCATCACGGCATGCTAATGGTGGGCCTACCCTACTCCGAGCCATCACTAATGAACACTGCTAGCGGCGGTGCACCTTACGGTGCGACCCATTGGTCTGGCGCTAACGGTAAACAAGATATGACGGAAGACACTCGTACACTCGCTATCGCTTTAGGCAAACGACTCGCTACCACTGCAAGAAAGCTGCACTCCACATGATTGAGCTCACGCCCACGCAGCAACGACTGCATCTAATTTCATCTATCAGTTTGGTACTTCTGATTGTGTTGTGCATTTTGTGGGAGCTTGTGCTCGCCCCATTGCGCCCGGGCGGCTCGTGGATGGTGATTAAGGTTTTGCCTTTGTTTGCACCACTATCTGGCACACTGAAAAAAAATGTCTACACGTTGCAGTGGGCATCGATGTTTATTATGTTCTACTTCACTGAAGGCGTCGTTCGGGCGTGGAGCGATCATGGCCTCTCGCAACTGTTAGCTGGCCTTGAGGTTGTGTTTTCAACGACTTTTTTTGTCTGTGCGATTTTCTTTTTGCGTCCCTACAAACAGGCCGCCAAAAATTTAGCTAGTGAAGCGATTCGCAAAGCAGCCAATCCTGATGTCGTCTGATTTTCTCAAACAGTGCAGCGATATCGTTGGTCCGCAGCACGTGCTGACGGGCTCGGATATGGATGGATTTCTGACTGACTGGCGCAAGCGCGCTACGGGTCGCGCATTAGCCGTTATCAAACCTGCGCTAACGGAAGAAGTCGCAAAGATTGTAAAACTTTGCGTAGCGTATAAGGTGCCTATCGTTCCGCAAGGCGGTAATACCGGCTTGGTTTTGGGTAGCGTGCCAGATCAAAGTGGGCAAGCTATCGTGATCTCACTCACACGAATGAATCACGTGCGTTCGGTGGATTTACTGAATGACACAATAACCGTTGAATCAGGCTGCCTACTTCAACAAATACAGGAATTAGCCCACGAGCAAGGGCGATTATTTCCACTTTCGCTAGCCTCTGAGGGTAGTTGCACTATCGGTGGAAATCTTTCGACTAATGCCGGTGGTACAGCGGTACTTCGCTATGGCAGCATGCGCGATCTGACGCTTGGCCTGGAAGTCGTCACGCCCTCGGGAGACATTTGGAGTGGCTTGCGCGGTCTACGCAAAGACAATACCGGTTATGACTTACGACATTTGTTTATCGGTGCCGAAGGTACGTTAGGCATCATCACGGCCGCAGTACTTAAACTTGTCGCGCAACCTGCTGCAAAACTCACCGCCTTATTTGCTTTGAATAGCGTGAATGATGCGCTTCATCTGCTCGAATTAACTCGCCAGCGTTGCGATGCCAGTTTGACCGGTTTTGAGCTGATGTCTGAATTTTGTTTGCAGCTAGTAGCGCAACACTTTCCTGATTTGTCATTACCATTTTCAGAGTGTCATCCGCAGTATGTATTGATGGAAATCTCTGATAGCGAATCTGAATCGCACGCGATGGCTCAGCTAGAAGCCGTTGCAGCCACTGCGATTGAAAAAGGATGGACTGCAGATGCGGTGATTGCCAGCTCTCTATCGCAATCAAACAAGCTGTGGGCCATACGAGAACATATCTCGATGGCGCAAGCGGCTGAAGGCCTAAATATTAAGCACGATATTTCATTACCTGTATCGTGGATGGTCGATTTTTTAATTGAGACAGACGCTTTGCTTCAACATGATTTTCCTGGCTGCAGGATGGTCACCTTCGGCCATCTTGGCGATGGCAATTTACATTACAACGTATCTGCCCCTGCTGGAGAAAAATACGAAACCTTTTTGCAACAGCAAGAAGCGATCAATCGCTGTGTGCATGACAATGTACACAAGTACGCAGGATCCATCTCTGCTGAGCACGGTTTAGGTGCCCTCAAGCGAGATGAAATCAAGCGCTACAAATCCGAGACAGAGCTGGCCATGATGGCCGCCATCAAGCAGGCATTAGACCCGCTCAATTTAATGAATCCGGGCAAAGTGATTTAACAGAGCGTGTTAATGGTCTTCGCTCGATTGATTTTTGATTCGGAGCTGACCATGGTAATTTTGACGCAACGTTTAACCTGCTGGATATCTTTAACGTTTCTAAGCTGCTTGCTTCTAACTTCATACAGTGCTAATGCCGTTTATAAATGTATGCGTCATGGAGAAGTTATTTATACCGACAAAGCATGCGACGGAGGACAACTCTCTCTACCTGCTTCACCCACCTCAGAATCTCATCGCACCAATCAGAATGAATCTTTAGCAAAAGACCGGGCCGAAATATCACGGCTACAAAAATTTCGTGAACAACGAGATCGTCAAGAGCAGCAAATTCGGGATTTATCTGCTCGCGGTGCAGCGGCGAGAGAACACAAATGCAAAACCCTCGCTCTACAAGTACGCTGGCGTGAAGAAGATCTGAGAGATGCGCCACTTCATACGCAGCAAAAAGCGCGTACGCGCGTCAGGCGTGCATCTGAAAAATATGCGATGGAATGTAAGTAGTAGTGATCACACCGTTTGGGCGATCAAGCAGTCGATTACTTCAGTATGAAGCTCACCACGAGGGCAACTACAAAGAAGGAAAAAACTGTCAGGCGGATTTCGATATCAACGGGTAGCATGATTCTTTGGCTCCGATTTAAGGTGGGCTAGTCGGCCACACTTGGCTAACTGCTCCTTAGAGATATCGACGAACCGTGCGCAAACTTGAGTAACGGGCAGACACCTTTGGTCCCTTACTTAGTTATCGTTACTGAGCCGCCGCTCCCGATTCTGGTTCCGCACCTTCCTTGCGCTTAGCCAGTTTCTCGACGACCTTGCCGTAGGCCGCGCCCAAATAAACAAAGGCAAACATGGGCAAGGTAATGACGCAGACGATGACCGCAAAGATGGCAGCAAGGACAGCAAACACCAGTCTCAGTCCGGCCGCCACATCCAGAGCATCCAAAGGTTTATTGATGACGCTCATGCTGCTCTTCACATAAGCAATGAAACCAAACGCCTCAGCCTGATCGTAGGCAAAAATAAGCCAGCCGACGAACAATAACAAAACGATAAGCCAACCCACAATGAGTGCGGAGGCAATTGATAATTTTTTGAAAATATTTAGCAAGGCTTCCACCGCTGACTCCTTGAACCACTCTCAATGTTGGGCTGATTGCAGCACAAGCTGAACCGGCAAAACTATCACTCCGCCTCAGATCCCACTCAAGGAATCGAACTTTACTGGCAGACCTTTAAATAATTGGCTGCTTAAATCGGGCAGAGGCTGATTAACCACGATTTTATGGCGCGACAGCGCTGCTAAGCAACGCGGGGCCTGATAATTTAGAGGGCTATGAAAAAGTCTGTAAGCTAGAACTTGGCAATCGTCAGCCAACTTAGCTCATTAGTGAGCCGCTTCAATGTCAGCGTGACTTGGTTCGGGCTGAAATCCAGGACCGAATTGGTGATACATGTAATGAAATAAGTCACGGACCATTTTCGCGTTCACGGCATAGGCTTTTTCGCCGTCGACGGATTGAGACGATACTAATTCCGCGCCTACTAAGGCCTCAACTTGCTTATGTACTGCAGGCGCACCCAATTGAGTGGCACTGGCAATTTCCACTACTTTTAAGCTCTGCGGACTGAAGTCGAGCAAACAGTTGAGTATCTGAACCCGTTCTTCGATCGACAGTGAGCCCAGACGACGAGCAATTTCTCTAGTATCCATAAATTACCAATAGCTAATTATCAAAAAAATATTTTTCTGCGTATTTTAGAATAATATATAAGTATCCAGTATTTGATGAATTCAGACTTCAAAAGAATTCAACTAAGAGGAAACAAACAACTTGCAAGCAAGGATAATTTACCCGCTGGTAGGGATAGGTGTTGGCGATTTAAAACCAAAGGGGGATTTGAAAACGCCAGGAAAAGAAAATTTCAGTTTATTTTAAAAACATTCGAGGCGGATGCTCATTTCTTGGTTCGCGCGACTTCCATAGACGAGGCAACCATTAAGAAAGCCGGGATCATTACCTCTGATGAACGAGCATCACCCGATTTTTGATCCGAGACTGAATGCGCAGAAAATGAGGAATCTACATTCAGATTGATTTTTTTTGCATAGAGCTTCATCAAACGATCAACTTCAACCCTACCACCAGCAAAGTAGGCCGCATGACCCGCTTCAAGAGCGACAACCTGCTTAGGAGGCATTCCCGTCATGCGAGCGATATCCTGAACACCCAGTCCAAGCTCCTCCCGCCTTTGTTTGAGAATTTCCCCAAGCATGATTCATTCTTGTGATTGCCTACTCGAATGTAAACTGTTGCACAATTTAGGAGCATTGTCTATATGGCCTAAGGGGCAATAACGCAAATCCAAAACGAAGCATCATGCTATTTTGGTAATTACGCGATATTCTCAACGCACGTATTACCCTAAAAATTACAATACTAAGATCATCTGTTACAGAACCTCAATCGACCACGACTGGTCAAAGATGCTAAATAGCTAAATGCACGCCGCGTAATGAAACTTTCGGACTCAGGATTTTTCTCAGGCTTTGAATTAGGAATGCTGCTTGAAAATGCTAGGCAGATCAAAGGCTGGACGCCCGGCGATGCTGCCCTGCGCATTGGGGTTAGCGAAAGACATATCAACTCGATAGAGACCGCTGATTACAGTGGCTTTGGAAATGAAGTTGAAATGCTTAAAATAAAAATGCGGATTTACGCCAAAAAATTAGGCATGGGTAATGACAAAATTCATTCCTTAATTGACTCTACTGTGTCTGAGTTAGGCAGAGGTTGATACCCCTTGCGCCCAGCGCTGCTTTGACTAAGCCTTAATGTTTTGGAGTAGCAGGTTTTTTATCAAAGCAAATTTTCAAAAGTAATTGTTCATTGATTGATTCAGGATCGGGGTACAACCACTGCCCAAGATTTTTTTCTGACGAGGTCGCTGCACCCTGACCTCCCTTGTCTGCAAAAGCCAATCGCTGATTAACTCTGAGTTTTCCCTTAACACAATCGAATTGATACAGACGCTTAACCGATTTACTCCCCTCAATCGGCTCAGATAGATCAACCAAACCCCAGACCTGAGTAATGATCCCTTTAGTCTCAACAGTTGAATCAAGATAATACGAATCTCCGCGCGCACTCTTTGTCACCAGCTCCCAGGCGGCATAAACTTGAGTGGTTGGCAAAAAAAATAACATCATTACGACCAACCGCCATCGTGCTCTGTATGATTTTTGACTTATTAAAATTTTAAAAACTCGCTTTTCCATATCGATCTCAACACTGTTTTATTTTTACCCGCACCGTTAAGCAAGTTCACAGCGCATACTACAAGCGCATCTTAGCGTTAACAGAAAAGTTGGCCTATGATATGCCTATCTGAATCCATGTGTCAGTACTTGCCATAATGATTATTCACACGGCCACCAATGCGAGCGCAACTCTTGCCCCTGCCATGGCAGTGCAGCTACCTACAGCCAAGGTAATTACTCCTTCGCCTAACCGCGCTCAAGAGCCCATACCCGTTGGACCCATTCCGCCTAACTCAGCGGAAAAAATGACTCAGGTTTTTCAAACCGTGGTCGATGAGCTCAACCAACAAATGAAGTCAACAAATCGTAATCTTTGGTTTGAAATGGATAGAACGATTAACACCCCCGTGGTTGCTGTCACGGATAAAAATACCGGTGAGCTAGTACGCCAGATTCCAGCTGAAGCAGTGTTGAGAGTTGCGCACTCGATTGAAAATCTAAAAGGTGTGCTCTATAACGCGCAAGCCTAGAAATAGATAGGCGCTGGCGCTGAGAGATTCAAGCCTGCGCAAAGACTACTCACAAAAACTATTTGGGCTGCTCAGGATAAAATCACGTGTAAGGATTTGCATTAGCTAACAACGTTTAACAAAAACGTGAGATAACTATCAAGCACCCGACGACCTGAAATTAAATTATCTAATAAGCAATTTCGCCAAAGTGCTTATTCAGTTAACTCATTTCATCCTTGAATATAAATTGCAAACTGGTATACGATATTTCTTAAGGTATTCGGTTTAACAATCCGCATTCCACACCCAACCAAAACAATAGAGCCTAGACGGTAGACCTTAGCGGAGAAGCAGCAAAGTTAACTTGCTCTCTCAGCCTAGGCCAGGCATAACTTGCCAAACACCACATCTGGCATAGGAAGAGACACAAAATGGTGCAAATCTTGCTGCAGAAGTACCTTGGCACTCCTGAATTTGAAGGGTTTATCGATCAGTTCTACGACTCAGTCACTCAGCATGATCTCGTCAAACATTTTTTTATTGTGGCGAAAAAACCAGCCGTAATTCAAGACTTGAAAAGATATTGGCCGTACTTGCTACCCAAATCGACTCTCGAGTACAGAAAACCTGCGACACCAACTTCATCGTACGAAATTCAACTACCTGAGCGTCAATTCTCTGAAATAGTCATTATGATGACTAAATTGTTTCGCGAGATGAAGTTCAACTCAGAACATGCGCCTCAATTAATTCATGAGATTCTAGAACTCATAGAAGAAACAAGAAGTCAAACTGCTGATACAGCTTCAACAACGCTTGAAGGAAAAGATATCGATCCTGAGATTCTCCATCTTTTTCTCAAGCGCCAAAAAATTCAGACTGAAGTAATGCCATCCAAAGCTTTAAAAACCAGTAAAGGTCTGGATCATGAATCGTGGATACGGCTTGATCACGAAGAAAAAGAAATACTCATTTACGGAAAAATTTTTATTAAAGATCAGGCTTTCGATGATCAATTAACTGAAATCATAGAAAAACAGGCCGATAGAGAAAGTATTGTCCAACTTAGGCTAGTACGTGACTCTGGACCGCAACATCTGTACGCAAGTCATACCCTGCCATTTAGCAATGGAATCCCGATGAGACTCTTTACACGTTGTTTACAGCGTTTCTGTATGGACTTAGCTGCTGTGTATAGCTTTGATAAAGAATCGATATTGAAGAAAAAAACCTGATTTGCGACTCATAACAAAAGTATAAAAGTCACTGCCGAAGCAGTACTTCAAAATTCATACGTCACATTTCCTCTGTAGAATAAGCCATATCTGACTAAGGGTAGGCTCATATTCATAATTTGCCAGCGCCCGTTAAATTATTTTTTGCGATTAGAAAATTATGCCCACCCTGTACGACAAATATGGCGGAACGCCAACAATGAAAATTCTCGTCCGCGAATTTTATAAGCAGGCACGAGTAAACCCCAAAGTGGGTCATTATTTCAATAAATTGGACATGGAAAAATTGATTGACCATCAAGTACAATTTTTATCTGTCGTCCTAGGCAAACCAGCAAAAACATATACAGGTAGGGAACTTGCAAATGCTCATCATCCTTTAAATATCAGCGACGCCGAATTCGATGAGATTGGTCGGTTGTTAGTCAACACACTACAAACTGGTGGCGTAACGATTGATGACATCAAATTGATTATGGGTGTCGTTCTGGAAATACGAGATGAGATTGTCGACCGCACTAAACAATCACTACCGCCAGTACAAACAAAACCCGCACCAGTGGCGAACAAATCGCCACCACCAGCTGTTGCCAAGCCGGCACCCACAATAGCGGGGGTAGCCAAACCGTCCCCAAGCACTCACCCAGAAAATTCTGACGAAAAAGCAAACAGCATTCCGACGGCTGAACCAGCGGCGTCAACGCCTGGACAGGCTCAAAGCAACTTGACATCCACTGCTTTAAAGCAACAACAAAAAGCAACTTTTAAACCAATTTTCGGCGGTCTTCCACGAATTAAAATGATCGTGCGCGATCTGTATAGCCAGGTCAATGATCAACCTGATCTGCGACATTACTTTTTAAATGTCACTCCAGAAAAAATTATTGCTGACCAAGAGCATTTCGCTAGCTACGTGCTTAGAAAAGCGGATCATGCTTATTTAGGTGGATTTTTCCAAAGCTCAGATTTGAGTATTCAAGTGGGTGCCACCATCTTCAACGAGGTAATTGATATCTTGCGGAAGATATTACTTAACGCTGGACTACCGGAACACGATACGCCTCGCCTAATCACACACATCATGGAGATCATTGAAGAGACTCGCACTCAATGCAATGACAATAAAATTGGTGTTCTAAAGTCAGTGGATGTATCCGTAGAAGCTTTATCCAAGGTCTATCAAAAAGGGAAATTAGACACGATCATTAAAGGGCCCGAACTGATCTACGCATCCTCACCTTTTAGGGGAGGTGCTTTTCCATTTCCATTTTTTACCCAGATTGACTCTGAAAACCAAACGCTCACCCTGATTGCTAAGGCGGCTGTAAAAGAAAGTGTTACGTCAGAGGAAATGGGGTATTTACTGAATGAGGCAAAACAGTACGCCCCAATTTTGAATTTTTACGCGGATATGCATGACACACCTCTGTATGTCGCCAGCTATAGCTTACCCTTTGAATTCGGGGTACCTAATCGTTTGCTCATTAAGATCGCACAACAATTTTCAAAGACGTTTTCTGAAACATTTACCTATGATGCGGAAGAAATATTACTTAAGGTAGCACTTTGACTTTGGGGAAAATGGCTCGATCTGAAGTAAAAAAACATCGCATTTGTGAATTAACGATTGATAACAGAGAAAATAGGACGGAACTAAGAAAAACCATACTTCTGCATAGTCTTATCTAGCAATCTTTCAAACAGCAAATACGTATCAAATGCATCTTCAATAAAGTAGTGCAGCTTTTTCGGATACATCAAAAAAGCGATGCTTTCTTTACTTCCGTAAGCTTCCACCAAAAACTGACCGCACTCCTCTTTGTTTAATTGAGTCAGAAAACATTCGAATTCCCATTCACCTAGCTCATCACTTTCGATAGAAAGTTCGCGGGAAGAATGCTTATCAATATTTAAAGCTTGTATGCTAGATGATTTTTCCTCTTCAGAGCGAAGGGGAGCATATTCAAGATCTGCACAATTTTCATACACAACCTTGTTTATATTGGTATGCGGGTAGTAAGCAGCACCCTCAATCGGCATGTCGTGATAAACAATGTCACCGAGCACATGATCATCACGAATGCGTTCAATGTTGACCTTGCAATGAAAAAAGACTCTTTCCTCACCCATGTACTGGGTAAGGTAGTGATTAACCAAATGCTCTATATGATTGACTGTAGCTTGATTCATAGATGATACAAGTATAACTATTCAGTCCAAAAATTTACAATTAACAGAGACATCGTATTACACCGATGTAATTATTAATAGAGCAATCTAAGCTATCTCCCCAAAATACCTAAATCAGATCGAGTCGAAAGATCATACTCATGCCACAATATTAATTACTTTAATTATAATAATTATTCGTAACTAAAAGGTATCTCATCCTTCTTGAAAAATTAAAAGGCGATCGACAACTACTTCCCCCTCGAGCCAATAAGCGCACGGTCGTTATAGCCGCCTTAGGAAGCGTAGTTGCAATGACCGTTCTTGGTATGTTCGGGCTGGTACTAGAAAATGTTGTGCTGCTGAGATATCTCGGGGCCACCTGCGTTTTACTGTTTGGGTTTCCGGATGCGCCCTTCTCTCAACCGCGAAATATTGTATCGGGCCATGTCATTAGCGCATTTATTGGTCCAAGCCTCTTAAGTAAAAATTGTGGTGACGGGACTTATTTAGCAGCTACGATTTCTAATTCAATCAGCATCCCCGGCATGACCAGCTCACTAATAAAACTAAGCATAGAAGCGGGCCTGGCAAGACCTAAATGATCATCGCGAATTTTGCGATACGCCGGTAGATCTTCTCTTCTCAGCATGGACTGATTAATCTTGACGATATTTTCAACGTCCATATCTGCGGCATGCAGCATCGTGATAATGCTTTTCCAAGCTAATCTGGCCTGCGACTCGAAATCTTCAGGCAAGGTACCGTCCTCATTCAAGCCTGGCGTACCAGATGTATAAAGCCAGCGCGCACCCGAACAAGTTTGAATAGCGTCGCTATATTTCCCCAATTTTTCCGCAACACCCACATTGATGACTTTGTTCATTTCATACCTCAAATTTTTGATTGATTACGTTGATTAATATTACGGAATTGGTTTAGCTATTTTTTTTATAAAACAGTAAATAGAGGTTTGCTAATCACTAATCAACCAGCAGCATCCATTCTGATACAAAGTTTACGCTACCGACTTATTTCTTTTCGCTCTTTTTCATATTGATCATACGGGGGGAGCTGCTTTGGATTGGGCTCGATCTCAGTCGACTTAGCCTTGTTAACAGATCGCACACCTTCGTATACAGATCGTTCGCTAACCAACCCACAGCCGGCAGCAAAAAAAATCACAAGTAGGTATTTCATGTTTGGCGCATTGACCTCGAAATATTTGCACCACTGACCATAGGTCGAATCCCAATATTGAGAAACATTAATGAATGCCTTTTTAGTCGATTAGAACAATCCTAGGCACCCGCTGCTTCTGGAAAATCTGAATTTGGATGTGGTCCATCAGGTCCATACAACTCGAACTCTAAGCAAACGCACACACACCTCTAAACAGCCGAAAAGTTTTTATTTATTTGTATAATGATATAACTTTCAATAAAAAATGCCTTAATTGAAACTTAAGTTTAAGTCTCACACCTGAGTTTTTGATCTAGTTCATGGAATGTATATCAACTTAGTTCCAGACTAGTGCCAGCTTGGTATCGCACAATTTTAAACAGCCCGATAAATCAATCAGGTCATTGAGTATCAGTACAACGATTGACTTAGTATCAAAGGTAATTCACAGCATGCTTCCGATCTTGTTACAATCATACTTGGGCATTAAAGAATTTGATCAATTTCTTGATCAGTTTTATGAAAATGTTAGCCAAAACGATTTGGTCAAACATTTCTTTATGCTCGCAAAAAAACCGATGATCATTCAGGATTTGAATCGATATTGGTCGTATTTAATTCCAAAGACCACCTTTGAATACAGAAAGCCTCCAACTCCAACTTCCTCATACGACATACAACTACCCGAACGGCAATTCTCAGAAATTGTCGTGATCATGACTAAGCTTTTTAGAGAATTAAAGTTCAACTCCGAGCATGCTCCTCAGTTAATTCATGAAATATTGGAAATCATTGAAGAGACAAGAAGCCAAACGGCAGACACATCACCCACTGTTTTAAATGTCATAGAAGTCGATTCTGAAAAAATCAGCTTTTTTTTAAAGCGAAATAAAATCACTTCCGAAGTAATGCCTTCCAGAGCCATTAAAACTGAGAAAGGACTCGCGCATGAATCTTGGATACGCTTGGATGATGAAGAAAAAACAATTCTTCTTTACGGAAAAATCTTTATCAAAGATCAGGCCTTCGACGATCAATTAGAAGAAATCGTACAGAAACAAGGCGAAAAAGAAAGCATCGTTAATCTAAAATTAGTTCGCGATTCTGGCCCACAGCATTTTTATGCAAGTCATACACTACCGTATGATAATGGTGTTCCTATGCGGCTATTTATCCGTTACTTGCATCGTTTTTGCATGGACTTAGCGGGCGTATACAGCTTTGATAAAGAATCGGTGCTGAAGAAAAAATCGTAAGCGCCAGTACCTATCCAATCCCCGCCACTAGCTACATTACCTCCAACATTGCAGTAAATTATTTTCACAATCTGAAGTTTTTCACTCTTAGTTTAAGTCGATGAAAACGACGCTAAATCAATCAACTTCCATTGGCTTAATGTTGGCCAGTACCTCAGCCAACTCATCCTTAGCGCGAGCAGCGTCGTAATAATCTAACTGCAGCCCAGTCCAAAAACCATCATTAGGCCAAAGTACCACGATAAACGTAAACCCGTATCAACAGTGATCGCGCGTCTGTCGCGGTACCGCTACCCGGTTTGCTTGGCGTTAATGACAACAAAGTGGCAAGGTGGCCAAAGGCTAAGGTATAATTATGTTCTCGGAGTGTGGCGCAGCCCGGTAGCGCACCTGCTTTGGGAGCAGGGGGTCCAAGGTTCGAATCCTTGTACTCCGACCAAAATCCCAAAATAAGCTGTTTTAAATCAACAGCTTACACATAAAAAAATCCCGCATAATTTGCGTGGTGTGATACATACGTGTGTTACATCCGTGAATACAAACCCGACATATCTAGTAAAAAATCGTTTCGGCGTCTATTATTTCCAGAGACGAATACCTCTTAACGGCCCAAAACGATATCCGAGCCTTACGAAATTAGTAAGACTCTCTCTTCGCACAAAATCTAAAAAGGAAGCCTTACGCCTAGTGAGGCTGTTACTAGTCATGTGGGAATCAAATTCAAGAGCAAAAAAATACTTCCAAAACGAAGACGATTACGATGATGCAATGGTTTTATTTCAGAAATTCAATCAATTAAAAAAACTGTCTTTTGAAGATGTGCAAGGTCAACTTCTTGATTCAATGGATGAATGGCAGGATTATTTATTAAATCAAGCTACCGATTATGTGGAATCCAAGGCTTTAGAAAATGGAGATCATGCTCTTTTGGAAGAAGCTCAAAGAGTACAAAATTTACAAGCTCAAAATTATTTAATTAATAAAAACATTTCAATTAATTCAATTGCAATAGATGAAGCTTTTGATGATTTCATTAATCAGTGCAAAAACTCATGGAAAAAAAATAGTTCAATAGAAAATTCATTTAGAAAGTCTTACTACCCCATCTTAAAAGCAGTAACTGGCGAAATCCAGACTGGCGACATTACAAAACAGCACATAATTAATTTTAAAAAAATAGTGCTAAATCTACCTGCTAACAAAACCAAACTAAGTAAATATAAAAATAAACCACTAACATATTTCATAACCACTTCATCAGATGAAAAAGATCAACTGAGTCCAGCAACTAAACAAAAATATGTAACTGCAATCGCAGGATTTTTAAAGTGGTTAAAGATAAATGACTACAGCTCGATTGATTTAGACTCCCCTTTGAAATACCTTAAAATCACAAAAATAGAAGCTAGTGAACAACGAGATTTATTCAAAGAAGAGGACTTGAATAAATTATTTAACAGCAAAGAGTACACACAAGGAACGCATAAAAAGGCGTCACACTTTTGGGTCCCTTTGATTGGGCTTTATACCGGAGCACGTTTGAACGAGATTTGTCAGTTGGAAATTAAAGACATATACCAACACAAAGATACAGGTATATGGGTTTTTGATTTTAATGAAAATAAAGAATCAGACCCTAACAAATCTCTTAAGAAACGTGGTCACTTTAGAGTTATTCCAGTTCATAAAAAACTAATTGAATTGGAGTTTATAGATTATTTTAAAACGCAAAAAAATAATAAGAGGCTTTTTTCTGATTTGCCTTATGTTAATTCAAACAATAAATATGGAGATAAGTTGCAGCGTTGGTTTAACAGAACTTATAAAAATAGCTGTGGAGTAATAACACCAAAAACTTCATTTCACTCATTCAGGCATACAGTAATTACAAGTATAGAAAATGATAAAAGATGTATCGGGATCGTAACTGATTATGCATTTGGTCAAACACCAGATAAAACCCAAATTAAACTACGGTATGGAAAAAGACCGGATGATATCGTTCATTTTCCAATATTTGATTTTTTTGACTTTAGCCACGCTTTTGATATTAAAAAAATTCGGCACTGGAAGTATCATTTATTTAATCGTAAATAATTACAGTGTATTCTTTGAGATGAATCATGACCAAACGGATCACAATTTATGCTAATGTATTTACTGATGAGCTATCGACTGAAAATCATATTGAAGCACAATGCAAACTAGGCTAAATGCAAATTGATATGAAGGTCAGTATTCATAATGAACGTATGTGTACTGACTTAAACCAGTCCCGTTCTTTTAATTGCTTGCATCATGAGTCGAGATAGTTTGGCAAAATGGGTCAATGCCGCTATTGTAAGATCAAGTTGTTTGAGTTGATCATCTTTGGTGTCTTCCAACCTAATCCAACCTTTTACCCGCATGGACACTAGGCAGCTATGAAGCATGACTGGCGAGCCTAGTTCGCGCTTGCTCATTAAATCTTTAACCGACACCCCCTCTTTTTTCAAGCGTGCATAGATAATCAATTCAAGTATGTGGCATTCAAGTGGAACAAGAGCTGGTAATGCGGGATGACCGCGAATAGTCTCTGACAATTGAAGGAATCGAAAATATACCTCTGATGGACGTAGACTTTTAGTAAATTTTAAATTCATATAATATTAAAAAAAAGAACGACTAAAATAAAAAATAGGAACTAGAATTGATGACTTAGATTACATCCAGATTCCTTGATAAGCACAAAAATATTTGTCCCAGCATTCAGTAAACTTGAGCAGTGAGTTAACTACTAAAACGGTGTTTGAAGAATTTCGCTTTGATTTTCTAAGCTAATTAGTTTTCTCCTTTAAAAGCAAAAGGTAGAGTCATTTGTTTTAATCTTTCGCGTGAACAGCTAAAGCAAGAGATTCACAAGCGCGTCACAAAAACAAGGTAGTGACTTTGTCCGTGACATAATAGATCGGACAAATGTTTATTTAACTGAAAGTGTGAATAACCATGCAAAAAATCAATTTTATTTTCTAATTGAAATCGAGGGTTTATCTGGATTTGGGAATGCGTAATTAAAAAGTGACTCCATAGATTTGGATTTACGAAGGTGAATGACGGTCTGCGGTCTGCGGTGAAACTTCTGCGTGAGAAGGGAATGTGTATTAAGCAGATTGCAAAGGAATTACATATCGGTGCGGGTACGGTTTATTCGGTGATCAGCGTTTGACCTGACATTTATTTGAAGCCTACCCTAACCACTTTGGGAGTTGATATTCAAGAATTAGCAATAAATTATTGGCTGTTATTGCTTTCTGAGGAAAATAAAATTAAAAGTAGGATTTGAAAATGTTATTTCCTAAAAAGATACGTCGGTATTAAAAGTCAATTTTTTCAGCGGGAGTACTCATATTGAAATATCTAACTTTATTATTACTGCTTTTGATGACTTGCTCTGGTGCATGGGCAGAATGGGAAAAAACAACTCATGTCGTTGAACAGACTAGTACCTACTATCATGATAAGTCTTCAATAAAAGCAACTGGTGGGATTATCAAAATGTTGTCCATGATTGATTTTTCTGTAGCAAAAAATCTTAAGTCAGGCGCCAGTTACGAATCGGTAAAAAGACTAGACGGCTATGATTGTAAATACGAGACTATGGCATCCCGTCTGATTACAACAGATATTGCTTCACACAGTACTGCCATATCTATCCCATCATTTTTTTAAGTAATTCAAATCCGAACACTAAAATGCGGGACTTTCTGAGCTCAGGAAACCCGCATTTTTACTTGTATCTTTGATTCAGTTAGTTCGACACTTTCTGAACAATGCTGAGATGGAAGGTGGTAGAGAAGTGATGACGTTCTTTAATTTACGAGATTGAAAAAAAATGTGCATGACAACATGATCAGACAGCATTGGTCACTGAGAAACGAAACTTACAGCACCACAGGCCGCATTCAGTCAATTGATGCGAAATCAAACTCTAAAAGATCAATAATTTAGAATCTGAATAATCTCAACTTCGCTAGTCCTAAATTGATAGCAGATAACTTTACTATTACGCTTGCTTATATCTGTCCAATTATTTTTCTAAGCCTTTGCTGACGATTTCACCCCGAACTTCTTTCAGCGTTTGTTCAATAGTCTCAATATCTTCCGGGCTGAAGCTTTCTTCTTCAAGAACCGAAAAGAAAATATCCATGATGTGGTTATAAGAAGCTTTAGTCACGCCAGCTTGCATGTGCTGGTCGTGCATTTTCTTCATCGTGAAGTCTTGATTCGGTTTGCCAAGAGCATAGGAAATAAAAGCGATGTGATGTTGGATTACCTTATCCATTTCCATCTCTTCAAAGTAGCGACGTAAGTTAGGTCGACGCATTAGTCGCTCATGAAATTCGCGCACTATAAGAGTTACTGCAGGTACCCCACCATATTTATCAAAAAGAGAAACGGTCATTTTTCATCGAGAGTTATTTGGTATTCGGAGCAGAAGGTCTAGGGCCAACCTGCCGACTTTCACCAAAGTCGTGAACACTAAGTTTGATGAGTTGATTTTTAAGATTTTGCAAATCAATACGATCTTGCTCAGAAACTGCCATCTTTGCTTCTAGCGTATTAATCCTCTTAAGTAATAGTTCTTTAAACATGGTTTTCTTTTCTATTATTCACCATAGCCAATCAGTCCAATTAAAACTGAAGCTCTATGGTTATATATTAGTTGCTTGATTGGCGATTTGACTTCGCTTGACTATAACGGGCATTTTAGATTTTTTTGATGTCCTTGGTACTGCGGAGACGGTATTAATCAAGAATGAAGGTACGCTGACTTCGGAATGCAGCTTGGCGTTATTTTCATTAAGCGTAGCAAGCTCTGAGTCCAGAAAATCTGCTTCCAAATGAAGTTTTCGTTTATACAGTTTAATCAGTCGGGTAATTTCTGATTTGGCACCAGTAAAAAAACTCAGATTGCCGGATTCGATTGCGACAATACACTTCGGTGACACGCCCATTTGCCTAGAAATATCTTGAATTGACTGATTGAGCTGTTCCCGATGTTTTTTTAGTTCGAGCCCGATTACAGATAGCTGCTTCTCAGTAAGCATAATTAGCCCCCATCTAATCAATTAGATTTAATAAAAAATCAATCTTATGTTTTAATTAGATTTAAGAAATAACTATTCACACCGAAAAATCTACTAGTTGCTACAGATTAAAGTGAAAGAGTATTTTTCTACGAAATATTCGGAAATAACTATAAAATTATAAGTACCTAAAATGACAATTAAACATAGGATCGACTGGCTATTTGATTCGGAGCCTCTTTTTTCAGAACTCAAAAGTGAATCGACAAATAAAATAGCGTTTCCATACCCACCTGAAATAGGCATTGGCCATACGGACCATCTAGAGTTCAGTGACGGTATTTTGTTAATTAAAGACACTCACAAGTTTACAAATGAAGATCACCCATCGGAAATTCCTTTAGGTGATTTTAAAGTCGAATTTCCATCGAACATGTTTATTTGCCAGATCATGCATTCAGGAATAGTAGGTATGAATGAAAGCAATCGATACTCCAAAAGAATTCCTGGGATTGATTGTTTCTCTAGAATGAATTCATTGAATCTTTTACAAACCCTATTTACTGCAGAAGACATTTATCTATCTAATCTTTTTATTCCTGAAACACAGCTTTTTAAGTTATTAGGTCCTGATATTGCTGAAAATCTCTTTGCATCCTTAGGATTGAATAAAATTTCAGACTATAGTGAATTAAAAGTCCCCAAAACTATTTCAAATAAGATCGCAAATTGCACCCCCGATCATCTCGAAGGAAGTATGCGCTCCTTATTTGCGCTATCCATCGTTCTTCAGTATCTTCTCGAACTCAATCTATATATTTCATCTTCAAAAAGTTTTTTAACTTATTTTGAAAAAGATGATTTTAATGTTATCGCATTACATGCTGAACTTTTACAAATTACTGCAGATATCCCAAAATTATCTGATATTGCGGAAAAACATAATGTTAATCCCGGAAAGCTAAACCAAGCTTTCATTAAAAAATATGGTGAATCCATTTATTCGTTTTTGTCAAACCAAAGATTAGATCAAGCTCATCAAGCCTTATGCGAAACTGATATCTCAATGAAGACCCTTGCTCATAAAATTGGCTACTCGCATGTCAACCATTTCATTATGGCTTTTAAGAAAAAATTTGGCGTAACCCCAGGCTCAATCAGGAAGTAATTAAAATAAATCCGACTTTTTTTACTAATCTGTAACTTAGGTTTAAAGTTGAATAACTATTCCGATGATAGGCAATGTGATTTTTTAAGGATGAGGTATGTCAAAGATATGCAAAAACTTTGTCAAAGTGACCTTTGTGATCATTCTAATTTATATGCATTAAAATAATTAATCCGAATCAGATACCTCATCTAAATCAGTTTGCTTTTTTTTCAATTCGTCAATTACACGCTGTGCCCACGTAAATTCATTCTCCAAAACTGGTATTTTTTTAAATAGCTCCATCTCTCGGAGGAAATTGTCTCGATCAAAAGTCATTTTGTGCTCCATTATTTTGGTTTGCAAATATAAATCATTAACGGTAAACGAATATTTTGATCATTCTTGCTGTTTACTTCACTCACACTGATACAAACATAGCAGCACTTTCCCGTGTTCTGTAATCAAACTATCATGTAGTAACTCAACAAAATTCGATATCTTCATTTTCTGCTCACCGTAAAGAGCATTCTTTTCTTCCAAAGAAGCATCATCATCTGGTGCCCTCAAGCTTAATGAAAGTCTTGCCTTATCAATCATTTCGAATTGTTCGAATATGGTTAGGCATTGTTGATTGCTAATTAACGGTAAACGTGTATTTGATAATTCAATATTCATTTTATCTCCTTGATAATTGCAATCAGCACCACATCATTTGTTTTTGATTTGTTGGCTAGTGCTGCTACTTGCTTGAGAAATGGAGCTGCTACTGTACTGATACTTTTCTGGTAAAGATTTAGGTTTGTTCTCATCACACTTAGTGGTTGACGCTCAAACTCTTTTAATAGTGCATTAAATTCTCTTTGCATATCAATAGAATCCTCTGTTTGGTATGTAATCATTGATATGACGAAGCAATACTGCACGGGCAAATGAACCTTTCTTGAGATGATTCATGGCAGCTAATTGCTGTAGCTTATTGTCGAGATGCTCATCAAGTCTAAGGTGCAAGTCTTTGTTTAGTGCTGGTGATTTAATGTTCTCTGTCATTGCTGGCGGTCTCCTGTAATGTTAACTACATTGTTATTTATCATCACAATAAGGTCGCGGAATCTGTGTTTTTGTACTACTGCCTTTACTGTCACACTTTCTGACACAGGACTATTGATAATCTTTAATCTCAAAATACATTTCAATAATCAGACTTTTGCATTGATGTGATTAGCGGTAAAAGTAAACTATCTATGCCATTAAGACGAAGAAAAATCTCAGACAAAAAATCTGATAATTTTAAAACTTCATAACATGTGCCGTATAACTGGGGTGTCAAAGCGATTTCGGCAAAGTCTCTAGATATAGAATGATTTATTCAGTATCACCTTCTCATCACCCAATAAGAAAGTGCCCCCTTCGTTTCTTGAACAATAAGAGGTAAATTTATTAGCGTCTTTCATTACTTCATAAGTAACGCTTGATACAACGATTTGCTTTAATTTCTTCTTGAGTTTCCGACTCCAGAGACTATCGAGATAATCTACGATTTCTTGTGGTGTAGTGTGCTGTGGAAGCTCTAGAAGAGCATGAATATGTGGAAATACTCCAATAGACGGCTCCCCGCCAACAAAAGCCGCAAATCTCATCTTGCGGTCATACCTTCTGCGGCATTCGGTAATGGTCCAGCCAAGTACACATTTAGTGTTTTCGAAAGCTGATACGCACCCTTGCGTCCAAACTGACTTTTTGGTCTTGTTTGCGAATTGTACGGTTTCATCAACACGAAAGACTAATGCCAACCATGTTGTGTCAGATTCTATTATTTTGTCGGATATCCAGCCGGTAATGTCTTTACTCATACTTCTATATATGCGGCAATGAGTCTCAATGTGCGACGAATCAGTAAATATTTAATATTTATTAATCCGAAAAAATCCACTTTGACTATTGTTGCCTTAATTGTAATTCCGCTCAGGGTGGCTCAGATCAATTTCCACTTCAAACCCTATATCAGGCATCTGAGGACTGGTTGAACGGAATTGGAACCCTGCGTAGTCGTTTTTAGACTAGTTCAGATGAATGACGAGTTTAAGGAGTATTTTGTTGATATTTTCCTAGGTCATACCAACAAGAATAGGTCAGATACATTGGTGTGATATATACTTAGATTTTAGGTCAGATGCCACGTGAATTCTGCGGGATAGAGATTTTGGACGGAGTTCCTTGTACTCCGACCAGTCTAAAAAAACGGGTTGTCATTGACAGCCCGTTTTTTCATTTGTGGAAACGGTTTTGTTTCCGCGTGCACTGCCCATAGCTCAGCTGGATAGAGCAACGCCCTTCTAAGGCGTAGGTCGCACGTTCGAATCGTGCTGGGCAGGCCATTAAAATCAATGACTTACACCACCATCCCTGCGTTTCTAAATTTAGAGATCGTGGTTGCTAGACATCAGAATCACGATGCAGGCTTGTGTGTCTCCTAGACCAGATTGTGCCAGCGATACTTCAGGTATTAATACAGGCGGCCAACCTTTCAGCAATTGCTTTCGCGAGGGGTGCTTCCCGAGCTTCCACCATCACTCGCAGCAGAGGCTCTGTACCTGAAGGCCGTATCAATACACGCCCGGCCTCGCCCAATTCGGCCTCGGCGCGTTCTTTTTCAGCCATCAGTAATTTGCTAGTTTTCCAGTCAAAACCTGGCGCAATTTTCACGTTGAGTAATGTCTGTGGCCAGAGCTTCATATCGCTAGTAACACCGGAGAGGGTTTGCCCGCTATGCCTGAGCGCCGCTAAAACCTGCAAGGCTGAAATGATGCCGTCACCTGTGGTGTGCTTATCCAGGAAAAGTAAATGTCCCGAACCTTCACCACCGATTTGCCAGCCACGTTCCTGCAATAATTCAAGTACGTAGCGGTCACCTACTTTGGCGCGAGCAAAACCGACACCCATGGCCTTAAAGGCTGATTCAACAGCCATGTTGGTCATCAAGGTTCCCACGGCACCTTCAACACCGCCGTTGGCTAACCTATCTTTCACCATGACATACAACAACTCGTCGCCATTAAATACTCTGCCGCTACTATCAACCATAATCAAACGATCGGCATCACCATCAAGTGCAATGCCTAAATCAGCACTATGAGTACGCACGGCTTCAGATAGTGCTTGTGGTGCTGTGGCACCACAACGCTCATTAATATTAAAACCGTTAGGCTGATTACCAATGGCGATGACTTCTGCACCCAGTTCATGAAATACATCGGGCGCAATGTGATACGCCGCACCATGAGCGCAATCCACCACCAGCTTCATACCGCGCAGATCAAGCTCATTGGGAAAGGTGCTTTTGCAAAATTCAATATATCGACCACGCGCATCATCAAGTCGCTTGGCACGACCCAACTTCTCGGAAGTAACGCAGACCATAGGTGTTTCAAGCGCTGCTTCAATCGCTTCTTCAACTGCATCAGGTAGCTTGTTACCTTGTGCAGAAAAAAACTTGATGCCGTTATCTTGATAGGGATTGTGTGAGGCGGATAACACCACGCCTGCAGATAAACGCAATGCACGCGTTAAGTAAGCAACCGCAGGCGTCGGTATCGGGCCAGCGAGTAAAACATCAACGCCTGCAGCGGTAAAACCCGCTTCTAACGCAGCCTCAAGCATATAACCAGAAATACGCGTGTCTTTGCCAATCAATACAGTGGGACGTCCGGTGGCTACATTCTCTGATCTTGCTAGCACTTTGCCTGCGGCATGACCTAAGCGCATCACAAAATCTGGCGTAATCGGCGCCGTACCAACACTGCCACGAATACCGTCAGTGCCAAAAAATTTTCTTGCCATGGTGTCCTGTATTTTCTAGTCGTGACTTATCTTGTCTTATTGGTTTTTATCGCTAATCGATTAGATTTATATTAGCGCGTGTATTTTTTGCCGCTTGCCATACATTGATTGCATCAACAGTTTCAGCGACATCATGCACACGCACGATACGCGCACCCTGTACGATCGCATACAAAGCCGCTGCAATGCTACCAGCCATGCGTTGCTCTATAGGTTTATCGGTCAGCTTACCTATCATGCTCTTGCGTGAAAGACCGGCCAAAAGTGGCAAGCTTAACTCACTTTGAATATGTTCTAAATTAGCGAGTAACTCTAAATTGTGCTCCAAGGTTTTACCAAAACCAAATCCGGGATCGACGCACAAACGACGGCGATCTATACCTTCGCTGACTGCTGCACTCGCTCTTTGCATAAGAAATTCTCTCACCTCACGCACTACATCGTCGTAACTAGGATCGTGCTGCATAGTTTGTGGAGTGCCCTGCATATGCATAATACATAAAGCGCAATCGCTTTCCCTGAGAAGGCTTAAGCTGTCTTCATCACGGAAGCCGGTGATGTCATTAATCATATCGACACCAGCGATCATCGCCTCCTGCATCACTTCGGTTCGACGCGTATCAACTGAAATAGGTTTGCCGCAATCACGCAGCGCATACACTACGGGCATCACCCGACGCAATTCTTCTTCGATAGATAACGGGGGCGAACCAGGTCGAGTCGACTCGCCACCAATATCGATAATGTCTACTCCCGATTCGATCATGAATTCTGCTTGTGTGATGGCTGCGTCGAGTGAGCTAAAGCGCCCGCCATCTGAAAAAGAATCGGGTGTAACGTTCAAAACGCCCATAACCAACGGACGAAAGGATGGTCCACTAATTTTCAGTCGATAACGACCACACTGCAAATAGGTATCAGGGAAATCAGTCACAGAGAAATCAGAAAATTGACAAGCAAACGGGGTGAAGATTTCTCCTCACCCCGCTCGTTAGCTTATGGTTGACTGACGACCATCAGGCCGGAGCAGTCGCTGGCGCAACACCACCGCCTGGTGGATCACTCGGGCGCGGTGTGGGAGCTACTTTTGGTGGCCGCGGCTCACTACCGGCCATGATGTCGTTAATTTGATCGGCATCGATAGTTTCCCATTCGAGCAAGGCTTTGGCCATCGCCTCAACTTTATCGCGATTACGTTCTAGCAAACTGCGCGACATGGCGTACTGCTGATCCAAGATGTTACGAATCTCCATGTCCACTTTTTGCTGCGTAGCTTCGGATACGGTTTTGGATGACATCCGTCCAAAGTAAGAATCTTGATCAGAATCTTCGTAAACCATCGTACCCAAGGACTCCGACATACCAAAACGAGTAACCATCGCGCGAGCCAGTTTGGTGGCGCGCTCAAAGTCATTCGATGCGCCAGTCGACATTTGATTCATGAAAATTTCTTCGGCGATTCGGCCGCCAAACAAAATCGCTATGTCTTCCAGCATTTTGTCTTTGTACATATTCACGCGGTCGTGCTCAGGCAGCTGCCAAGTCAAACCCAGTGCCATACCACGCGGCATGATGGTGACTTTATGAACTGGATCTGCCTTTGGCAAGAGCTTAGCGACCACTGCGTGACCCGACTCGTGAAAAGCAGTATTGCGACGCTCTTCTTCGCGCATGACAGCCGACTTACGCTCAGGCCCCATGACGATTTTGTCTTTCGCGTCTTCAAAATCCTGCATCTCAACTAAACGTTTGTTACGACGCGCAGCAAACAATGCTGACTCATTTACTAAGTTAGCTAGATCGGCTCCGGAGAACCCAGGCGTACCACGCGCCAGCACATCGGCTCTGACATCGGGCGCAATAGGTACCTTGCGCATATGAACCATTAAAATTTGTTCACGGCCACGAATATCTGGAAGACCAACGATCACCTGTCTGTCGAAGCGGCCTGGACGCAGCAATGCCTTATCAAGTACGTCTGAACGGTTAGTCGCTGCAATCACGATTACGCCTGCATTGGCTTCAAATCCATCCATTTCAACTAGCAACTGATTGAGCGTTTGTTCGCGTTCATCATTACCACCACCCATACCAGCGCCACGGTGACGACCAACCGCATCAATCTCATCGATGAAGATGATGCAGGGTGAATGTTTTTTTGCGTTCTCAAACATATCGCGCACACGCGATGCGCCTACACCCACAAACATCTCTACGAAGTCCGAACCAGAAATAGTAAAGAAAGGAACCTTGGCTTCCCCTGCAATGGCTCGCGCAAGCAGCGTTTTACCAGTACCCGGTGGGCCCACCATCAGCACACCACGCGGGATACGACCACCTAACTTTTGAAATTTGGTTGGGTCGCGCAAAAAATCGACCAACTCAGAAACTTCTTCTTTCGCTTCATCGCAACCTGCCACATCAGCAAAGGTAACGGCGTTTTGATGTTCATCGAGCATGCGTGCTTTGGATTTACCAAACGAGAACGCACCACCTTTACCGCCGCCCTGCATTTGACGCATGAAGAAAATCCACACGCCGATCAGCAGCAGCATCGGGAACCACGAAATAAAAATCTGCGAAAGGAAGGAAGGAGGCTCGGGTTGCTTAACGTCAAATTTCACGCCGTTATTCACCAAATCACCAATCAAGCCGCGATCCAGATTTGTCGTCGTCGCTTTGATTTTTTTACCATCATTTGTAATGGCGATGATCGTGCGATCCTCAATCGTTGCTTCACGAATGCGCTGCGATTTCACTTCATCGAGGAAATCGGAGTAAGGAATGGGCGTTGCGCCACCGGCCAAACCACGTTCATCGAACTGTTTGAATACCGTAAATAGCACCAGGGCAATGACAACCCAGATGGCGGCTTTAGAAAACATATTATTCACGAAAACTCCTTATTGCGAACCGGCAGTTGCTGTCTAGCATGTTGTAAATAAATTCTACTCGCAATACCCCCGCCTTACCAGTAAGGATATGGGGCTAAATCCCTGATTTTTCAAGGGTTGGAGAACCGATCGGAGCCAGACCAAAAGATCGCCGGCAAAGAATACCCATCCAGCGCCGAATTTAGCGGGCATAAAAGGATCAGGCGGGGTAGCGCAAGCCCTTACCCAACAAGAAGATTTCGGATGATTTATCCCGGCTGGCCTTGGGTTTTTTAGAGCTGACCGCCTTAAATTGATCCCGAAATTTCTCAACAATTTGCGTATATCCACTGGCATTAAAGCATTTCACCAAAAGCGACCCGGACGGTTTCATATGCTGGCGCGCGAAATCTATTGCCAAATCGACCAAATCTTCAACCCGGGCGGCATCCGTGTCCGCAATCCCGGATAAATTGGGTGCCATGTCAGAAATCACCAGATCGACCCGTTGCCCCTGAAGCAGCGACTCCAGCTGGACAAGTACTGTCTCTTCACGAAAATCACCCAAAATAAAATTCACATCGGCGATCGGCTCCATCTCGAGCATATCCAATCCGACAATCATGCCGTGGATGCCGCCACCTTCCTTGCCAGCTAATTTACGCCGTGCGTATTGACTCCAGCTGCCCGGCGCACAACCCAAATCCACAATGATCTGCCCCGGCTTAATCAGCTTTTCATCCTCATCGATTTCTTTGAGCTTATAGGCCGCCCGTGCTCGGTAGCCATCTTTTTGCGCGAGTTTTACGTAAGGGTCGTTGATATGGCCGTGCAGCCAATTCTTGTTTGCTTTGTTTTTTGCCATACTCGAGAGGATACATCCCTCAGGGTTTCATCACACCCCGTAGACAAATTAAATCCAATCAGATTCTAAGTACGAAAGAGTGGTATCACTGACTTACAATGATGGTTTTGAAAGAGACTCATGCTAAAACTCACTTCTGCCCAACGCAGCGAACTACGCTCCCAAGCCCATGGTCTGGACCCCGTCGTCATGATCGGCGACGGCGGCTTGACGCCTGCCGTCATGAAAGAAATCAGCGCTAGCCTGAATTCACACGGCCTGATCAAAGTCCGTGTTTTGGGTGACGACCGCGAGGTCCGTCTGGGGTTCTACGAAAGCATCTGCGCAGAGCTTGGGGCCGCACCCGTTCAACACATCGGCAAATTATTAGTGTTGTATCGGCCTAAAAAAGAAGTCGTAAAAGAAGCTAAAGCGACTCGCGGCAAAGGCTTGCGTGAAGTGGTTATCGTGAAAACCAATCCGACAAAAAAGCCAACGATCAAAAAACTTATGGTCAAAGGCAATGAACGCATCACGGCCGGCGGCAATGTTAAACGCGCCAAGGTACGTCAGACAAGTCAGAAGAAAAATTCGTTGGGAAGATAACGGCAAGCCGCCGTGTTACTTAGATTTCAGAACTAGGGCCACGGCCAATACGCTCTGAATCAGATAAATGGCGCTCGCTACGCCGTGTAGCATGCCAAATCGCGAACGCATGGCGTCATCCATGATGCCGCCTGACTGCGCAGCAATAGCGCGCAGCTCTGCCATGTAAGGCTGCAAACCGAAATAACCAATCACCGTGCATAACAACATGCAGATCACTAGTTTGATTTGAAGAATGCGTGTTGGATTTTCTCTATCAGTCCAAATTATCGCTAACAGTGATGCACCGCAAATCAGCGATATCCACGCCTCGGCTTTAAAAAATAATCCGGCAAGCGTTCCCGCCTGAGCTCTGTCCGTTAGCGTAGCAAAAAGCAAAGGCGCGACGACGTAGCCAACGGTCCATACGCTGCCGGCCCAAAAGGTGACGAGTAAAACGCGCAACCTTGGAGTCAGTGCCGCCAACATAGCGCTTAGATGTAATTAACCTCGATGATTTCGTAGGAGCGCACGCCAGCAGGGGCCTGCACCTCAACTTCGTCTCCGGCGTATTTACCGATCAGAGCACGCGCAATCGGTGAACTGATGGAAATTTTCGACACCTTGAGATCAGCCTCATCGTCACCCACAATTTGATAGGTAACGTTATCGCCACTTTCAAGATCTTGCAAAGTTACCGTCGATGCAAAAACAACGCGTCCTTCTGCATCAAGCAACGTAGGATCAATAATTTGTGCTGCAGAGAGTTTGCCTTCGAGTTCAGCAATACGACCTTCGATAAAACTCTGACGTTCTTTAGCCGCATCGTATTCAGCATTTTCTGAAAGATCGCCCTGTGCACGTGCCTCAGAAATGGCATTAATGACTGCAGGACGCTCAACGTGTTTTAAACGCTGTAGTTCATCTCTCAATAATTGCGCACCAAAGACGGTAATAGGGACTGAGCTCATAACGATTCCATTAACAAGACTAAAAGCACAGAGGCTGCGGAAATACGCAGCCCCTCGAGGTTGAACTTTAACGGTTCAGTTTAATACAATTTAATGCAGCGACGCATGCATGCTTTGTAAATCGTACACATGCAGCTCATTTAGGTGAGCCATACCTTCGACAGCAGCCTCTGCGCCAGCAATCGTCGTATAGGTCGTCACTCGGGCAGCTAATGCCGACGTTCGTATGGTGCGTGAATCATGAATAGCGGTGCGCTTTTCTTCGACGGTATTAATCACCAGCGCGATTTCATTATTCTTGATCATATCAACTACGTGCGGTCTACCTTCGGCAACTTTATTAACTGTCTCCACCGGTATGCCCGCGGCTGCAATAGCGGCGGCTGTGCCTTTCGTCGCCACCACAGAAAATCCTATAGTCACTAAGGCTTGAGCGACTTCGACAGCACGCGGCTTATCACTGTTCTTCACAGACAGAAAAACTTTGCCCGAGGTTGGCATACGAATACTGGCGCCGAGTTGCGATTTAACGAAAGCTTCGCCAAAGGTTTTGCCGACACCCATAACTTCACCGGTCGACTTCATCTCTGGACCGAGAATCGTATCTACACCCGGGAATTTATTAAACGGGAATACCGCTTCTTTGACGCTAAAGTAAGGCGGCTCGACCTCGTTACCTATTCCTTGACTATCAAGCGATTGACCAACCATGCAACGCGCAGCGATTTTGGCTAATTGCAATCCGGTAGCTTTAGATACATAAGGCACGGTGCGTGATGCGCGCGGATTAACTTCTAGTACAAAGACCACATCTTGCATCTTGCCGTCAATTTCTTGCTGCTGAATCGCGAACTGCACGTTCATCAAACCAACGACATTTAAGCCTTTGGCCATCATTGCCGTTTGCTGCTTAAGTATCTCTATTGTTTCTTTGGACAGCGAATATGGCGGCAGCGAACATGCCGAGTCACCCGAGTGAACACCCGCCTGCTCGATATGTTCCATCACTCCGCCGATGAATGTGCGCTTGCCATCCGAGAGACAATCCACATCCACTTCAATTGCATCGTTTAAGAAGCGATCAAGCAACACAGGTGAATCGTTCGATACTTTCACCGCCTCACGCATGTAACGTTCAAGGTCGCGCTGCTCATGTACGATCTCCATGGCACGACCACCCAATACATACGACGGCCGTACAACCAGGGGATAACCAATCTCTTGTGCCAATGCTAGGGCTTGTTCTTCGGTACGTGCTGTGCGGTTTGGCGGTTGACGCAATTTGAGATCTTGCAAAAGTTTTTGAAAGCGCTCACGGTCTTCTGCGGCATCAATCATGTCAGGGCTAGTACCAATGATAGGAACACCATTCGCTTCCAGATCGAGGGCCAACTTCAATGGCGTCTGGCCACCGTATTGAACAATGACACCTACCGGCTTTTCTTTATCAACGATTTCAAGCACATCTTCTAAGGTGAGCGGCTCGAAATACAAACGATCCGACGTATCGTAATCGGTAGATACGGTTTCAGGATTGCAGTTGACCATGATGGTTTCATAGCCATCTTCTCGCATCGCAAAAGCGGCGTGTACGCAGCAGTAATCGAATTCAATACCCTGACCAATACGATTCGGGCCACCACCCAACACCATAATTTTCTTACGTGATGTGGGATGGGACTCGCATTCTTCTTCGTACGTAGAGTACATATACGCCGTACCTGTTGCGAATTCACCCGCACAGGTATCAACGCGTTTATACACAGGTCGCACATTCATCATGCGGCGCAGTTTACGCACTTCGCGATCTTCAACTTTTAATAATTTTGCTAAGCGCCGATCAGAAAATCCTTTGCGCTTTAAAGTCAGCAAAATCTCTTTGGTGATGTCAGAAATCTTCTGTGTTTCTAACCAAAGTTCGATATCAATAATTTCTTTAATCTGTACCAAGAACCACGGATCAATCTTGGTCAGTTGATGCACTTCTTCTGTGGTGAACCCTTGAGCAAAGGCATCACCTACATACCAGATACGCTCTGGTCCTGGCTCGCCTAATTCTTCTTCAATGACTTCGCGGTCAGTGGTTTTTTCATTCATACCATCGACGCCGACTTCCAAACCGCGCAACGCTTTTTGGAACGACTCTTGGAAGGTGCGACCAATTGCCATCACCTCACCCACTGATTTCATTTGAGTGGTCAGATGACTATCAGCAGCGGGGAATTTTTCAAACGCAAAACGTGGAATCTTAGTAACAACGTAATCGATCGAAGGCTCGAACGATGCAGGCGTCGCACCGCCGGTAATTTCGTTACGCAATTCATCCAACGTGTAGCCCACGGCCAGTTTGGCAGCGACTTTTGCAATCGGAAAACCAGTTGCTTTCGACGCCAATGCGGATGAACGCGACACACGCGGATTCATCTCAATCACAATCATGCGGCCATCCTTAGGATTAACCGCAAACTGAACGTTAGAGCCACCCGTGTCCACACCAATTTCACGCAGCACCGCCAACGAGGCATTACGCATGATCTGGTATTCCTTATCCGTCAACGTCTGCGCCGGTGCGACAGTGATCGAGTCACCCGTATGCACGCCCATAGGATCCAGATTTTCAATCGAGCACACAATGATGCAATTATCATTGCGGTCTCGCACGACTTCCATTTCAAATTCTTTCCAGCCCAAAAGTGATTCTTCAATCAGTAATTCACTCGTGGGTGAAGCTTCTATGCCCCGTTTACAAATGGCTTCAAATTCTTCCGAGTTGTAAGCGATACCACCGCCCGATCCACCCATAGTGAATGATGGACGAATAACGGTTGGGAAACCTACTTGCCGCTGAACTGCCCAAGCTTCTGACATGTCATGTGCAATGCCAGAGCGCGCCGAACCCAGGCCAATCTTGGTCATCGCATCTTTAAACTTAGAGCGATCTTCGGCTTTATCTATGGCTTCCGGTGTAGCGCCGATCAATTCGCAACTATATTTTGTGAGAACACCATGACGATGCAAATCTAGTGCACAGTTCAATGCAGTCTGACCACCCATGGTCGGCAAAATAGCATCAGGTCTTTCTTTATCAATGATTCGCTCGACCACTTGCCAGTTAATCGGTTCGATGTAGGTCACATCGGCCATTTCTGGATCAGTCATGATGGTGGCTGGATTACTGTTGACCAGAATAACTTTGTATCCCTCTTCACGCAGCGCCTTACAGGCTTGCGCACCAGAGTAATCAAACTCGCAGGCCTGGCCAATGATGATCGGGCCGGCACCGATGATGAGAATACTTTTTATATCGGTACGCTTAGCCATGTTTGTGTTTCTCCATCATTGCCACGAAACGATCGAACAACGGGGCAATGTCGTGGGGTCCGGGCGAGGCCTCGGGATGGCCTTGAAAACAAAAGGCGGGACGATCAGTTCGCTCAAAACCTTGTAACGAATTATCAAACAGAGATATATGCGTAACACGGCAGTTTGAGGGCAGCGTTTTGGGGTCCACTGCAAAGCCGTGGTTCTGAGAAGTGATCATGACTTTCTTGGTAATCAAATCCTGTACCGGGTGATTCGCACCGTGGTGACCGAATTTCATTTTGATGGTTTTGGCACCCGAAGCGAGCGCCATTATTTGGTGTCCAAGACAGATGCCAAAGGTAGGCAAGCCTTGGTCGATTAATTCGCGGGCTGCGTTAACGGCGTAGTCACAGGGCTCGGGGTCGCCCGGACCATTCGAAAGAAAAATGCCATCCGGTTTTAATGCCAACGCATCGGATGCCGTGGCCTCCGCAGGTAAAACGGTGACGCGACACCCGCGTGAGGCCAACATACGAAGAATGTTGTACTTCACACCGTAATCAAAAGCGACCACATGAAATTTGGGTGAATTCAATTTACCGTAACCCTGACCGAGTACCCATTCAGTCTCGGTCCATTCATATGCCGCTTTGGTTGAAACCACTTTTGCCAGATCCATACCGGCCAGACCAGCAAAGGCCTTCGCATGCTCCAGCGCAGTCGCTTGTTTTGCATCAGGGCCAGCAACAATAGAGCCGCTTTGCGCACCTTTTTCTCGCAAAATGCGCGTCAGCTTTCGGGTATCGATACCCGCGATAGCGACGATATTTTCTGCTTTGAGGTAATCCGACAGACTTTGAGTCGAACGGAAATTGGAAGCCTGTAGCGGCAAATCTCGAATGATTAGACCAGCGGCATGAACACGACTAGATTCCACATCTTCAAGATTGACACCGGTATTACCAATATGAGGATAAGTGAGTGTGACAATCTGGCGGCTATAGCTTGGGTCGGTCAGAATTTCCTGATAACCCGTCATTGCTGTATTGAAAACGACTTCACCGCTGGTATAGCCTGCGGCACCGATGGAAATTCCCTTGAATACTGTGCCATCCGCTAGGGCTAGGATGGCAGGTTGCTCGTTGGCCGAAAGAAAAGGCGGCAAAAGTAACTCCAAGATAGTTACCGCCGCAGCTATCCCTGATACTCGCTAGCCGTTTCCTTCTCTACGAAGGACGTGCGGAATACGGGTGGACCGGGATGTGTTGGAAGGTGACTTGTGCGGGCGGCGGGTTCAATTAGCTAAACCTAACAATTGTACCGCGAAGCATCATACCCGAGCAAGCCAAGACCCCACACCGTATTTCGACTAAGTAGTGACTTACAAACCCAAGGCTGCAATGCCAGCTTTAGCAATCTGCGCATCTTCAGTGGATTTCACTCCCGAAACGCCCACCGCTCCTACACAATCACTACCCACCATGATGGGAACGCCACCTTCTAGCAATCCATCAATGTTTGGAGCTGACAGGAAGGAGAATCTACCGTTGTTGATTACATCCTCATAAACCTTAGTCTCACGTTGGCCAAGTGCCGAGGTACGCGCTTTGGATGGAGCAATCGATGCAGATACCGGAGCGGCACCGTCCAGACGCTGCAACCACAGCAAGTTGCCGCCATCATCAACAATCGCTATGGTGACCGCCCATTTGTTGGCGACAGCCTCAGCCTCAGCCGCTGCTGCAATTTTCTTAACATCCGACAGCGTCAGTGCTTGTTTGGACCGCATAACTCAACTCCCTCAATTCAAAAAAGGCAGGATTGTACGACAAGTTTTTTACCTGAGAATGTCAGTTTTAATTCTGGTGAATTTACTGGGTCTTGCTTTGACAATAAGAGCCTCATCGCTTACATTCGCCCTTGGTTTTTTACTAAAACTAAATAATTATCTAATTTGCAAAACTTTTTCCATCCTTTATCGATACGCAAAGCAATGCTAATCACCGCCCTGGTGGCTGGCTTGTGCTGCCTGCCTGCGACAGCTGTCGAAATAGAGGGAGAGACAAATTTTTTAGTCAGTACTTTTTCTAGCTTCACCGACCGCGCAGCCCAACTAGCGATAGAAGCCATGTCGTTGGTGGGTATCAACTACCGACGCGGCGGCAACTCCCCAGAAAATGGTTTGGACTGCAGCGGCTTTGTTCGTTACGTATTCAGAGAAGCTCAGGGAAAAGAGCTTCCACGCACCTCCGCTGAAATCAGCAAACTGGGTGAATCGGTAGATAAACAAGATTTACAGCCCGGTGACCTTGTGTTCTTCAACACCTTGCGCCGCGCCTTCTCACATGTGGGCATTTATTTGGGCGACAATAAATTCATTCATTCGCCTTCAACCGGCGGCGCCGTTCGCATAGAAAGTATGGATCTTTCCTATTGGAAGGCACGCTTCAACGGCGCACGCCGCATTGAAACCAGTGAAAATGCCCCTGCCAATCGCTAAGCAAACTGTCCTTTCTGTTCGTTCCCCTAGAATTTTTCTCGTTTTGCTTTAATACGCTGCCGTATTTCAGCAATTAAAGCCAGTGCTGCTTTTTCACCCGCAATGATGGCCGGCCCTCGACTAGTGAAGTCATTGCCTCTCATGTTCGCTAACTCGGGGCGAATCACAATATCTGCTTGCTTGAGCTCGTACTGACTCAAACTTTGCCCCATGATCGCAAAGGTCTGCAACAACACATCGAATGTCGATGAAGCAGGCTGCGTATCCGGTTGCGCTGAAATATTCACAGCAATCACAAAATCCGCACCCATCTTGCGAGCAAAACTCACAGGCACAGGCGAGACTAACCCACCATCAACATAATCAACATTCCCTACTCGTACCGGCTGAAAAACACCCGGCACGGCCGACGATGCACGTACGGCAGCACCCGTATTACCGCGCCTGAAAAGAATCGGCTGACCAGTTTTTAAATCTGTAGCAACTGCACCGAACTGCATACGTAACTTTTCAATCGGTTGGTTGTGCACAGCGCGGTTCACATACTGTTGCACGCCCTCACCTTTCAACACACCGGTGGAATTAGAGAAAAACGGAACTGACCAATCTGAGATAGCCGCCTCATCCATCTCCATCGCTAACTTTTGCAAAGCCATGCCATTGTTACCCGCCGCATAAAGCGCACCGACCAAACTACCTGCACTCGTACCCACCACAATATCGGGCACGATGCCATTCGCTTCCAACACCTTGATAACGCCAATATGCGCAAATCCACGTGCAGCACCACCACCTAACGCCAAGCCTATCTTCAGCGCTTTAGGTACCGCTACAGGGCTTTGGGGAGGCTGTGGTGGCGGGGTAACTGATACCTCAGGCTGGGTGCTTGCAGCGGTTGGCTCTGGCTTAGCAGCAGCCTCAGTTGCGCTCTGTGAGCTGGAATCGGTGGTCGAGCTGGTGTCGCTCGATGGTTTCGACGAAGTCTGGGTTACAGGGGGCAGCGTGCTACAACCTGAGAGAATGATGAGGGCGAGTAGCCCAGCGGATAATAAGCGCATGAAATGCATTACCTAATTAATTAATCCACCTCATTGTAGCTAAGTAATAATCAGACCATCTAAGGTGCAGAAAACCTATTTGACTCAGATTATTTGGGAAGTCAGTTTGAAAAAAAGACTCAGGATTGACAGCCATTTTTATTTCGATAGATTCAATCGTATGCAGATAGCGCCCTTGTTAATTAATCATTAGGTACACATGACTAACGCGCAACTCAATTTTCCCAATGAAATAAAGGGACACGCTACAAAAGCCATAGATGTGTCTGAGCTTCGCCATATATTCATCGCAGAAGCTACTGCCGCCAGAAAGCAGTTCATTAAATACGGTGCGGGATATCAAGCAAGGGACGTTCACAACTATTTACGGGCTCGCATTACAGGCAAAAAGACGTCTTCGCTTAAGCTCAAGTCTTGGTAAGGCTCAGGTAAGGACAGCAAAACACGCTCTTACTTTGATAGCTTTACCAAATTTAGTTATCGCTGCCACGTCTCAAAATAAGCCAGATCGCCGTTGTTGTAATCGCTGCCAGCACACACACAATCACCCAAAATCCAGATTCATCCGCAGCCAGTGGAATACCGCCCACATTCATACCAAATAAACCCGCGACTAAATTAATCGGCAGTGCAAGTACGGTAACGATAGTCAGCGTAAAAAGACTACGACTACTTTTTTCGCTAATCATCGCCGCAATCTCCTCTTGCAGAAGTTTGATTCGCTCCTGCAGCGATGCCATGTCTATCAACACGGCCGAGAACTCTTCACTTGATTGACGAATGTCCTGCAAATCATCCTCAGGAATCCATACCGGAGGGCGTTGAAGCAAACGAAACAGTGCCGCTGGCTCGGGCGCCATTAAACGCTGCAATCGCACCAAGACACGACGTAAAGCACCGAGATTTTCGCGCTTATGATTTAAGCGTCCTGCTAGCAAATCATCTTCAATTTTATCGACCTTAGCAACCGCATCACGCACTATGCCCATCAAAACATCCGCCTGATCGCGCAGCAAATGCGTAAGCAACTCGACCGTACTCGTAATCTTTGCGCCGTTGTGTACTGCATGTCGCAACCTATCGACAGATTTAAGTGGCTTGCGGCGCGCACTGATAACTAAACGTGGAGTCACCGATAACCACAAGGTAGAAATCTCAGACGGATCAAATGAAAAGCCATGCAGCACATCATTCACGACCGCAATCAGGCTGTCATCAATCACTTCAACTCGCGTTGAGCGCGAGCCAATATGTAGCGCCTCAAAAAATTCTGGAGGCAATGCAGTGTTCTCACTCAACCAACGCTCGGTCGATGCTTGGCTAAGGTTGAAATGCAACCAGAGAAAACTCCGATTCGACGTTTCAGGAATAGTTTGTAATGCCGTCTTTAAATTACTGGCATTGACCACCTCAGTATTACCTGCTCCATCCAGGGTATAACCCCAAACAAATCCACTCTGAGCTATCTGAAATTCTGATGGCGTTTCATTCGACATAAATTTACTTTGAGTGGGGCCAAAAAAAACGCCCCCGAAGGGGCGTATAAAGCATCCTTAACGGATTGGAGATTACAAATTAAAAGTTGAATTGTGTACGCAGCGAGATAACGTCTGATTTGTTAGTCGCCTTGGTGTTGCTGTTAACTGTACCGGTATCGATTGGATAGAACGAAGTGTCGAACTCGGTGTGGGAGTAGTTCAACATTACACGAGCGTTAGGATTCAGAATCCAGTTCACACCCAGTGTGTAAGTTGTACCCTTGTTGCTGCCGCCGAGCTGGTAGCACTTGTTGCCAGATCCTTCGAAAGTACCTGAGCAATTGTACTTACCTGATCCGCCAGTTGTTTCTTCATCGGCAGAATTGGTACCGCTAGCTGTATTACCAAAATCTGATGCGTCGTATTGGGAAATACGCAGACCAAGCTGCCATGCACCTGTACCAGAACCATCTTTGAAGTTGTAGTTCGATTTTGGCTTGACGCTACCGAATAAACCGCTCTTATACGAATCTTTCCAATCTTCGCCAGTCACGTTGTACATAAACGAAAGGTATTGCACTTTAGCATGGCCTGACGACTCAGTTGCCCACGTTGAAGTACCCGTGGTACTTTGGGCATTCGACTTAGCTGTCAGCTTTGCATCAGCATATTCGTATTGCACTTTGAGTGGACCCGTTGCGTAAGCGGCTTCAAATGCACCCATTACCTTGTTGACCTGCGCTGCGTCTTGAGCAGGTAAGCTGTAACCAAATGGAACCGTACCCGCTGTGCAATCCGGATTTGATGAACCACCGCCTAAGGCTGGTGTGTTGTAAGGGCATGAACCGTAAATACGATTACGGAATACTGGGCTCAGGCCTTGATTTTCATCACGGAACACCAAGAAAGCACCCTTAGTCTCGTTACTCTGACCTTTTTGGCTTGATGTGGTAGGTGTCACTTCTTGTTTACCGACCATGCCTGACAAACCAACGTGTAGAATTGCATCTCCTGCTGCAGCGAAAGCGTTAGCCAAGTTAGTAGCAACACGGCCACCAAACTGAGGAGCTAGACCATTGCTGTTAGTAATTGGATCGAAACCATTTTGCCAGCCAGACAATGCGTAGACGATGCCATCTTTCTCACCGTGAAACATAGCGCCGTTTTGCTTGCCTGGAGCCAGTTGATCGAGATACGAACGCTCCATGAAGTCGATGTTGTTTGAGCTAGTCAATGTTTCCATTGCCATAGGGGTCTTCATACGACCAAAGCGCCATTGAGCTTCAGGCGTGATCATGTAATTTACCCAAGCTGTATCAATGACAGCCGTTGAGTTCGTCGCACCCGTGTTGGTCGTAGCACCGGTCAGATTAGTGACCATTTCATAGTTGAAGTCTTTATTGAAGACACCTGTCACGCCAATACGAGCACGGCGTACTGTAAAGCGATCAGCGTTAGAAGCTGAATCACGGTCGGAGGTCTGACCCCAGCCGTTGTTGGACATGCGCGCATCGAAATGCAAACGACCTGTCAAATTAATTTCATTTTTACCATCAGCAGAAACCCAACCGAAACCGCTTGGTTTAACCGAGCCATCTTTCTCGCGCTTTAAGATGAAATTGTTAGCTTTTGTCACATCAGCTTCAATACGCTTTTCTTTGAATGCCTTGTCTTCGGCAGTGTCAGCAGTCGACTTTACGAATTGATCGTAATCAGTCTGAGTAATAACACCCTTCTTGAGCATCAAGTCCAACAGTACTTTTACGTCATCACTAGCGGTTGCAGGCATAGACAGGGTAGCGCAGACAGCAGCGACAGCTACAGCAATACGCTTAGCTGCCAGCGTGCGGGTTTGAGGTTTGTTCATTAGTTTTCTCCGTTAAAAATCGTAAGAAAATCTTAAAGCGGACAAAGCGAGCCCTGCTTTATTGATTTAGCTTGGTGTCGGATTATTGTGAGGAAATTTTTCAACTTGATGACATGAACTCGAGACAAGTCCATAATGCTTGCCTTAAAGGAAATATCGTGCCACTTAACAACAACGAACTGAAATCGGCATTTCTTGTAATCAATAAGTCATAATTCGGAAATATTATTAAAAGTTACTTTCAAATTTCATCGGAATCTGCTGAACATGCTGGCTGCCATTGATTTAGGCTCGAATAGCTTTCGCATGCATATCGGCCATTTTGATGGCGAGCAGATTCGCATACTTAATACCGCCCGTGAACCCGTGCGGCTTGGCGCAGGGCTCGATAAGCGTGGAAATATCACGGTTCAAGCCATGCAAACAGCGCTGGCGTGTCTGGGTCGCTTCTCTGAAATACTTCGCTCTGTTCCGCTCTCCGCCGTTCGTGTAGTGGGTACCAACACGCTTCGCATAGCAAAAAACAAAGACGCGTTTCTTGAGCTTGCCGAAAAAGCAATTGGCTACCCTATTGAAATTATCTCTGGCGAAGAAGAAGGACGCCTCATCTATCTTGGCGTCTCTTCCACACTCGATTTACCTGACGAACGCCGATTAGTTGTTGATATCGGCGGTGGCTCTACCGAATTGGTGTTAGGCCAAGGAAGTCAAATCGAAAGTGTTGAATCCTTCAGCGTTGGGACAGTTAATACTGCAATAGAATTTTTCGGCAACGATAAGATTAATGAAACTACGTTTGCTGAGGCAGTTCTCAACGCACGCAGTTATTTCGAAGATGGCATGGAGCCGTTCCATCCGCGGCTATGGACAGTATCCTATGGATCTTCCGGCACCATGCGAACCTTAGCGGAACTCATAGAAGCTCATTCACTCGGCGATGGCGGACTATCATTGAAAAGTCTGCGCGCATTACGTGATTTACTGATTGAGTGTGGACGCGTCAGTAAAACAGAAATGATAGGCATTAAACCTGAACGCAGCGCGGTGGTGCTAGGTGGACTTCCTATTTTGTTAGGCCTATGCCAAGAACTAGGCATGCGCGACATGCAACCCGTTGAAGCTGGTTTGCGTATGGGGGTGTTGTGGGATCTGCATTTACGTCGTAGCAGCAAAGATCGACGTCGTGATTCAGTGCGCGAATTTGGACGCCGCTTCGGTATCAATGAAGCGCGCGGAGCAAGAGTAAAAGCCAACACACAGGTACTGCACGCTCAGCTTGAACCTGAAACAGATCATTACGATAGGCTGCTTGCTTGGGCTGCTCGCTTGCATGAAGTGGGAATGGCAGTATCGCATAGCGGCTTTCACAAACACGGCGCCTACTTGACGCTAAACGCTGACCTACCCGGCTTCACAAAGCAAGAACAACACATACTTAGCATCCTCGTGCTGTCACAAAAAGGAAACTTAAAAAAAGTAACTGAAGCCTTATCACTACCCGATCTAGCTAAGGCCATACTTTCATTAAGACTCGGTATTTTATTTAGCCATTCGCGCATTGATTTGAGCGAAGAATTAGTGGGCGTCAGAATTCGTCATAAAATTGAAATTGATATTCCTGCCACTATGCTGCGCAAGCATCCAACGCTCGCTCACTGGCTACAAAAAGAACAAGTCGCTTGGTCAGAAGTCGACTGGCTCATGGCAGTTCGGCAATACTGACCATCCCGCCACGGCGCTTCGCAATAATCCCCCCTGCACGCACTGCCGTTTCTACGCATAAATTCATCATCGTTTAACATTGACGTGTTTTGATACGCGTTACTAGTTACTACTCTGCTTCGGAGCTTTTCATGACCCCTACCCCTACCGACTGCCCAATCATGCTGACTGATACAGAAAACGATTCAACCAATCCCGAATTCGGTCACATTCTTTCGGAACGCCTTTCGCGACGCGACATGCTCAAGGGCTCATTCGGTGCGGCCGCTACACTTTATTTTGGCAGCAGTAGTCTGTTGTTATCAGCAAGTGGAGAAACACGCGCGGCTACTGGTGCATTAAAACTTAATTTCGCTGCCGTAAATAAAACATTAGATGACAAAGTAACGCTAGCTCAGGGGTATTCCTATCGGATCATTTCAAGCACGGGTGATCCGCTGGCCGAAGGTATACCTGCTTATTCAAACAATGGCAGCGAGCGCGCGGAAAGTTTTAATAAACGCATCGGTGATCATCACGACGGCATGCATTTTTTTGGCTTAGGAAAAAATGGCCTATGGAGTCCTTTAGCTTCTGATCGTGGCCTGCTATGTGTGAATCATGAAAGTGTCACTGCCGGATTTCTACATCCAACAGGTGCGACGATCGTTGATGAA